>Ga0208905_1001312_pt1 | contig 12563 bp, 13 predicted proteins | sample AntAceMetag02UKS_FD_184776 | JGI IMG/M metagenome (GOLD analysis project Ga0208905, IMG submission 184776) | Saline lake microbial communities from Ace Lake, Antarctica - Antarctic Ace Lake Metagenome 02UKS (SPAdes) (version 2) | ecosystem: Environmental > Aquatic > Non-marine Saline and...
GGTCCCGTCACCTGTATAATTACACCTATCTCTATCACAACTACATGCCCCCTTTTATCAGACTGACTCCAACTGCCCGGCGAATCAGATTAGATATAGAATCCTGCCTCTCAACCGGTCCGCCTTTCCCGAATATCTCAATAATTATCGGGTACGCCTTCTTTTCGTCCTGAATTCTGCTGACAGTGGAACGTATCCCTTCTGCCAGATAATCCATAATGATGATTACACCAATTTCAGGGTTGCAGAGAAACTCATCAAGACAGGTCTCTGTTTGCTCTCGTGTGTTAGCAATTTTTGTATCTTTAACCCCAAGCAGTGCAAAACCAACCACTGTGTACTCGTCAGCTATCACCCCTACCTTCATGCTGCCACCCCCTCGCATATAACGACCTCTCTGATCTTTTCTCCGGGTAGATCTTCCTTAATACCCCAGAGTACCGCCCTGATGTTCCGAATCTCATACTGTTTTCCCACTATAAATTTTATCAGCGGGCCGGCGCCATGCGGGTACGTAATGTCAAGTGTGAGCACAGACGCCAGTAACATCTTTTCAAGAGCAGTTTCCAGAGGTCTGATACTCCCTGATTCCTGACAGAGAGGGAGCACTTTTTCAATGGCAGACCTATATGGTGTACCTTCAAGCCGGGCAGCTATTTCCACGATATCTTTCAATTCTATCAGTTGTTTCAGTTTTGATTCAGGGAGCAGTGATCCGGGGGTGACAATAGCATCCAGTATCACTTCATTATCCACACCGTCACTTTTCGCTCTTAAAATCATCTTTAAGTTTGTAATATCTGAAAACGTACTTACAAATCTGCGAACAGGTGCAACCATGGAAACATCAACTAAAAACACCGAAGCGTGGAGATTCTGAAAAACAAACCGATCTAAGGCGAGTTCAAGAGGCAATATTGCTTTTTCCCTGATATAATGCTCATGAACTCCGGTTGTAAATGCTGTTTTATATGCTGTGTTCTGCAAAAGGAGTATGACCTCTTCCACGTCACGTGCATCGGCTATCTTTCGTATCATAACTAAGGTAAGCTCACAGACAGGAATCAGCTTACGTTCAATCTCATCCGGTGGCAGCCCTGCATCCTTTGCCCGCATTGCAGTCTTTAGTGAATCTGCCTCCACCATCAGACAATATGCTCTGAAAAAAGATTTTGTCCCTTCAGGGGAGGTCTCCTCAATTTTCTTACAGTCCTTAAGATACAGTGCCCCAAGGGCCACCTCAATTCCTTCGATATCTGTCATTTCACTAATATTTATCTCATAATGAAAACGCCGTATCTTTTCCATTACCTCAGATACACTCCCCAGTTCCGCAAGTTCAGAGATCTGATCACACCCAATACAGGGATTCCCTATCGCCTTCACCCTGGCATTTGGATATGCAAAATAAGCGATATTCAGTATAATTCTAAAATATCCCATGAATATAACAATAAACAATGCAATGAAAAAGATGATTACAAATACCGCTGCAACCACTTCAAGTGGTGTGATCTCCAGCACGTCTGACAAACTGCCAAAAATCTCACTTAATTCCTCCATGCCTCACACACCCCCATAAAGGATTTTTGATGCATCAAACATGAGAGTATTCTTCTGACGTTTCAGTCTTGCTTCAAAGGTATTATCCAGTGTTGCATGACCTGACTTTGATTTGAGGATGACACCACCGATCGTTACCGCACATTCATGACCGGCGGTAATTACTTTTCCTTTTTCACATAACTCAGGGATGAAATTAAAGATGACTTCACGGTCATTATCAAGGGAAATTATGGTGATTTCATCAGCGTCCAGTTCGTTTATGCCCTCCATCACCAGATTTTTCAGTATTGTTTTATATTCGGGAGACTGTTTTATGTAACTCAGATTTTTTTCCACTTCTGAAAAACAGATGGAGATACCACGTTCTTTCTCTTCCCGTATTACCCGCTGGGAATCCATCCTCGCCTGAGATAAAATTCCTGCGGTCTTCGCTTTGATCTCCAGTTCACCTTCTGCAATAATCTTTTTAAACTCCTCGCCTGCCGCCAGATCGGCATCTGCCAGAATTCTCCGGACTTCTCCTTTGGCTTCCTCTATAATACAGAGGATATCCTCATCTGCATCCTTCTTTATTTTAGCAATGATCGTCTCAACACCCATACAACCAGCATCCCTGTAATCAGGCACCCATCAGCCCGACACCAAACATAATCAGGATAGCAATAAGCAGCCCGAAAATTGCAAACGTCTCTGCCATTACAGCGAAGATTAAAGCTCTCCCCATAGTATCCGGATTTCGTGCAATCGCCATAATTCCGGCACTGGCAGTAATACCCTGACCGATACCGGATAAACCGGCAAGACCGATTGCAAGACCACTGCCAATAGCAGCAATCCCGACTGCGGTCGTAGCAGTCAACACACCAGTAAACATACCGGTAAATGCCATGATGAGAATTGCAATTAAAAGGCCATAGATCGCCTGTGTCTCAGGAAGGACAGAGAAGACAAGTGCTTTTCCAAACATCTCCTCATTCTCAGACGTAGCTCCGATGCCACTGCTTGCTGCAATACCCTGACCGATACCGGATAAACCGGCAAAACCGATAGCAAAACCACAACCGATGGCCGCAAATCCCACTGCTGTGGTTGCGGTGAATAATCCGCTGAACATGCCGGTAAACGCCATGATAAGAATTGCGACTAAAAGACCGTAAATTGCCTGCGTCTCAGGAAGTACGGAAAATACCATGCTACGCCCGATTGAACCACCATCTTCTGCAGCTGCCGAGATACCACTGCTTGCTGCAATACCCTGGCCGATAGCAGACAAGCCGGCCACACCTACGGCAAGACCGCAGCCAATAGCCGCAAGCCCGACAGGAACAGGTACATCAGTAATCCCTGACCCGCCCAGTAAGCCGGTACTGACAAGAAGCAATATCGCCACCAGCAATCCATATATCCCCTGAGTCTGAGGCAATGCCTGGAATACAAGGGAGACTCCAAATTTATCCTCTTTTACCGCGGTTACTCCCGCACCCGAGGCCCCGGCAATTCCGACTCCGATACCTGCACCGATCGCTGACATACCGACCGCAAGTCCGGCTCCGATTACCACCAGTACAGTACCAATACCAATAACCATTATCTATCCTCCTCAATTAATTCTGTAACAACTCTTCCTGCCCGAAATGGCATAAATTCCCTGCCCCCGCCAATATAAAACTGGCCAAAAAACTCAACAAACTGCAGACGCAATGAGTGAACAAATGCACCCAGTGACTGCAGGGCAAAATTAAATGCATGTCCTCCGATAAAGATGAAAATCGCAAGAATAAACGCTGCAGGGTGTGCTCCTGAGACCATCTCTGTCAGAATATTGACTGTCATTGCGATCCCCCCGGTTGCAAGAGCAAGCGCAAGAAGCCGGGCATATGAGAGCCAGTCTCCCAGAAACCCGGTCAGGCTGAAAAAGCCAAGCGGACCTTCTTTTTTGAAAAGCAGAACGATCCCAATAATCACACCCACATAGGCAGCTATGGTGACCGATGAACCGGGATCCGCCCACCCAAAGAAGAGAAAGAGAAGAACAGCAGCAGACGGCTGGATAAAGAACCATGGAATCTGGCCATATATTATATCATAATAGTTCTTTCTTCGCAGGTTCTGGTATATCGCAATTATAATACCCAGATTTATCTGGATAACCCCGATTACCAGAGCAATCTGGAGAAATGATATCGGATCGTCAAGCGGGTTGAACACAATAAAGGGCGGTGTTATTCCCATAAACCGGGGCAGGAAATCACCCATATACCCACCCTGCATCACCCCGAAGATAATGGTCGCTCCGCCTGCACCCATCAGGATAACACTTAAGTCATGGACTGACTTACTGACCCTGCCGGCCCCGCGGTACAGCAGATATGCCATAATCAGGATCAATAACCCATATACTGCGTCACCAAGCATCAGACCAAAATATACGATCAGAATCGGACCTATGAAGAGTGTCGGGTCTACCTCATCATACTTTGGACGGGAAAACATGGAAGTTAAGAATTCAAATGGCTGCAGCCAGGACGGATTATCATATTTTACGGGAACTCCGTCAGGATTTGATGAGGGTTCTTTTAATTCGTAAAAGACATGCCCGTCTGTTGTCTCCTCACAGAGAGTTTCTAACGTGTGCAGATCACCTGTTGCAATCCATCCCTCAATAATAACGGCATCTTTTGTCCTGCCAAATGCAGAGAGGACATTTAACTGCTCTTTTCCTATCTCAAGTTCTTCCCTGAGAATGGTGAGTCTCCCACCCCATTTTTTATCGATGGCTGAGAGTTCGCCTTTCAGCCTGGTCTGGCACTCTTTGAGATTGTTTAATTCATCACTCAGAAGAGCGATGATTTCAGAGGGTTTCCCTCCGGAATTTACAGAATTCTCTTTGGGATTTAGAGAATTTACAGAATTCTCCCTGAGATTATCTGTTTCAACCAGAGTAAAGAGAGGGTCTTTTAAGAGATTATCAAGGGTATTTCGGTTATCTCTGAGAGTTGCGATGATTGTTACATACTGTGTGTCAACCATCTCTTTTATGAGTACTACATCATCACCCAGTTGTCTCTCAATCCCGTCTGTAAGGTGCTCATAACTGGCAGGATCAACCTGTACTGCCACAATATAGAGATATTCAGATTCACCCAGATAACCAGTCTCAAAATCAAATGGCAGGAGAAGAGTCAGGCTTTCCTGCTGTTCAGAGATATAACCACAGCGTTCACGCATAAGAGATAAATCATCTTTTATTCTGATGGCATCCCCTGCCTCTCCAAGAAGATCCTCTACTTCCCCGAATAATTGTACATGATCTCTTCTGAGAACCGGATTTTTGAGAAACACAGTGGGTGAGAACAGTTCTCTTAAGATACCGGGATTATCTACCCGGACTTCCTCTAAATATTCCAGAATAGTGTTTATTTTTAAGATATATTCGGCATATTTACCTAATTCAGGAGAACGGTACCCTTCTTTGAGAATCTCAGATACATCACTCTCCGAATCACGGATGTTTCTGATTTCCATAATGCCGGCTTCATGAAGATCTTTAATGAGACGGTCCTGATAGAATTTATGAACCCCGATTGTAACCTGTTTAATCTCTGCTGGTAACAACATAGTCCGCACCAACTACTTTCCCGACAATATAACGCACCGCTCCGGGAATTTTTCTGGCACTCTGTTTTCTGATGGTTTCCGCTTCTCTTATTCCCTCTCTTCTGATAACTTTGGAATCAGCCTCTGCACTTTTTTCAGCCGTATCTTTCATCTGACGGACAATTTCTGATGCTTCCTGTCGTTTTTTTAAAGAGATATTCCCGGCATCAGTGTGTGCTTTTTTTATCAGTTCTTCAGCATCTTCTCTCGCTTTCTTCAGCAGATTAATAGTTTCAGACTCAGTTTCTTTGATCAGCTCAATTTCATTCTGCACCATAATCAATCGCTACCCGGAAGATAATGAATATTATAGATTCTGGTATTAAAAAGGCACAGTCTGATTTTTCAGTGATTTTTCAAAATTTATGAACATCTTTGAAACAAAAATTCATTATAGCCATTATGCACCATCTGAGAATTACATTTGTCACACATTGGCGGTTTTATTCTACGGATTGCAGATTTTGCATCGAAAATATATTCATTTGAAAAATCTTTGAAAACAGCCATAATTCTATCAATATTATAATCTGCCAATAGTTTTTTCTGAATTTGCACTATATTGCTCTAATATAGTATTGGTTGTATAGTATTGGTTGTACAAATATGAATAGTTTTTATTTTTAACATCAATAAGAGCAATAATTATTTTATCACTGATTTTTCAGATAGTGCCGCTGAATGGGGTGGATTGGCCTGTTTTATATATACTTATTTGCGGCATCTTCGTGATAGATCATATTTTATTGGGCATTTTTCTGCGCGGTCACGTGTTCCCGTTCTCTTCTGGTGGGGGTTTGGGGGGGCTATTCTGGCGGATTGTGCCTGAATCCATGAAATAATGGGTTTTTGCCGTTTTTATATTTATTGTCCGGACTAATGGGCTGTTTTTTTCAAATATTGGTCTGATTCTGAATTAAATGACTATTCGTCGTTTTTTGCCACAGTTTATCGATTTTCCGGCTCATAGAGGGTGTTGCACTCTGCAGAAAGTATATATGTCTGGCACTGTGACTATCATTTTGTAGAGATATCATGGAGTTCATGGGAATTACCGGAATCGAGTGCCTGAAGCCTATGCGGGAGTATGATCTGGAGGAGCGTGATGAGCTCGTCTGTTCATCCGTCTCTGATGTATACTGTCTGGATTATGAGTCGTCCTGGCATGTAAGCGGCCACGATGATATTCGTGTCATGGTTTCAGAACGCGATGAGGCAGACTAAGACGCACCTGCGCCATTCCTGACCTGAAAAAAATTCAGGATGGCAACGCCCGGGAAGACATGTGGGGCCATTCCCGGGACCGACGTATATTATTTTTTGCCCTGTTTTAGTGAATGTCCTGATTTAAACCGTATATGGGTTTATGGGACGGTTTGTTTATGCTGTCGTTGTTCCTGCCTGCGTGCGGTCCCTGTGGTGCCGGACAGGGCAGGCACGTCTGCTGATGGAACGTTGTGGTATTTTGAGGGTTATTCCTGTGGGACAGCAGAATTAATCCTGTTTCTGTTCTTCTTTTCTTCCTGCTTTCAGGCGACAGGCTCCGGTGGTGGGTTCATCGTGCTTTACGTCCGGACATTTTTGAATCACTCCCTGTGCTCATCTTCACCGGATGCTGTGTTTTGTCCGACGATTCTGAGCAGACGGGGGACACAGACCGGGGGTAACTGCCGGAGGATGGTTCTGCGGTCACAGAACGCGCACACACACGCATTGCTTTAACCACATTGCAGGGGGCTGTGTACGCTCCTATCATCGGGAAGGTATCTTCTGTCGTAGGGTGGAGTGGGAGAGCTGCCCGCTGCTGGTGTTATCTGCATCATCATCTGCACCATCTTCTGCTCCAATGGCATACATGCTGGTCAAGGGAGATATTTGTGAGCAGATGACTGCATATTGTCTCCATATATGGTATCCCGGTTTACGGTATGGATGGTACGAATCCAGTCCATGATCATCGCACTCATATTGCTGAAAAAAGACTCCGGATGTGGGAAAGAGAAAGGGGTGGGGACATAGACCGGGGAGCTCCTTTTTTGAAACGACGCAGAGAACGGCACACGTCCATAGCACATATACAACGAAGGCAGCTGGAGAATCAGGGCAATCCGGAAGAAGCCCCTGCGGGACTGAAAGCTCCTGTATTGTGTCAGTGGAACGAAAAATAAGTTCCTTTTTTTGGGCAGCAGGGGCGTATCCCACAACAGAAGTACCATGCTTTTTGTGTTTGATACTCCCTCCCGGCTTTCGGTGTGATTCAGGCTTTCAGGCTTCTCCCTATTTTACAGGCACGCCCGAGGAATTCACCGACCTGCCAGTATGAATTGTCCGGCATGGTGAGCAGAAGAGGATTTATTTCTGTAACGTCCGGTTTTCCTTCGGTAAAGCAGTTTTCATCGCCATATGCGCCTTTTATCTCACCGATAAAAAGGTAGTTTGTCGGAAGATCAATGGTCTCGGTCAGCTGGCATTCAAGCGTTATCGGACAGCTTTTAATCATGGGTGCGTTCTTCAGTTCACCGTAGAATATGTCAAATATCCGGGATTTATCTTTTTCTTTACCAGATACCAGACCACAATAGTCTGTCTCTTCAATGAGGTCGGTACCGGGAAAATTCACTGAAAATGCCTTATGCATGAGGATGCCGTCTGCCGATGCATTTGCTTTGTTAATTGCGATGGCTATCATGGGGGGGTTTATATTTGCCCGTGTCACCCAACCAACGGTCAGAAAGTTGGGACGGTTGTTCAGGCGTGTTCCGATAATGGTGACTGGCATCGGGCAGATGAATACATTTTTTCCGATCGATTTTTTCTCCGTTTCAGGTCGCCTCTTTCCATTGATTTTTCTCATTTTTTGTTGTGCTATCATCTCGTGTCTCCTGATGGTCTCCGCGTACGGTGGCTTTCCAAGTCCCCGGTGGACCTGCCAGGCGTGGATAAATGTTGAATTGTGTTGATTTTATTTATAGATATGTCAGGCGGGTGGTTTTCTGAGCCTTATTTTTGAATTAGGTTCGTATTATGGTCTAAATTCTAAAAATGGATGATTTTGTGCGTATTACATCTGAATTTTTGTATTTGGGTATAATTCACTTGCAAATTTCAAAATAAAGGGATTTTTGGGCATAATTGTGGGCCATCATAACCCTCGCCCGGATTATATTCCGGTATGGACAAAACGGTTCATAAACGGTTCATATCAGTGCGTTTTGGTACCGGGCGGATACCTTTAGTGGGCAGGAGCCTCGCCGGCAGTCTCAGTGGTGGAAATTTCATTCCACGAGACCCGCTTCCATACGCCGTCTTCAATCCGCATTACATCAAAGGCAGGGGGGACGCCCCCTCCCTGCTCAAACACCTTCGGGCCGCAGACACCCAGGTACCGGATCTTCCATAATGCCTCACGGATCCCGTCTGGCGAGTACCCGCCATACCGGATGGCCTCCGCGACGACCATCATGGTGTCGTAGGAATAGGGGGCCATCCAGTTGACCGTGTTCTCTTTGGCTCGTATCCGGTATTCACGGATGAATCCCGGGTCACGGACCTCGCTTGCCTGCATGGTGGCGATGAACCCGTCTGCATAGGGGCCGATATGGGAGTAGAGTTCGGTAGTGACGATGCCATCTGACCCGACCCATGCGATGTCAAGCCCCTGTGCCCGTGCCTCTTTCAGGATGTTCTCTGCCTCGGTGGTATGGGCGATGAGGGCGACACCGTCCGTATCTGAGTCGCGGATGGCCGCGATTTCACTGGTGAAGGTGCGTTGCCCTTCCTCAAACGGTATCACCTGGTGCACGGAAAACCCCCCTGCCTCTTCTTCACATACAAATGATTCCATCAGGCCGGTTCCGTAGGCATTTTCGATATAGAGGACGGTGATGTTTTCTGCTTCAGGGTGGAAGATCCGGAATATCCGGGCCATGCCTCTCCCCTGATAGGTATCTGATGAGATGGTCCGAAAGACGTATGGCCCATACCCGGTCAGGTCTGGTGTGGTCGCCGCCTGGGAGATGAGGACAATCTGTTTCTCTTCGGCAACATCTGCACACGCAAGGGCGCCGGCGCTTGTGATGTCACCGATGACCACCGGGATTCCTTCCTCTGCACATTCCTCCATGAGTGTTACCGCCCGGTCCGGATAGCCCCAGGTATTCTTATAGACTGCCTTCACCTCTTTGCCGCCGATGCCGCCTCTCGAATTGATCTCATCGACTGCCATGTCCACGCCAATTTTCACATCCATGCCATACTCTGCGAGACTGCCGGAGAGGGGTACCATGATGCCGATTTTTATCGTTTCATCGTCTCCGTAATCAGGCGCATTTAATGCCGTACTGAAGAGGAGGAAACAGCAGATGATGGCTGCAAAGATGAATGGCAGGTATTCAAGAAGTTTTTGACTCATTGTTCCTCCTCCCCGTCCCGTGCCGGTTCATTCATATTATCTTCCTCTTTCTCTCTCTCAAACCGGGTCGTGAGGGAATAGCCCTTCATCCGGACAATATAGATGAAGAGCATTATTCCGAGAGTGATCGCAAAGATCATCGGAAGCAGGGTGGCCCGGACGATGGTCAGGAATTCAGCAAAGGTTCCAATATCCGAGAAGAGGGGCACAAAGATGAAGATGTGTATCACTTCGACAATGGCGACAAGGATGAATCCGCGGAAATACGTGATATCCCCGCGGTACATCCGGGCAAAGAAACCTGCCACTATCCCTGCCACGATGGTTGCCACCGCACAGGCAAGGGCGGTCTTCTCCGCACCGGGGATCTGGTAGCGGTATGTGGCACCGATGATGCCAGCACATGCCCCGACAACAGGCCCTCCGATGATGCCTGCGAGAATCGGGCCGAGGTCACGGAAGTTGATGATAATTCCTTCATACGCAATCCCGCGGAAGGTCCCGTAGATGGAGAGTGCCCCGAAGATAAGGACCGTCCAGAAACGATCAATCAGGGTTGGGTGTCCCTGGATAACATCCCGGAAGAGTGTGGTGCCTGCAAAGACAAAGACCACAAAGGCAACAACGATCATGCGTTCTGCAAGCGGCAGACCGAACATGATGATGCCCTCTTCCATGAAGAGTGCCATCAGAAGAAAGACCAGACTGCCGGTGACCATGATGGCCGTCCAGATGCGGTTGGGCCGTTCGGGGTCTTTTATCTCCATATTGAGCCAGATAAGGATGAATCCCATCACCGCAAAGAAGACGGAAGCAATCGCTGAAACCCCGTGAACCAGCGCCATCGGTTCCCCGATGACGATACCGGTCGTGATGATGGCGGTGAAGAGGAGAAGAACGAGGCGGAAGGTGGTCTTTTCGTTCCATTTTATCCCAAATCCGGTGTGCAGGATCTCAGAGATGGCGCGTGCCCGGCCGTCCATCCCCGTGAGGACAGCACCGAACATGATGAGATACCCTGTTGCAAGAAAGGTCTGGGGACCGTACGGGATAGAGGCGATGATATAGAGTACCTGGGAGATGAGTGCGTCAACACTGAAGGTCTCTCCGTGGGCCAGGTAGGAGATGGAGAAGCCGGTGACCCCGAGAGAGATGAAGAGGACGGTGATGATACTCACAAAGAGAAATGCGAGAATGAGGTCCAGATTGACTCCCTGAATTGATCTCCGGTAGAATGCCGGACCTTTCTCATCACCGGCCTTCTCTTTGAGCCAGATGGAATATAAGAGAAGGTTCAGGGATGAACCGACTGCCCCCATGAGGGCCATAATTGAGAGCAGGGATTTGGGTGGGATATCCGGCACCATTCCCGGCAGCATTGCTGCAAAGGAGATGGGAAACTGCGTGAGGGAGAAAGCGATGCCGAAGAAGAGCAGGACGGCGATCAGAAGTATCGTGTGTTCCAGCCGTTCATATGACTCTTTCCAGAGCAGGATGAGGATGGCCGAAAGAGAGATGAAGACGATCGTCTCAATCGAGTTGATGCCCGGGACGATGTAATCCATGAAGATGCCGCCTAAAAGCAGCATCCCTGCAAAGGCAAACATCTCGAGAAGATAGATGACCATCACGAGAATTCCTCCCCAGTTTTTCGGGCCGGGAATTGATGCAAGACCCTGGAAGATGGTCTTTCCGGTGATCATCGTATACCGGGCGATACCGTTTACGAATGCAAATTTATAGATGAGCGTAATGGCGATGACCCATATGAGCGCATAGCCAAAGTGTGCACCAATCTCTATAGCCTCTGCTATGCCGCTCTCGCCTGCAGCGGCAACCGCCAGCAGAAGTCCGGGCCCGCGAGAAACCGGATATAATCGGGTACGCGGTTTTTAATTGTTTGACGGAGTTTTCCAGTCATCTCCGATGCTCTCTGAATTACTCAATAATTTATTTGCCCGGCTTACTTAAGGGTGGTGAAAGTGGTGCAGCACCAGCATCTGATGCTGACCCTTTTTATTCTGCCCCACACAATGTTGAATAAAGTAAGGGCACAGGTCAGTCCAGTCCATATTTTCGGAATATACTGTTCCTGCCCACTCTGTTCCTGCCCACTCCGGATTGGTGATTTTGTTTGTCTGCAGGAGAAGATATGGCACTAACGGATGCATGCTGTGGATGCTGTGAGAATGCACCGCATGCTATGCTCATTGCCGATATGGACGGACGAATCATCTGGGCCAATGCGGCGGCAGCCCGGATTCTCGGGAGGGATTTTTCCGCTGACCTGTTCGGCAAACCGTTCATATCGTTTCTCTTTTCTCCCGGGATAGGCAGCTGGGATGACCTCTCTTCCCGGACCCAAAAAACCGGAACATTCACCTGTTCTGCTCTTCCCCCGGGCCGGACGAATCCCGGAGCCGCCCTCAATATCATGGTCTCCCGCGCAGCAGACGGGGAAAAGGGTGGGCATTATATCTATCTTTCACCAGCCTCTGAACGTGTGAACGCCCCGCTTTCGACATGGGGCGATGAGGAACGGCTTAACCTGGCTCTTCAGTGTGCTGATCTGGGTGCATGGGACGTGATCCTCCGTTCCGGTGAGATGGTGGTGGACGGGCGCTGGGCGATGATGATTGGCTACCGTGCAGAGGAACTGATGCCTCTTATCGTGGACTCGTTCATGGAATATGTGCACCCGGATGACCGGGATGCGTGGGCCACCCTCTTCTCCGGCTGGAGCAAGGGTAAAAAACCGAGTGGTTCCCATGAGATGCGTCTGCGGCATAAGAATGGTACCTGGATCTGGATCCGTTCACAATGGCAGGTATTCTGGAGTCCTGAGGCAAAACCGGTGCTCCGGGTGGTGGGTGTCCACCAGGATATTACGGATACGGTCAAGAAAGATGAGGCTATTCGTGAGGCACAG
>Ga0208905_1001321_pt1 | contig 12521 bp, 11 predicted proteins | sample AntAceMetag02UKS_FD_184776 | JGI IMG/M metagenome (GOLD analysis project Ga0208905, IMG submission 184776) | Saline lake microbial communities from Ace Lake, Antarctica - Antarctic Ace Lake Metagenome 02UKS (SPAdes) (version 2) | ecosystem: Environmental > Aquatic > Non-marine Saline and...
TCATTCACGATAGTTGCGATACGGGCCAGGTGCTCAAAGGTTGGTTCCACCAGTTCTCCGGTCTGATCGTCATATAAAAAAGGAGCAGTGCCGCCCACACCAAAGGAATCCTCCGGGATCCAGTACCGGTCTCTCTTGGGCGCAGTCCCAAGAACCTGCTCAATAAGGGGGGCCAGGACGTGGATATGTCCTGAGCCTTCGTCAAAGGCGGCGAGGCCCGTATTTTCAAAGATTTGCCGCACCTCCTTGGAAACGCATTTAACCCCGACCTCCTCTAAGACCCTCAGGGCATCCGTATGTATTTTTTCAAGAAGACCATTTGATTCAAGATTCATCGATTCCTTTTTCCTCCCTGTCAGACCGTTACCTGTATCCCGTCATAAGCAAATTGTATATTGTTAAGTTCCTTCTGGATAGCTTGATAATCGTCATAGCTCCTGTTCCAGTACTCCTCCATATGGACAAAAAGGACCTTTTCCGCCTTGATCCTTCGGGCCAGGGCAACCGTCTCTTCGAACGTGTAAAGGGTCTTCCTCGATATATGGTTCCCAGGGTATTGGAAACCGTGTTTGAGGTTATCCTCAAAAATGCCGGGCTGAATCACTAACAGATCGGCTCCCTGAATCTCTTTGTGCTCCTCGGGAAATGGTTTGACATCGCACGGCGCATAGGCCATTTTCATACCTTCTTTTTCAAAGATATAGACAAAAGAGGTCTGGGAACCCCGGTCCACCGGGATGGCTGTAACCTCGGTCTCTCCGATCCGGGTTTTCCGGTCAAACACCCTACATTCCACAAGGCCCTGCGCCTCGTAAAAATCGATGAGAGGACCGTATATGGATCGGATATCAACAAGTTTATCCATCAGCATCCGGGGCAGGATGAGCCGGATCTTCTTTCCCTTGTAGGCCTTCCAGGTGCGAAAATCGAGGGTGATCTGCTCCACCACCCGGAATCCTTCCACATGGTCCGGGTCCAGGTGGCTAAACAGGAGATAATCGATACGATCGATTCCCGCCCTGTTAAGCTGAAGGGCACTCTCTGCCGGGGTATCTATAAGAAGATTCTCATCGTGTAAAAAAGCCGAAGGGCCGGTCCTCTCATAAGGCCAGCCCTTAGCCCTCGCTTCTTCACACACGTGGCACCGGCAGAGGGGTTTCGGAATTACCATGCATCCCCCTGAACCAAGAATCGTCAACTCCACCTAAGTCCCCACCTTTCCAATCGACAATCATTCCCGCCCTAAATTTAGTCAAGGCGGGATTTCCGCTTCGCTACAACAATCATCAATCCCATCAGCTCCAGGGGAACGGGCTATTGGACTCCGGGAGCAAATCTCCCTTGTCATAGCGATCAAATCGGAAGGGCCTCAAGAGGGGCTGCTTTTCTCCCATTATCTCCTTTGCCACGAGCTTTCCAACACCGATCATCTTGTATCCGTGGCTGGAATCAGCGATCATGAAGCTATTCTGTTTCATGACATCGAATATGGGAAAGTTATCAGGAGTGAAGGCCCCGATACCACCAGAAGGTTCTTTCCTGTAACGGTGGTATTTATCTTCATACCTTTTTTGACAGTGGGCTAATGCCGAGGTCCACGTGTGGGCAAATTCGGGTCCCACAATGAAATCCGGAGAATCAATGCCATACGGGTCCACGGCGACCTTCTCCTTTTTCACCAGGTTCGGCGTGGCGCCTCCCTGAATACCCTTGAAATGAAAATCTGGCTTGTAGTAGATCCCCCACGGCTTTTCACTAATCAGGGAGCCGTCCTCACTTGAATAGAGGGGGGCGTCGGTATCCACATGAATGACCGGTGGCATTTTGCCGCGGTTGTCCATACCATATGATGGTTCTACGCCTAAGGTCCCCTCCTGAAGAGACCAGTATGTCCACATCTTTGCATCGGTATGGACATTCCCGTCATTGTCTGTGATGTCTATCCTGTCGGGCAGTTCCAGCATATCCCAGAAACTGTTTGCCCATGGCCCTGCACCGATAACAACATAATCGCATTCGATGCGGCCTTTCGAGGTCTCCACCGCAGTTACACAACCATTATGGGGCAATCCTGTCACACTAACACCGGTGAGGATTCGGACGCCTTCAGCCTCGGCCTTGTCCGCTAATCGGTAAAGGGCCGTGGTGTTGTGCGCATACCCCCCCTTTTTTTCATGCAGAATGGAGGTGACATGTTGTGCCTGCCAGTCCTCAAAAACATTTTCTTTCATGTATTTGAGGCAGTCCTTTTTCCCTTCGATGAATTCCGACTCATATCCGATATCTTCTTGTCGGCCGTAAATTTCGCCCACATCAGCATGCATGTGCTCAGGCGAGATCTGCATGTACCCCACAGGGAGGTACCCATACCCTTCGGCATCTTCTTCCCACACGTCCACGCTATGGGAAATCAATTCCTGCATGGCCGGTTGATAATAGTTGTTGCGTATCACACCGCAGGCGATTCCGGATGCCCCGGCGCCTATGGCGGTCTTGTCTATGACAAGGATATCCTTACCCGAACCACGTCCCCTGGTCTTGAGCTCCTTTGCCAGATGCCAGGCAGTGCTCAATCCATGGATTCCTGCCCCGATAATTACGTATTTCTTATGGGCTGGTAATGACATTATTCTTCCTCCTTTTACTTGAATGGGTCCCATCGAACCGTCTGGTTTTCATAGGACGGTGGAAACTGCTTTAAAAATTCATCATAATAATAAAGTTCCTTAAACGAAGCAAAAGGCAAGCCGTAGGCTGCCTTCGGCCTCCTCTTTATCTCTTCAGGATCAATCTTCTTGGCCACGATCTCATCCATCACATCATCCATACCCGTTCCCATGGCAAATCTGAGTTTCTCACGATTGGCAATCTTTTCGGGCAGCATGTCTCTGAAGGCCTCTCTCAAAACATACTTCTCAATCTGCTTTTCTCCATAAATCTTCCATTCCATGGGAATCTTTTTACTGAAAGCTACGACTTTTGAGTCCAAAAAGGGCGTCTTATAAATAACTGCATTGGCCATCCATGCCCGATCCAGACGTCTAAGTGCCGTATTGTAAGCAATATCCAAGAGCTTCTGGGCAAGACGTTCCCTCTGTTCATCGCTCTTCACTTTCGGATTCTTGAGGACCATTCGGTATCCCCCGAACAGCTCATCGGCCCCCTCACCGACCAGAACGGCATTGGAATGTTCTTTGACCATTCTGGACACATAGTAATTCGAAATAATTCCGGATATACAATCTTCATCAAAGCTTTCCAGGTACCAGACCGCCTCCGGAATAAAGTCGGCAATATCTTGATCGGTAATGCGATAGACATGATGTTCCATGCCTAAGAATTCGGCCATTAAAATGGCATTTTCCAAGTCAGGGCCGGGAAATCGCTCTATCGAACCGGTGAAGAGATGCAAATCCGGGTTAAACTCCTTGGCGATGACAGCAATAATCGAGCTGTCCAGACCACCGCTCAGGGAAATAGCATTCACATCATCCATTCTCTTTTTCACCGCTTCTATGAGGAGTTCTCTTAAGATTGCAGCAGCGTCTTTCAGGTCTTGCGGTTCAGGGACATCAGGTACAAAGGGGGCAAATTCGTTTATCCCGGTCTTTGTGCTGAAGAGATTTCCGGCTGGAAGCTCCCGGATGTCGAATTGAACATAGTCCTTTAATGCTTTCATCTCCGAGCTGAAATAGAAAACGTTGTCCTCAGAGCCGAAAAAGAGAGGTCTGGCCCCCACGGGATCCCGCGCTAAAATGACCTCATCATCTTTTTCCACGATAGCGCAGGAAAAACTGCCGTCTAAATATTTGAAACAATCATTCTCATACTTTTCATAATATTCCCTGAATAGATCAAGGTCTGTTTGCCCTTCAGTCCTCTCATTAAAGAGTCTCCCGTCAAAGAGGATAAAGGGCGTTTCCTCAAGAGATGTGCAATAGGTCCTTTCCGGAGACAGGTTAATTTCATTGGCACCTAAGGCCCCTCTGTCATCGGTTAAGGAACGGACGATGCTATTGTCCGGGCCACGGTGCCGCATCAGTTTTAACATTTTTCCCAATTGTCTTGCGCTGTCGGTCGAGATTCTTCCGTGCTGCGATACAATTCCTGCTATACTTGCCACTTCGATACCTCCAAAAAATAGCTGTTCTGTCTACTTGACAAAAATTTTACCAAAATTGGCCGTGGTCAGGGGATCATCCATGTACATCCCCAGACCGATATTTCGAATGGAATCCATACCCCGTTCGTCATAAACCGGCATCTCCACCTCTGGAGCGTCCGCAGGGGTCACCTCTTCGGCGATCTGAATCGCTTTTTCCAGCTTTTCAAATGAGAAATCGATCAGATACCTGAGAAAGGCAAAGGGATGGCGCATCATGTGGAACCCGTACTTTTTGCACAAAGCCTGTCCCATTCTGGCATCTGCATAGGCCCTTTCCGTGGGGTGCTCCTCATGGGTCGTGCCAGCGCTCTGGAATGTGGGGATATCCAGCATGAGGTTCAGGTGCGCCATGAGAATATTCAATAGATTGTGGCTGACCAACCCATAATTGGGGTTGTACTCGATTCTGGGATCCGCAATAGTCGGGTAGCCTGCATGGATGCAGGTCACACCGGGATTGAGCAATTGCGCCGCACAGATACCGAATAGGACCTCGGCATGGGTCATGGACAACACCCCGTTATAACAGTAGGGTGCGCTGATGCCTGCCATGGGCATAGCTGAAATAAAGACCGGCAAACCGGCCTTTACCACTTTGACAAAATCGTCAGAGAAATTTTCATTCACCACCAATGGAGGCCGGGTGAGACAGAAGACAATCATGATATTCTGTCTTTCGGCGTAAATCTCTTTAGCCCGATCTAAGGAGGCGTCCGAGGTCACCGCAAAGTAGAGCGGTTTGGCGCAATTATCGGCCATGATGTTCATCTGCAGGACTTCATCTTTCAGTTTGATTCCCCGTCCCATCCCCGCTACGACCTCATGGGCATCGGCGATCTGAGCAATGCGCTCGGCATGTTCGGGGGTGGGAAATAGCCCACCCTCCTTTTTCTCGTCGTCATAGACATAGGGGGCCGTGCCCCCGATGATGAAGCTGTTCAGGGGGACGAAAAATTCAGACACTCCCGGAACCGTCTTGAGGCATTTTTCAACCAGGCCGGCCGTCACGTAGATGCGGTCCTCATAAACAATGGCCTTGCCCTCAGCCGCAAGCGCTTCAAATACCTGCTGTATCTCCGGCTGCCTGCAGCCCACGCCCAGATTCTCCAACATCCATAGTGCGTCCAGATGTGACTGCAGCAGCATTTTTACGGTATCTTCGCCTAAGATCGATCTTGATTTTTCTACTTGTGCCGTATTCACAGTTCTCTCCTTCATGTTGATCGCCCTCTACTCTGGTGCTTACGTTCTTGATGAGACCGAGCAGGCGGTTATCGCCCAGTTCAACAAGGCCGTTGGCGAAACCAAGCTACATTTTGGCAATTACGCTCGGCTTTCCTATCCTCGTCCCCGTTGCTCTCTACGTCTGCTTGCTGATGCCCCTTTGTATCAAATAAGGAAGCGAACCAGTTGGTACTGATCCACAGAAGTGGAGAACAACAATGGGTGGTTACTTTTCGGGCTCCACAAGCCGTCTGGCACACTCACCGGCGACTTCGCTATCGGGTTCCTTCTCACCGGGCATTGTCGCCCACCCCTGTTTTTCTACATAGTCACCTCTCTCCCAAGAGTTTGTTGCTTTCAACTCATCGAGGTGCTCTTTCTTCTTTGGATCTTGCTGAAACTGCGCTACACAAATCGGTGCCAGGCGATCAACGACGGCCTTATCAGCCATTTCCTTGGCCATGTTCTGGGCAGTGTTACCCGTAACCCATCCGCCCAGAGCGAAACCGATAATGGCTAATACGATTGCACCACCAATAGCCCCCCACGCAACCAGTTTTATTTTCTCCTTCCAATTCATCCGGACACCTCCTCTAAATCAAAGTTTTGAATACGAGCCATTTGACCTCCAATTTTCATAGTTATCAATACTGCAGAAAATTCTCAGCGAAACCTTAAATTGTCCATGGTTCATCACCCCCTCATTTAAGTTTCTGGTGGGTGCTACACAGGACATACCGGTACTTCAACGAAAATCTTAGCGTGCAATGGCAATTCCTCATCCCTTATTCAATTTCCCGATACCCCGGCGCAACTTCTATAGGGAGATAAGAAGCGCCGATCGTTGTGCACTATTCACATTTCTCTCCTCAATTTATGCCATCAAGAACCCGACGCTGCCTCAGGCCCCTTGATAAAGCCTGGCTTACATGAAACAAATTGACATGTTACTATGTGAATTGATATGATATTATTTCAAGATATTTGAACTGAAACTATAATGCAAATGGGTGATACTGTCAAGTGAATCGGCAGGGTTTTTTCAGATTGTATTAAATTAGTAAAACATTCAAAGAGTTGCGAGCGTGCTCTCGTGGATAAAGGAGGTTCGGTGGAGATGTTGGTATGGTATGGGGTGGGTCGGTTATGTGACCTTGAGATCTTGGACATCAAGCATGTCTGTGAGCCTCTTGAGGGTAAGAGCGATCTGTTTTATTTCGCTTGGGGATAACTGGTTGAGCCCGTCAATAATCTTTTGTTGAATGGGGGATGGGGCATTTTCTGCGAGCATTTTTCCGCTTTTGGTCAACTCAACGGTTATCACCCGGCGATCCTGAGATATCCTCAGCCTCCTCACAAGATCTTTTTTTTCCAACCGGTCGATGACCCCGGTGACAGTGCTGGAATTGACCATAACATGTTTAGCGATCTGCGAGGGAGGAAGGGGGCCGTTTTCGTGAAGCGCGAGAAGGCAGTTGATCTGCGCAGCACTTACGTTGTATATTTTGTTTAACTCCTTTGTGTAATGCTCTCCCGCCTGCATCAGCTTGCGGATCGAGTATACGATCTCCTTGGTGCGTATTGTGTGAATATCGCTGGGTATCTCAGATGAAACAGTTGTATTTTCTTCTAACATGTTCAGTTACCCATGAGGCCCATGTAAAAAGTCTTTTATACGAGACATCACCCATGCAAAACTAATTTTCGCTCTATTTATCATAAAATCCAACCCACGGGCAACAAAATAATTTATGGGTGTCCTATGTGGATGAACGATGATCCGATTGACACACGTCTCCAAGTCGTTTGATAACGGCAATTCCTATGCAGTAAAGGACATTTCTCTGCGGGTGGAACAGGGGGAGACCTTGGTTCTTTTAGGTTCTTCCGGTTGTGGCAAGACCACCACCCTCAAGATGATAAATCGCCTGATCGATCCGACTGCCGGGACCATAGAGGTGGGCGGCGAGGACATTACAAAACAGGACCCGGTGACGCTGCGCCGCCAGATAGGCTATGTCTTTCAAGGCATCGGTCTTTTCCCACATATGACCGTTGAACAAAATGTGGAACTTGTGCCGCGTCTCTTAGGCTGGTCGATCAAAAGGAGAAAAGAACGTGCTCATGAACTCCTGGAACTTGTGGGACTCCCTTCAGAGGAATTTGCCAGTCGATTTCCGGACGAACTCTCCGGAGGCCAGCAGCAGAGGGTGGGCGTGGCCCGTGCCCTTGCAGCCGACCCGGCCTATCTCCTCATGGATGAGCCGTTCGGCGCCCTCGATGCCCTGAGTCGTGAGTCACTGCAGCAGGAGTTGCTGGCCTTAAAAAAGCGTCTCAAAAAAACCATTGTTTTTGTTACGCATGACATCTTCGAGGCGCTGCTTCTCGGCGACCGGATTTTGATCCTCCATCATGGAAACGTGGAACAAATCGGCACGACAAAAGAGATCCTTTCCGCGCCGGCCACCCCTTTTGTCCGAGATCTTTTTGCCAAACCCGCCAAGCAGTTAGCTTACTTCCAGGGGATTGTGTAGTGGATGCCGTGACCCTGACCGCCTTTATTTCCGAACGCCTCCCCGAACTCTGGCTTCGTACGGGTGAACATCTCATGCTGACTGGGTGTTCATCCGGAGCGGCCATGCTTATCGGGGTACCTATCGGAATGCTCGTATTGCGAAAATCCTGGTTGCGGAGCCCATGCATGGGTGCAATAGGTATCCTTCAGACCATCCCGAGTCTCGCCATGCTGGCGTTCCTGTTAGCGTTGCTGCACAGGATCGGCGCCCTGCCCGCCATCATCGCCTTAACGCTCTATGCGCTTCTTCCTATTGTCCGCAACACCCTCACAGGATTAGAGGGGGTATCGCCCCAGGTGATAGAAGCGGCAAAGGGGATAGGTATGACAGAAGGCCAGCAACTGAGAATGGTCCGGATACCCCTGGCTGCACCTGTGATCGTTGCCGGGATCCGAACCGCCGCAGTAGTGGGAGTGGGCATCGCAACCCTTTCGGCCTTTATCGGAGCCGGGGGACTCGGTCAGTTTATTAACCGCGGTCTCGCCCTCTCCAATACGCGGCTCATCCTTCTCGGCGCTGTTCCTGCAGCCCTCCTCGCCCTTGTTATAGACTTCATCATTGGGGCATTTGAGTGGGGGCTCAGGCCTGAAAGAAAGCGGGCAAAAAAGGGGTCGCTTCAAGCTATAATAGGATCCTCAGCACTTATAATGCCTGTCCTGCTGATCCTGATAGGGATGTTTGCCTACTTCACAGGACCCTATGCACAAAACCGGCAAATAGCATCGGCGCCAGGAACCGGGACAGTGATCATCGGGACGAAAAATTTTACGGAACAGTTGATCTTAGGTGAGCTGATGGCCCAGGTTATTGAAGCAAAGACGCCGTTGAGGGTCGAACGTCGTTTCAACTTCGGGGGCACCATGATCTGTCACGGGGCCCTTGTCAACGGCGAAATCGACCTTTATGCCGAGTATACGGGAACGGGACTGACCGCGATCCTCAAAGAGCCTGTGATATCCGACCCCGAGAAAGCCCTGCATCATGTGCGAAAGGCATATCTTGAACGTTTCAGGGCGCAGTGGCTTCAGCCTTTTGGTTTTAACAACACCTATGCCATTACCGTCCGTAAAGACGATGCAGTACAACGCCAGTGGCACACTATTTCTGATCTTGAAAACACAGCATCCCAGCTTCGTGCCGGGTTCACTGCGGAGTTCGCGGAGAGGCCGGACGGTTATCCAGGCTTGAGCAGGGTCTACGACCTCGTGTTTCTGGAAATAAAGGACCTGTATCCTGCTATTATGTACCAGGCGATTGCAAACCGGGAGGTCGATGTGATCTGCGCCTTTGCCACAGATGGCCGTATCGCAGCCAACCACCTGAAACCCCTGAAGGACGACCGCGGCTTTTTCCCTCCTTATCAGGCGGCTCCGGTTGTGAGGCAACAATGCCTCACGGCTCATCCTGAAGTAGGTGATGCATTATCCCTCCTTGCGGGCGTTCTCGACAATGCCACCATGCAGCGTCTCAACTTTGAGGTGGACGGAAAGAAGATGAGCCCGGCAGATGTTGCAAAGGCATTTCTTAAAGCCGAAGGGCTGATTTAGAAGAGAGAGAGGCCTGAGGAAACCGGCTATCAAAATAAAGACCTATCTGAATTTGAGATACCATATCGCTTTTGAGAAACCATGAATATTCCAAACACATTATAGAGATTGAAATATTGGGCTTGTGATACCGTGCAAGCGATCTTAAATAATCAGTCTCATCAAATTGTTGTAGTGCGCTTTACAGGTCGAAAACTGTGGTCAGGGTTAGGGAACCCTATGGGATATTTTCGCAACCACAACAAATGGAGTGAGTCAATACTCTTATCGTACGGCGGTTGGTGAAACATAGCTGCATTACACAAATTTGCTCAATGTGCAATAAGCTTCGTATGCTAAATAATTTCACGCCCACCCCAGTCTTTGATACCTTGACAGTACGTCAAACAATCCACATCAACAAAAAGCTGACATACGCGTTACATATCCAGGGCTATGGTCAGATCTATAAAGTTAAATCGGAAAATCTTACCACCACAATATATAGTGGTCGATCTGTTTTCGGCTCATCAGGTCCCCACAGAAACTTTCGTGCATGAATCTTGAATTTCACAAAATTGGATATTGGCTCGTATGCTACCCAATTTCAGCCCTATTTTAAACTCTTTTATCTAATCATAAGTCAAAGATTTCAGCAATCTAAAACTCTGTGACATTCTCAATTAGGATAAATTGAGCGAACCTGAGATATTTGATTCAGTGCCAGATTGAAGGGCAGGTTCGTGAGTTTTGCGCGCGAGACCTTGTCGGTTCCGGTTTACCCGGGTTAGGTTTTGATACTTTCAATTGTGTGTCATGCAAATTGTGCTATTGCAATATCGACCAAAAATTCTCTAATTTCTGCCTCATTGATCTCATGGCCTACATATTCAACTTTTTCACTGTTATCGATATCATCAAAAAAACAAAGTTGTTCTCTAAAGAGTTTTTCATTGAAATAGGTGCCAAAAATCTCTCGAGCCCTGGCTGATAATTCCTCTAAATCGTTATGATTTTTCAAAATGAAATATAAGTCAACATAATCTTTCCATTTAGCGCGCCCTCCCAAGGCATAGGTTTTCATTGCTGCCAGGTCTAATAGCGTGGGCATTTCTATTACTCCATCAAAATCCATCGAATGACCGACATTATAGGGAAAATTAAAGAATGTTATTTTTACTGAATTTACAACAAGATGTATTTGATCGAAGGCCTCATATAAGAGATTGTCCACCGCAAACCCACTTTTATCAATCAGGTTTCTGATCTTTTTGCGCTTGATATCCTGGGTTGTGAACAAATCGAAATCAATTGACCTACGATGTCCAATATGCAAGGCAATAGCCGTGCCGCCAACCAGGTAGTAGTCGTTTGAAAATGACCTGATTAGCGGCAGAAGTCTCTTTTGTTCCTTTGTTAAAATCTCACTATGCATGTTTTTTGAAATATAACTGAAAGAAATGTTTTGTTCGCTGATGATAGTTTGGCCGTTTGCCGGATATTTGTCGATGAAATATGTTTGCCACTGTTTGAAGGCCAATTAAATCGAAAAGTTTCTTTACACTCTTTTCATTTCCATAATTCAATACAGCTTCGACAAGAGCATTAATGCTGATATCCATTTTTTCTTCAGGCTTTATCCACCAAAACAACGAGCTGTTCTCCTGGATAAATTGGTTAATTTCAGAATTATGGGCCATGACTGACGCCTCTGCGCGAATAGGGCCCGTTATTATCGCGGACCCGATCCCTTGTTTTCTCTGAACCTGAGAACATTGACCCTATATCTTTACCATATCTCGCAACAGGTGTAAATGGATCAGGTGGCGTTGGATCGATATCGCCTGTTTGTCTTCGCAAGAATCAATCTGAGAGGGGGGGGGTGTTGAAAAGAAAAACATCCGTCCCCGCTTTCAAACCCTCTTTGAGTACATGAAAAAGGCTGGTAATCTTAGGGCATGAGGACGAAATGGGCTTACTCAACCTGTCCTCAAGAGAAAACCTACCACTCGTTCTAAGTGATTGACACTGCTGCATTCCTTGGCGGTTGAACAGAAAGGGAGATACTTCTTCATATCTGAATCTCCGGTGCCCCAGAAGGGTGGAGATTCCGGGTTAAGCCAGATCACTCTCTTCCCCCTTTTATGCAGCAGGCTCAAGATGCCTGTTTCAGGGTTTCCGTAGTTATTCCTGGCATCACCTAAGATGAGCACCGTTGTCTTATTTGTGACCTTATCAAGCCAGTTCTCTTTGAAATCCCTGAATGCCTGACCATAATCGGTTCGCCCGAGATGTATCCCTAAGCCAACCCGTTTCTGCAGCCTGAGCAGGGCTTCATCAACATCGTATTTGTCAAACAGATGGCTGACCTCAACTAAGTTAGAGCAGAAGATAAAGGAGCTGATCTTCGCTACCTCTTCATTGAGGCTGTATAAAAAAAGGAGCATAAACCGTGCAACTGTTTCCACTGAACGGCTCACGTCGCAGAGGGCAACCATGTCCGGCCTGTCGATTTTTTTTGTCTTCCATTGAGGTTTAAAAATCAGCCCCTGATATGCGATGTTCTCTCTCAGGGTTGTTTTCAGGTCAAGGGAGCCCCTCTTCGCCCTTTTCCTTCTCCTTGAACGATAATCATTGATAGGTTTTACCATTCTTTTGATAATAGCATGCATCCGATGGAAATCCCGCTGCTCTAAGTTGGAGAGCTTCATATCCTTCAGGTATTTGTCTAAGATTTCTTCTGTTGCGGATGCCGCAAAAAGGGAAAACTGTCGCTCAACAAAATCTTTTATTTCTTTAAAGAGGAGATCTCTGCTCTCCTTCAATGCCCCGGCTGTTTGTTGAGACTGTGCGCTTTGGTTGCTTGACAGACTTTCGATATCCTGATTCAGGCCCTCAAGACCCATCCCCTTGAGAATCCGTTGAACATAGAGGCTTTTTTGAGTGAAGAAGTAGATTTCCCTGATCTTTTCCTTTTTGGCAGCCTCTCTCATGGAAATGGAGAGCCCGGTATTGTCTCCGGAGAGGAGC
>Ga0208905_1001326_pt1 | contig 12503 bp, 14 predicted proteins | sample AntAceMetag02UKS_FD_184776 | JGI IMG/M metagenome (GOLD analysis project Ga0208905, IMG submission 184776) | Saline lake microbial communities from Ace Lake, Antarctica - Antarctic Ace Lake Metagenome 02UKS (SPAdes) (version 2) | ecosystem: Environmental > Aquatic > Non-marine Saline and...
GCCGCCCCTGGGCTGCTGGAACGGCCACGGCTCGCTGCTGCCGCGCTGGCGCGGGGCCGCGCCGATTCAGTGGAGCCTGCTGGAAGGCGACGCCGAAACAGGCGTTGGCATCATGGCGATGGAGGAGGGCTTAGACACCGGTCCGGTGTTGCTGGAGAAGCCACTGACGATCGGCCTGCTCGAGAACGCCCAACAGCTGGCACTCCGCCTCAGCAAGCTCACCGCCGAGCTGCTGGTTGCGGGCATGCCCTTGATCGAGAAGGCAGGAGCAGGCCCAGAAGCGGAACGGCTGGCGCGGCTGGGGGTGCGGCCCCAGCCCAGCGCCTCCGAGTGCTATGCCCGCCTGCTGGGCAAAGAAGATTTCCGTATCGACTGGAGCGACCCAGCCCTGAAGCTCCATCGCCAGGTGATGGGCCTGTATCCGGGAGCGCACTGCCGCTGGGGGGAGAAGCGGCTGAAGCTGCTGACCAGCGAGCCCCTGGTGGCCAGGCTGGTGGACCAACTCAGCAGCCCGGCCGCCCAGCTGGCGCAGGCCTGGGACAACCGGGATTCAAGTTCGCGCCTGTCTGAGCAACCCGGCACGGCGCTGGAGGTGGTGCCATCCCTGGGGCTGGTGGTCTCCACCGGCGGCTGCCCGCTGTTGATTCGCGAGGCCCAGCTGGAAGGCAAGGCCCCCGCGCAAGGCCAGGCCCTGATCCAGCAACTGGGGGCCAAGGCGGGAGATCGGCTGTAAATCGGCGGCAAAACTGGCTATTCTCACGGCCAAAAACAACCCACGGCTGCCTATTCATCCATGGCCATCCAACTCTCCAAGCAGGCACGCAAGGAGGCCATGGCTTCGATTATCAGTTACTTCCACGAATCCAGGGAAGAAGAGATCGGAGCCATTGCCGCCGGAGGGCTACTCGATCTCTTCATGACTGAAATCGCCCCAAGCATCTACAATAAAGCAGTGTCAGATGTGCTTGATCGACTTAGAAATCACATCTCCGAACTGGACATTGACCTGAACGAAGAAGAGTTTCCCTCATCGGCAAGAAGGCAGCGGCGTGCTGATCTCTAATCTTTACTCAGCAGAGTCTAAGCAGTGGGATTGAAATCAAAACAACCATTCCTTGGCGGGATTGCCCTGCTGCTTTTAAGCAGCGCATTGGTGGCCTGTGCTGGATCGTCTCCGAGCAACACCACGCCGTCGGCAACAGAGCAGAACTCTCCACTGCTTGTGCCTCTGGATCGGGCCAGGGAAGCCGCTAAGGAACTGGAAGCCAAACAACTCGAACGGCAGAATGCTGTAGTTGAAGCGGGCCAATGAAGAGCTACAGCGATGACGGTGGGGTTCCATCTAGCAAGAAACAGAAGCTTTCTGGTGATTTTCACGATCAGAGGCTAAGCACGAGAGGCCCAGTCTCGTCATTCCTGAAGGACCACCTTGGATTGCATTGCTTTGCTCGATCTAGTCGCCAACAGACCAAGATTCAACGTTGTTCAATGCCCTGGGAATCCATTGACGCTGCCAACGGCTGCGGACATCTTCTCGACTCCATGCCGACACAAAGATTCGGCCACGCCTAGTGTTGAAGGTGATCAGATATTTTTCCACAGAGAATAACGTATCAGATTCATCAAGAGGCTGCCCTCCCTGACGAAGAACGAGTTCAACTGCTTGGCGAATTGCTTGATCACTTGCTGGACAAACTGCATGCCCATGCGATTCACTCTCAATCTCACAAGATAATCGAACCAACCAACCACAGAAGCCATTTGGCAGGCCATATCTTGGCAGGATGAAATGCTGTTGCTCTCCAGAATCAACCGACAACAGCGTAAGCAGGATGCCTTCGAGCAAAACGGCCGATTGCGGAAACCAAAAAGCCAATGCCCATAAATGGTGTTTTTCGTACCATCAGGAGGACGAAACTGATGACACCAAGGTTGATTACTGGCTCAAGCAGCCTGCGGGACCATGGCTCGCTCACGGATCACGGCTAGCAGATCACAGATGCGATCAACCTCCATTTCAGTAAAGAGACCTTCCGGACCCGTGGGGGCCAGATCGCTGTAGGGCGGGTCATAGAGGCGGGCCGAATCCATCACACCCCTGCTGGTGAGTTCGTTGATGATCTCGTTGATGAATTGGATCTGGGTGGCCGTGTGGGTTCTTTCGGCGAGGAATTCGGCGAATACCTCTTTGGCTGCATTGCGCTCAAGCCCAACCAGGGAGCGGATAAATAGCCCAAAGCCATTGCACTCTTCGGAGGCGCGAGCGATCACACGTTCGTTGCCGATGCCCTCGCTGAGCAGGAAGCGCTCCAGTTCCTGCAGATCGGTGGCTGTGAGGGGCTGGTTGCGACGCAGCCGTTGCATGGTGAGGTGATCCTCGTGGGTCCGGAGGAAATGCCGTGCACGCAGCCGGAACTGGCGGAATTCATCCCGGCTGATCAGGCCAGCTGCATCGAGTTCCGTGAGCTCGCCGAGCTCATCGGTGAAGTTCGTGTAGATGGGACTGCGCGCCTGGCGCTCGATCAGTCCGATCAAGTTGCGCAGCCTGCGACGCACCTGCTCGAGCATGGGCAGCGTCACGCCCTGCCACCACTCATCGAGCAGCAGGTCTTGAATCAGCTCCATCTCATCCGCCACCATCGGAATGGTGTGGCGTTCCTCCAGCAGGCCGGCAATCTCCCGCACCTGGGCCTGAAGCCGGGGGAGATCGGCGGCGCTGCGCAGCACGGCCAACTGAAGCTTGTACAGCAGCAGATCGAAACGGCGGGCGTCGGCATCGGTGTCGCCGTCCTGCTGCGGCTGGGCTGAAGGCAGGGTCGCCACGGTGGAGGCGAGCAGCTCCTGCGCATCGGCATCGAGCCGGTTCCAGGCCTCTGCCAGGCGAAAACGCTCCACCAGCTCCAGGTGAGGCCGCACCAGGAAATTGTCACTGGGGCAGGCGGCCACATGACGCCGCAGGGCATCTGCCAGGGCCACGCGGTGGGCCCGTAGCTCGGAGGCTCCCTCGGCCTCCGCCGGGCCGGCGTGCTCGTCCAGGCTGGTCAGCAGCACCAGGCGAGCACGGAAGAGGCGAGCACTGAGGGATTCGGGAGGGGAGGCACGGTCGCTGCCGCCCTGTCCGAGGAAGAACTCCAGGTTCTGGCAACAGTCGAAGATCCAAAAGCACTCCTTGTGCGCTCTGGGTCCGAACAGGTCTGGGCAGAGGCGCGTACCCCGGCCCACCATCTGCCAGAACTTGGTGCGGGAGCGCACCGGCTTGAAGAACACCAGGTTCACGATCTCGGGAATGTCGATGCCGGTATCGAGCATGTCCACCGAGATGGCAATGGCGAGCTCGCTACTGGGATCGGCGAACGCATCGATCAGGCTCTGGGCATAGGACGCGCGGTTGTCAATCACACGGGCCACCTTGCCTTTGAGGTGGGGGTAGTGGTAGTCGAAGCGGTCCTGAATGAAGACAGCGTGGTCGTGGTTGCGCGCGAAGATGATGGTCTTGCCGATCTGATCACCGCTGCCGTTGAGGCAGCCCTTGGTCATCAGCACCTGCAGGCCCTTGTCCACGGTGTCGGCGTTGAACAGCCAGGCATTGACGGCGCCGGAATCGATGCGGCCGGTCCCAAGCACGCCTTCTTCCCAGTCGAGCAGGTCCCACTCGGCTTGCTCCTCCTCGGTGAGTGCGGCATAAGCGATGCCGTCGCGGGGAAAACTCAGCGGCACTGAGATGGGCCGGAAGGGTACGAGGTAGCCGTCGTCCACAGCCTGATCCAGGCCGTATTCATCGGTGGGCAGGCCCACTTCAAGATCAAAGAGGTCATAGGTGTTGCGATCGATCTCGTCACGCGGCGTGGCGGTCAGGCCGCAGAGCAGGGAATCGAAGTAGGCAAAGATCGCACCATATTTCTGATACACACTGCGGTGGGCTTCATCGATGATCACCAGATCAAAGTGGCCCACCCCAAAACGCTTTTCGCCGCGGCTGTCTTCCGCATCGATGAGATTCATCATCGTGGGGTAGGTGGAGAGGAACACACGCCCCTCGCCGCCGCGGTTACTCACCAGATTCACCGGTGAGCAATCGGGCAGGAAACGGCGGAAAGCGCGTTCGGCCTGAAGCACCAAGGCGTTGCGATCGGCGAGGAACAGCACCCGCTTCACCCAGTTGCAGCGGATCAGCAGATCGGCCAAAGCGATCACGGTGCGTGTTTTGCCGCTGCCTGTGGCCATCACGAGCAACACCTTGCGGCGGCCGAGCTCTAGGGATTCGCCGATCGCCCGGATGGCCCGATGTTGGTAGTAGCGCTCCACGATTTCTGGATTCACCGTGGCCGCCGCCAGGCTCTGGCGTTGGGTCCGGCGGCGGATCAAGGTCTCGATCTCGGCCTTTCTGTAGAAGCCCTGTACCTCACGGGGCGGGTAGCGGAGATCGTCCCAGAGGCGATGGCGGTAGCCGTTGGAAAGAAAGATCAGTGGCCTCTGGCCGTACTGGGTTTCGAGGCAATCGGCGTAAAGCTTCCCCTGCTGCTGGCCCTCCATGGGGTCACGGCTGCTGCGCTTGGCCTCCACCAGGGCCAGGGGTTTGCCGTCGTCACCCCAGAGCACGTAATCCACAAACCCCTCACCGGTTTCGTTCGGCATGCCGGAGACGGGCACCTCATCTGAGCGGCCTTCCCCGAGCCGCCAACCCACTTCCTCGAGATAGTGATCGATATAAAGACGGCGGGTGGCGAACTCGGTGAGATCCGCCTCGGGTTGGCTGGCCGCCTGGTTCGCCTTGCGCAGGGCGGTGATCTCCTGCCGCAGCTGTTCAACGGCTTCAAGCGATGCGGCGCTGTCCTCACGGGCGGCCCGCAACTCCTGATCCCGTTCCGCCAGCTGGTTGGCGATAACTTCCAGTTGCTCGCGGGTCTGGCTCTGCTGCTGTGTTGCCAGCTCGGCAGAAGGCAGCAGGGCCTTGTCGAAGCGGACACCGCGCACGGCCTCGGGATGGTGGCCGTAGGTGAGAGCCAGCCAGCGGAGAATCTGAAACAGCTCGATGGCTGCAAGCACGGAGTTGCCCGTGCGGATGGGCTCAGCCCGATGGACGGCGTCGTTGCCGAGGTCTTTGAGCAGCTTGAAGCGGCCCAGCAACTGGGGGCCTACGAGGTTGCGGAAGTCGTAGGCATGGATCAGTTGCGAGAGCGATGGTTCGCCCCAAGGGCGCTGTAACTGAGCGTCGTTGGCATAGACCCACTCCACCAGCAGCTCGATGCTGCGACGGGCGTAGAAGCAGGCGGTGCGGGGATCGCTGAGGGCAAAGCGCTCAACTCTGATGGCCTCTTCGTGGAGCTCTGGCCACTGGCCGGCGATGAGGGCGTATTGGGAGGTCATGGCCCGACCATCTGCTCCACCCGTTCGATCAGAGCTTCAACCCGGGAATTCCATTCTGGTCGAAGAAGTTCGAGCGGTGCTGGTTCGTCGTCGTAGCGAAGTTGTACCGCAAACACCGTCAGGATTTCCAGGTCCCTAAACGGTGTCACCTCAATGGCCTTGTTCTCCAGCAGCCCGAGCAGCAGCCTCAGATCGTGGGTGAGGGGACAATCAACGTCCTCGTGGCAGGCCCATGCTTTGAGTGCTTTCTCTGTCGCTGGCTGAACGTGAAGTCCCCAGGAGGCCTCATCGAAACGGGATGAATCCAGCAGGCCTTCAGCAGCACGAAGGTCACGACGAGCCAGTCGAAGGAATTGTCTGGCCTCCTCAGCCATCGTCCAACAACCTTCCTTCCTGATAGGCCCTGGCGATCACGTGATGGCGCCAGTTGCGCTTGGCCCTCACTTCGCTTTCTGCATAGAGAAGCAGATCAATCGGCAACAGATGCCTCTCCAGCCGGCGATTGATGGCCGCCAGTAGCTGCCAACGGGGATGGCTGTCCAGCCAGCCATCCGGCACGGTGATCAACAGGTCCACATCTGAATCGACCCGGGCGGTGCCCCGCGCCCTGGAGCCGAACAGGCGCACCTGGGCCTCTGGGATCTCCGCTCGGATCTGGGCCGCGATCTGGTTGATGCGGGGATCCACGGGGGTGGCGAGAGGGGTGGCCGTCATCGGATCATTCTGCTAAGTCCTCGCTGGAGCTGCCCGAAAGCTGCCGCTCCAGTGACTGACGAATCAGTCCCACGGCATAGGGCACCTCTTCGAGCATGGCCACGCCCAGCTCCACCTCCCCATTGCCCCAGCGGCGCAACCCAGCAACATTGCGAGCCAACCCGTTGGGGTCATCGAGTTCGGCATAGGGCATGTTGAGGGCAAGGAGAAGGCGCCTGACCTGGGGAATGACGTCGACAAAATTCGTCTCGCACTTGTAGGCGATGTAGAGCTTGCGCACGTCTTGGTAGACGTTGGGATCGAGGGAGCGGATGGACTGATCCAATGCGTCGAAGACCGCACGGATCTGGGAATTGGCCAGCTGGGGATGATCCGCCAGGGAATAGAAGGCGTTCGTGACTTTGGCGCTGCCCCAGTAGAGGTCAAGCTGCTCCTGGCTCAGTGATGGAGCCGGCCATACCTGCAGGGCCAGCTCGGCGAGGCGGCCACCGCGCTGGCGGATCTCCTCCACACCCCAGTGCTGGAGTTGGCCGATGCCCTGATTCAGCACCAGGGGGCTGTGGGCGAAGCCTCCCACGTGGTCGCGCTTCTCCAGGAAGGGGTGATCACTGAGTTCGGGGTTGTAGCCGGTGAGGGTGAGATTGCCGAGCCGGTGCAGCCACTCCTCCTGGAGCGCCTTCCAGTTCTCGCCTAGGGCCTGGCGCCAGGCTGCCGGCAGCTCAGGGTTCTGGGGAAGGATGTGCTCGATTGTGTAGTTGGCCACCGCGATCGGCTCCTTGCGTTGGTGGTTCTCCAGCCGCCTGAGCCAGTAGCTGCAACTCTTGTTGAACTTGTAGAGGTTGCGCTCTTGGATGTCGCGCCGGAACTCCCCGTCGCTGGGAAAGCGGCGGTAGGAAGGCAGGCTGAGTAGATGGGCCTTGAAGCTGGGTAGAACGTGGCTCGGCTCCTTGCGCAGAGCTCGGCTGAAGGTTGCGAAGGTTTTCTGCTGGGAGTTGGAAGGGATGGCACAGACGGCGCGGCGGAACACATAGGCCTCCAGCAGTCGCAGGGCCTCCAACAACTCGGCGCGATCGATCAGGCCGGCATCGACATCGCCGTAGAGCTCCAGCAGCAGGGGGTTGACCACATTGACCTTGAGCTCGCGCAGGTCGTGAAATGCCTGTTGGAGCTCGGGATCGGGCTCCTGGCCGAGCACGATGCGGGCGTAGCGGAGGGCGATGGTGTGGAGCTCGGCGAGCAAGGCCTCGATGCCGGCCAGCTCCACCTCGGGCCGCCGGGCGTAGGCCTTGAAGGTGTCGTAGACGAGGTCGAGGCGGGGCACTTCGCCGGTTTTAAGGGTGAGGAAATCGCGCATGAAGGCGCTGAACTCACTGCCGCCGTAGGCCTCCTGGCCAAAGGCCAACTCCATCGGCCGCCAGTGGTGGCCATACAGCCGCTCCTGCAGCTCGGGCGGCTGGCCCATGAGCACGAAATTGCGGATCAGATCGGCCTGGGAGAGCTCCCGGCCGGTGGAGTTCATGCTCTCGAAGATCAGCTGGGGGTTGTCCTGATCCCTGGAGAGGGCCACATCCACCACCAGCAACTTGCTGATGCCGCGGCAGACCACCGACAGATCGGTGGCGGGCTTGCGCAGCTGCTCGAGGAAGAAGGCGTGGTTATCGGTGATGCGGATCGAGGGCTCCGGGGGTAGCGGCGCCCCGCCTGCTTCCACCAAGGCGTTCAGGGTGGTGCGGTCGGTATCGGAGAGCAGCAGCTTGAAACGCCTATCGCCCTTTTCCAGGGGATTGGTGAGGTAATACTGCCGGATCTTGGCAGGAGAAAACCCGTCAAATGGCTCCTGTTGCTCCTCCGGCAGCGCGCTGAGCACATCCGCCAAAGCCGACAGCAGCAGGGTGACTGTGGTGAGCCGCTGCTGGCCATCGATCACCAGCTTGGGGGCCTGCACCGCGAGGTTGCCGAGGCCTTCATCGATATGCACCACCGAACCGATGAAATGCACACCGATCGCCTCAGAAGCACCGGTCCGCAGGATGTCAGCCCAGAGCTGCTCACATTCCTGCCGAGTCCAGGAGTAGGTGCGCTGGTAGATCGGGATGATGAATTGCTGGACGGCCTGCAGGATCTGGAGGAGCTTGGCTTCGGTGGCTTTCACAATTAGATCTCACCGGAGAACGCGATATTCTCAGTGGATTTCAATAAGGCTTGCAGCTCAATAGCACGACCAGACACAGATTGAGCAAATCTCCTAGCCTTCAATATTCTAGCAACAAAAACATCTTGCTCCGCATGAGGTGGCAGGAAGACTGGAAGGGCTCGTATCTTGCCTTGGAATAAATTGGCCTGACTGGATGCATTTGCAGATCTTTGCATGCATTGCTGTAGATGCCTCGTGCGAAGCAGGAATTCGAGAAAAACAGGCCTGACCTTGGTTGGCACAGGCCGTGCCATTGCTGCGCTACGGACCATCGCGAGTGGCTCGTCAGTATCAACAACAGCTACCCTCCCTATTGACCCTGAGCAAGAAATCAATACGTCGCCACGTACTGGGGCACAGCGTCGGCCTATTCGCAAAAATTCCTCATTTGGAACGTAGTCTACATCTAAAAAGTCTAGATATCCATTTCTTACATTCCTGGCCGAAAGGAGCTTTACGCCACTTTCGCTTCGCAAAGGAGTCTGGTGCTCACCATCGGTAATTTGGGAACAGATATCTTCTAGCTTCAGGGTTTGATACTTGGCAGCCGCCTCTTCAAACTCACCGAAGGAATGATTGAAGATTGATTCTTGAAGTTTTTCGTTTAGAGCACATGCATGCTTCGCACGAATCAACAAATGACTGATTCGATTCAGAATCGCCGCGATGCGCCGCTGCTCCTCCAGCGGGGGGAGGGGGATTTCGGCGGATCTGATTTTTGCCACCGAAAGGTGCTTAACGGTAACAAAAGGTGTTTCCCCTTCGATCCGCTTCAGAATGGACGGAAGAGCGTGATAGAGGTAGCCATCGTCTAGGACAATTTCCTTGGCAATTGCCTTGCAGACTCGTTGATTAAGAAGGGCAGCAGAGCTTTTCCAGCGTTCTCTGTTAAATTCTCCATCCATGCCAATCAGGATGTCTCCATTGCTGATTAAATAGTCTGCGTGATAAGGGCCGTTGTAGTAAGTCTTGCTGGTCCCAGGCAGGACATCTCTGATTCGTATTATTGGCAAGCCAACAGGCTCCTCGGAAAAGTAGTCCGATTTGAAGGCGAACCCGGAGAGAAAACTGCATACTTCCCCGAGATAAGCGTTGGGCCAACTCATCGCAACACCCCCTCCAGCTCCTCGACCCTCTGCAGGATCTCCAGCGCGATCATTCGCAGTTCCGCCAAGTTCTCCAGAGGTGGCCGGTGCTCCACCACTTCATGCAACAACTTGATGGTGCGATCAAGCCTGAGGTTGAGCTCCAGCACCATGCCCTTTCGCTGCTGTCGCACCAACGCAGGCCTGGCCATTGGAAAGTCGGTATGATCATACTGATCTGCATACCTTTTCCCGTCCATGGCGCGCTCCAGCCCCCCCGCCGAACGGGTGACCGTGACCATGCCGTCAGAACTGGTTGCCGGAATCGACCGCATCGAGGGCAACCGCAGCCGCTTCATCGCTGAGGCCGTGCGCCACGAACTGCAGCGGCGCCAACGGCTGGAACTGCTGCGTTCCCTGGAGGCTCCCCACCCCGACAGCGCCGCCACCGCGGCCCTTGGGCTGGCGGATTGGGCCGAGGCCCTGTCCGAAGGGGACAGCGACCTGCTTGATCCCAGCGCCGGAGTGCCGCTGCAGTGGCGGCCGGAATCCGGTTGGCAGGTTGCCGGCTCCCCCGAGATCCAGCCATGAGCCTGCCCCGGGGCGGCCTGGGGGTTCTTCCGATCACCAGAACGCCGGCCCTTGGTGCCGTCTATCTCGGCCTGGAGCCTGATCCCAGCTGAAGCAGCTCGTCCGCGACCCCCGTTACCATGACATGTAACCAGCGCTGACGCTGTCATGGAAGCCGAAGCCAACCCGGAGGCTCCCCTCTCGGAGGACAGCGCCCAGGAAGCGCGCCGCGCCGCCAACCGCCGCAAGGTGCGGAAGCACCGCCAGCGGCTGCGGGCCCAGGGGATGCGGCCGATCCAGATCTGGGTACCGGATGTGCATGCGCCTGGGTTTGCAGCCGAGGCGCGGCGGCAGTCGCGATTGGCCAACGAAAGCCCGGAAGAGGCCGAGATCCAGGCCTTCATCGATTCGGTGGTCGAGTGGCCCGATGACGAGACCAGCCAGTGAAGCGTGGTGAGCTTTGGACCATGGCCGGAGGATCCGGCTATGCCAGCAAGCCCAGGCCTGTGGTGATCGTTCAGGACGACGCCTTCGCGGCCCGCGACTCGATCGTGGTCTGTCTGATCACCACCGACAACACCGATCTCCCTGTGTTTCGGGTGTGGGTGGAACCCACAGCAGAGAACGGCCTGAAAGCAACGAGTCGCCTGATGGTTGACAAAGTCACCACCGTGGCCAGGAACCGCCTCGGCCAGAAGATCGGCCGCCTGAACGATGACGACGTGATCCGCCTCAACCGATCGTTGCTGGTGTTTCTTGGCCTGGCCCGCTGAGTGGAGATGGGATGGGCTCATCGGAGCATCCCCTCCAGCTCCTCGATCCCCTGCAGGATCTCCTGCTCGATCGCCCGCAGTTCTGCCAGGATTTCCATCGGAGGCCGGTGCTCCACCTCTTCGTAGATCAGCTCCTTGTAGCGGTTGAGGCTGAGGTCATAGCCCTGGGCCACGATTTCCGCCTTGGGCACGCAGAAGCTCTGCTCCGTGCGCGCCCGTTCGCGCTCTGAGCTTGTGCGTTCCTTCCAGCGGGCCAGGGCATCGGGCAGGTTGTTCTTGGCGTGCTCGCCTTCTTGTAAAGGCTCTTTCGGCGCAGGCCCCAGCTTCTCGAGCGGCAGCAGAGGATTGCGCTTGTCGTCGAGGCTCCAGCCATCGGCGCTCATGTCGTAGAACCACACCTGATCGGTACCGCCACGGCCGGTTTTGGTGAACAGCAGGATCGCCGTGCTCACGCCTGCATAGGGGCGGAACACCCCGCTCGGCAGCGACACCACGCCTTCGAGAAAGTGATCGTCCACCAGAGTGCGGCGCAGTTCTTGTGGGCCTTGCTGGAGCCGAACAGCACCCCATCGGGCACGATCACCGCTGCCCGGCCACCGGGTTTGAGCAGCTGCAGGAACAAGGCCATGAACAGCAACTCGGTTTTCTTGGTTTTCACCACCCGTTGCAGCTTGCCGCTGGTGCTTTCGAAATCCAGCGAGCCAGCAAAAGGCGGATTGGCAAGAATCAGGGAGTAGCGATTCTCCTCGAGCGCACCGTCTTCAGAGAGGGAATCGCGATAGCTCACATCGGGGTTCTCCACCCCGTGCAAGAGCATGTTCATCGAGCCGATGCGCAGCATCGTGCTGTCGAAATCAAAACCATGGAACAGGCCATGGTTGAAGTGCTCGCGCTGCTGGGTGTCGCTGAATAGCTCCGGGTGGTGCTCGCGCAGGTATTCGCCCACCGCCACCGGAAAGCCGCAGGTGCCGCAGGCCGGATCGGCCATCACGTCGGTGGGCTTGGGCTCCGTCATCGCCACCATCAGCTCGATGATGTGGCGCGGTGTGCGGAACTGGCCGTTGGTGCCGGCGGTGGCCAGCTTGCCCAGCATGTACTCGTAGATGTCGCCCTTGGTGTCGCGATCCGCCATCGGCACCGCATCCAGGAGATCGACCACCTTGGCCAGGAGGGCGGCAGTGGGGATCGTGAAACGCGCGTCCTTCATGTGGCTGGCAAAAGCCGAGCCATCGCCGCCAAGGGTGCGCAGGAAGGGGAACACGCGCTCGCCCACCAGCTCGAACATCTCGGTGGCGGCCAGCTGTTTGAAGCGGCTCCAGCGCAGCCGCTCGTAAGGGCGCTCCTGCGGGTCATTGCCTTCGGGATAAAGCCGCCGCACCATCGGCTGCCCGGTGCGCAGGGCCTTGCGCTCCTACAGGGTTTCCAGCTCATCGAGGCGGCGGATGAACAGCAGGTAGGTGAGCTGCTCCAGCACCTCCAGGGGGTTGGCGATGCCGCCACTCCAGAAGGCATTCCAGATGCCATCGATCTGGTTGCGCAGCTCGCCGGTGAGCGCCGAGGCGGCGGTGGTTCCGGCGGCGATGGTGGGCGCGGCGGTGGCGGCCGCACCGTTGCCATTGCGGCGGCTGCGGCCATTCCCGGATGCAGAGGCCTGCCTGGGCGGTGGGCTGATCCCGGCGGCCTTCAAGCCGCCACCAGGGCCACGGGCTTTCTCGGCGGCGCCCATGGCCACCACATGATCCTTGGCAGCTTCGAATTCCTCATCGCTGAAGGGTTCATCGGCCAGATCCAACAGATCAG
>Ga0208905_1001327_pt1 | contig 12495 bp, 11 predicted proteins | sample AntAceMetag02UKS_FD_184776 | JGI IMG/M metagenome (GOLD analysis project Ga0208905, IMG submission 184776) | Saline lake microbial communities from Ace Lake, Antarctica - Antarctic Ace Lake Metagenome 02UKS (SPAdes) (version 2) | ecosystem: Environmental > Aquatic > Non-marine Saline and...
TTATTTAATCCGCTAAGTTCTGATCTTAATGTAATGCGTCAGACTTTACTATATGGTGGATTGGAATCCATATCATATAATATTAACAGGCAAATAAATAACCTGAAGCTGTTTGAATTCGGAAATTGCTATTATAAGATTGAAAAGAACTCTGATAATAAACTTGACAATTATTGTGAACGGGAACATTTAGCCCTGTATACTACCGGACAAAAAAATGAACCGGGTTGGACCAGTCAGGATAAACCAACCGATTTTTTTCACCTCAAGTCATATATTGAAAAAATACTTAAACGAACAGGTATTACTACTAAAGATATCGAATCAGTTCCTTCCGGATCACACTACTTTTCCGAAGGGCTTAAATATCTCGCATCTGATATGACAATTGTTGAGTTTGGACAATTAAAATCTACTTTAACCAGGAATTTCGATATAAACCAGGATGTTTATTATGGGATTTTCTCATGGAATACAGTGTTGAATTTTTTGGTAAAAAACGATATCTCTTTTTCTGAAATTCCCAGATTTCCGGAAGTAAAACGTGACCTGGCTCTTCTTCTTGATAAATCTATCAGTTTTTCACAGATAGAAAAGCTGGCATGGAAAACTGAAAAGAAGCTGCTGAAAAAGATTAACCTTTTTGATGTCTTTGAAGATCAAAAAATTGGCAAGAATAAAAAGTCATATGCTATAAGTTTCTACCTCCAGGATACTGAAAAAACCCTAACAGATAAGAGGATAGACAAAACTATGCAAAATTTCATCCGCACTTTTGAAAATGAACTTGGAGCAAAGATCAGATAAACATGAAAGACAGAATAGAAATAATTCAAGGTGATATTACCAGGTTGCAGGTTGATGCAATTGTTAATGCAGCCAATAAATCACTACTGGGAGGCGGTGGTGTTGATGGGGCGATACATCGGGCAGCTGGTCCCGGACTGGTTAAAGAATGCAGGAAACTCAACGGCTGTGAAACAGGTAATGCAAAAATTACAGGTGGATATAATCTTCCTGCCAGCTTTGTAATTCATGCAGTTGGTCCTGTTTGGCAAGATGGCAAAAAAAATGAAGAGAAGTTACTTGCCTCCTGCTATCAAAAAAGTCTGGAAATTGCAGCAGAAAAACATTTAAAATCAATTGCTTTCCCTAATATAAGTACCGGAATATATGGGTTCCCAAAAGAAAAAGCAGCAGGAATTGCCATTTCTACTGTCACATCTTTTCTAAACCAAAACCCTAAGATAAAAAAGGTAATATTTGCTATTTTTGATGAAGAAAACTACGAAATCTATCAGGATTTGCTAATAAATTAAACGGAAAAAGAGAGATTAATGATCAGTAAATCATTGAACAGGATGAATAACTATCTTTCGATGGTTAAGTTTAGCCATACCGTATTTGCAATGCCCTTTGCCCTGATCGGTTTTTTTATTGCTGTACATTTATCTGAGGCAGAATTTAACTATGTTACTTTTGTCCTGGTACTTCTATGTATGATCTTCGCCCGTAATGCAGCTATGGCTTTTAACAGGTATGCAGATAAGGAAATTGACGGGAAAAATCCACGCACAGCTCTACGCGAAATTCCTGCCGGATTAATAAAAGCCAGGTCTGCCCTGCTCTTTGTAATCATCAATGTGATATTATTTTTTATTGCCACCTATTTTATCAACAGACTCACATTCAGGCTATCACCTGTTGCTGTATTTATTATCCTGGGATATAGTTTCACAAAAAAGTTTACATCACTCAGTCATCTTGTGCTTGGTTTGGGTTTATCACTGGCACCGATTGGTGCCTATCTTTCTGTAACAGGCAGGTTCAATATTATACCTGTCCTGTTTTCGTTGGTAGTGCTTTTCTGGGTAAGCGGATTCGATATTATCTATTCTTTACAGGATGAAAAATTTGACAAATCACTTCAACTTAAATCAATTCCGGCTGCTATAGGCAAGAAAAAAGCCATGTGGGTTTCAAATATATTTCATTTACTTTCAGCAGGATTTGTAATAATACCCGGACTTATTGCTCATATGGGAGTTTACTATTGGATTGGATCCGCAATTTTTCTTGTTTTACTTACTTATCAGCACCTCCTGATAAAACCCAATGATCTGAGTCGAATTAACATTGCATTCTTTACAACTAATGGCATAGCCAGTGTTATTTTCGCCATTTTCACTATTTTTGATCTGTACATTAGTTAAAACAGCATAAATAAAACTATTCAAAACCCATGGCCATTCAAATAAAACAAGTTAAATCAAAAAGCGACCTGCGAAAATTTATTTATTTGCCGGATAAATTGCATAAATATCATAAAACGTGGGTACCTCCTTTATACTCAGATGAGTGGAAGTTCCTTAATCCTAAAAAGAATAAAGCACACTCATATTCAGATACAATTCTTTTTTTAGCTTATAAGGATAATGAAGTCGTTGGGCGAATTATGGGAATTATTAACAAGAACCATAACAAGTTAAATAATTTAAAGAGTGGAAGATTCTTTCTACCCGAATCAATAAATAACCAGGAGGTTTTACATGAGTTAATATCCTCTGTTGAAAAGTGGGCGAAAGAAAAAGGAATGGGTAAACTGATAGGCCCACTTGGTTTTTCTGGCAAAGATCCTCAGGGCTTTCTTATTGAAGGATTTGAGCACCGGGCAATTATTGCATCACCATGTAATCATGAATATATGGTAGATCTAATAGCAAATGAAGGGTATATAAAAGATGTAGACCTTTTTGATTTTGTAATTACAGTACCTGACAAAGTACCTGAAGTTTATGAAAGAATATTTCAACGAGCTTCCAGGAAAGAAGGCTTCGTTCTGCAGGAATTTACAAAGAGAAAAGAATTAAAGCCATATATAATACCTGTACTCAGATTAATGAATGAATGTTACAGTCATATTTATGGTTTCGTTCCTATTGAAGAAGATGAGATGAAAAAACTGGCTAATCAATATATACCGATCCTTGATCCAAAATATGTAAAAACTATCACTCTTGACGATGAGGTAATAGGTTTTGCAATAGGTATTCCTGATTTTGGTGAGGGACTTCAAAAATCGCGCGGCAGATTATTCCCATTTGGAATTCTTAAGATTTTAAAAGCAATGAAGAATACAGACCGGGTGAATCTCCTGCTTGGAGCAGTAAAACCAAAATATCAAAACCAGGGACTTAACGTTGTTATGGCAGCAAAATTCTTCGAAACTGCAATCGCCAATGGGATTAAAGAACTCGAAAGTCACCTTATCCTTGAAACCAATACCAAAATGTTGGGAGAAGTCGAAAAGGTTGGAGGGAAATTATATAAGCGATTCAGGGTCTTTAGAAAGGATCTATTGTAATTCAGTCCTCAATCCACAGTCTACAGTCAGCAGTCAACATAAATGCAAAGTGTTATAAACTATAGCCATTTATTTCTTCTCATCTTCTCCTCATCACTCCATCTCCTCATTACCTCATTTCCACATCTCCTCTTCTCCTCTTCTCCCCATTTAAGCATTTTAGCATTTTAGCATTCACTCATTTCCTCATTATTTCTTCTCCTCATCCCCTCTTCTCCCCTTCTCATCTTCTCATCTTCTCCCCAGACACAGAATAGTTACAAGAACTTAAAAGTAAAACCTATACTTATTAATTCCTTAAATTGTGTTCGCGGACCGGAACCGATATTAGTCCCTTCATCATTAAATAACGGCACCTTTATATTATCGTCATAAATAAGATGAGTTGAAATATTAGCATTAATATAGTAATTTATTCTCATCTTAAGATTAGCTTCCCAGTCAATATCAATATTTTGGGGATTTTCTAAATAATTTGTAAACAAAGTTAGCTTATTATCAAGTGAGATATCGTCGTTAATTTTTATCTGGAATTTTGCTTTTATATACCCCCCCATTTCTGATTTAATTTTCCGGTCCGAATCCAGGCCATATTTGGTTTGGTCTATAATAGTTGTATCCCTTACTATTGTCAATTTGGAGGTTATCGGAGATGTCAAAATTGATATCGCTTTTCCATGTTTATAATCCAGACCAAGGGCAAAAAGCAGTTGACCGGGAGACATAAAAGAGGATACTATTACAGAGTCGTTAGGATAATTATAACCCGCTGCAATTTGGCTCTTCAAAGTGACAAGAAAACTGTAATACCATAAAGTATCCTTATTATTCTTCTTCAAGCCTTCTTTTTCATACTTTTTCATTTTTTTTTGACTAAGCTTTTCAAAGGCTTTCCGTCCGAATTTTGTATTTATTTCCCAGGAATCATCATTTTTCCTCAGCTCTTTTTCTCCCATTTTCATTAATCCATATTTAAACCGGAAGTTATTTTCCCACTTGGTCTTGTTTTTTGTGTAATTGGCAAACGAAGTAAAATCTCCAAGCGCCAAAATAGAACTCTCTCCCCCTTTAACCCAGTTTGATAAATATCCCTGTGTTAAGTTAATTCCTGATTCAGCGCCGAAATTCCAGTAAATCGGCTTAACCACCACTGGTGTTATCTTACGAAGGTCAGTATCCGGTTTTTCTTCTTCAAACTTAAAATTATCAATATTTTTATTCCTGCTGAACTTCTTGAAATATACACCATCATCCAAAGTTAGCTTTATGCCTTTCCGACCAACATTTTCAATCCACAGCCCGATTGAGTCCATCACTTCATTCTTTAACCAAAACCTGGAAAAACTTTTTCCTTTCTTGTTAACCCATACATTTGTTGAATCATTAGCCAGATTCATCATCCAAACCAGCATTGAATCTTTTTTTATCTCCTCAACAAGTACATTTACAGCATATCTTAATGAATCACCAATCCCGGGTTTGTTAATTTCGGTAAATGGAATATCAAGAGTATCAGTAATATATAATTTTAATGAATCACCCATATGGATAATTGTAGAATCAGCCAGTTGTAAAAGCAATGTATCAGGTTCCTGCGCTTCCATTTCTGTAGCAACAACCGAATCCGGACCAACTACTGATAAAGAGTCTGTTATTAGTATAGTATCAGCTAATATCTGTTGGGTAATAGTTGTATCACGAATATCCAATAATTGTTCTGATTTTACTGTATCAATTTGTGTTTCCATTGTACTGTCAGACAATGATCTTAACTGTTGTAAGATCGTATCTTTTGGGAAAGTGGAATAATTAAGATTATTAAAGGGATAGGATTCGAGATATTTCATGGTTGAATCAACAGGACTATTTATCACATACCAGGCAATCCGGTACAGAGCATGGCGTAAAGGATCGTTAGGATTTTCCCATATTTCATTATTCATATAATACGACATAAGGTATTCCACCGCGACCCTGATTGAATCATTTAACTCATTCATCGCTTCATCCAGTTGTAATGTATCAACAAAAAAAAGTTCATCAACACGTGGTATTGTATCCGATCTGTTCACTTTAATCGAATCTGCCTGTCCATAAAGACAAACACCATAGCTGATAAACAATAATATTAATAATATCTTTTTCATGTGTAAAATTTTTCGAAATCAACCTGTTATGTTTCTTAACGTATTCAAGTTTTGTTAATTTTCTTAACTTTGTTATTTACTGCAAAAATAAGTAATAGTTGATAAATAACTAATATGTACCTAAAGCAAAAAGGTAAGTTAGGTGAGTAAGGAAAAGGCACTGAGTAGTAAATAGAATACAGCAAAATGATATTCTTTAAGATCAAAGCCCTCAGGCAATACCTGAACATAAAAAACAGGGACGCTTTTTCTTCCTGTTAATTCCCTCCGGTAGAAATACTATTCCCGGTGTTATATCAGTAACACCATCTCATGATTTTTACAACAATTAATTCTTACATATATAACCAATTCAAAAAACAACAACATGGACTTACCATTTGCCGAACCTTATAAAATAAAAATGGTTGAGTCTCTTCATAAAAGCACAAAAAATGAAAGACTCAATTGGATAAAGAATGCAAAGTACAACCTTTTTAACCTAAAAAGCGAACAGGTATTTATCGACCTGCTCACCGATTCAGGAACAGGAGCTATGAGTGATAAACAATGGTCGGCCCTGATGCAGGGAGATGAAAGCTATGCAGGTGCTTCTTCGTATGAAAAATTAAAAAATGCGGTGAAAGAAATAACCGGATTTGAATATTTTCTACCCACTCACCAGGGACGTGCAGCCGAAAACGTACTATTCTCAGCTCTTATTAAAGAAGGAGATATAATACCCGGAAACACGCACTTTGATACAACAAAAGGACATATTGAGTTTAGAAAAGCAGTTGCGGTGGATTGCACTATTGATGAAGCTTTTGATACAACTGTTTATCATCCTTTTAAAGGGAATATAGACCTTGATAAACTTGGAAAAGTGCTGAAAGAAAATCAAAAGGGAAAAATTCCTTTTATTATTGTTACACTCACCTGTAACAGCGCCGGTGGTCAACCTGTAAGTCTTGATAATCTGAAAAACATTCATGAACTGGCGAAGAAATATGAAGTTTCGGTTATTTACGATTCAGCTCGTTTTGCCGAAAATGCATTTTTTATCAAATCCCGGGAAGAAAAATACAAAGGAAAAAGTATCCGTGAGATTGTGAGAAAGATGTTCTCATACGCTGATGGAATGACAATGAGCAGCAAAAAGGATGCGATTGTAAATATGGGAGGTTTTATCGGATTACGCAACAAAGACCTTTACAGGAAAGCAACAACCTACAATATTATGTTTGAAGGGTTTATAACCTACGGAGGATTATCAGGGAGAGACATGGAGGCACTTGCTCAGGGATTATACGAAGGAACAGAATATGATTATCTTGAATCACGGATCAACCAGGTGCATTACCTTGGCAAACTACTTAAAGATCAAGGTATTCCTGTTCAGGAACCATTCGGTGGTCATGCAATATTTGTCGATGCCAAACGGTTCCTGCCTAATGTACCTAAAGAAGAATTTCCTGCCCAAATACTAGCTACAGAATTCTATATTGATGGAGGTGTCAGGTGTGTTGAAATTGGCACTTTGCTTGCAGACAGGGATCCTGTTACCAGGAGAAACAGGTACCCCGAACTTGATCTGCTTCGTCTCGCAATACCACGAAGAGTATATACAAATAACCATATGGATTATGTAGCTGCTTCATTAGCCAGGGTATATAACCGAAAAAATGAATATAGAAAAGGATTACGAATTGTATGGGAAGCCCCGATTATGAGACATTTTACTGTAGAGCTTGAACCTGTTCAATAAGGGAAATTGAAAAGTCTATCGATTATCGTAACTTTGCTAATTAATAAAAAATATCTTCTATGATCCACTCAATGACCGGTTTTGGAAAAACCATTTGCGAACTTCAGGAAAAAAAACTTAATATCGAAGTTAAATCATTAAACAGCAAACAGCTTGATATTTATACAAGAGTTCCTCATATATATAAAGAGAAAGAATTAGAGATCCGTAATCTTCTGAAACAAAAACTCGATCGCGGAAAAGTAGAGTTTGGTATTTACATTGACAGGTTAGAAGACGAAAAGACGGCTAATATCAACAAGAGTGTAATAATAAACTACTACAAACAGTTAAAAGAGATCACCAGTGAACTTAATATTGAGCAGAATGAACAGTTATTACCTGCTATTATGCGATTACCTGATACCGTGAAATCTGAATATGATGAATTGGATGTAAAAGAATGGGAAAAGGTAATATTTTGTATCAGGGAAGCTATCACAGAATTGATCAGCTTCCGTACACGTGAAGGAAAAGTTTTGGAAAAAGATATAATTAAAAGAGTGAAAATGATTGAATTATATCTTCAACAGGTTGAGCCACTTGAAAAAGAAAGGATCAACAGGGTAAGGCAAAGACTAAATAACAATTTACATGAGTTTATCTCAACCGATAATTTTGATACTAACAGACTTGAACAGGAAATGATCTTTTACCTCGAAAAGCTTGATATTACTGAAGAAAAAATCAGATTAAAAGCCCATTGTGAGTATTTTTTAGAAAATGTATCCAAAGGATCTCCTATTGGGAAAAAACTTGGATTTATATCACAGGAAATGGGAAGAGAAATTAATACACTGGGGTCGAAGGCTAACGATACCGGAATCCAAAAGCTGGTTATCCAAATGAAAGATGAGTTGGAAAAGATTAAAGAACAATTACTAAATGTTTTGTAGAAAAAAAATTCTTATTTTCTCGGCCCCATCAGGTGCCGGGAAAACTACGATTGTAAAACGTTTGCTTAAACATTACTCAGATCTGGAGTTTTCAATCTCTGCATGCACAAGAAGAAAGCGAATGAAGGAAATTGACGGGAAGGATTATTATTTCTTAACTGTTAATGATTTCAAAGAAAAGATAAAAAACAACGATTTTATTGAATGGGAAGAGGTTTACCCTGACCATTTCTATGGTACACTAAAAAGTGAAGTTTACAGAATATGGGAAAAGGGCAAACATGTAATCTTTGATGTAGATGTTGTTGGAGGTCTTAATATTAAGAAACAATTTGGCACACAAGCATTATCAATATTTGTTGAACCTCCATCCATTGAAGAACTTAAAAAACGACTTATAAACAGGTCGGAAGATAGTAAAGAAAATATACAAAAACGTGTGGCAAAAGCCAAACAGGAATTGACCTATGCTGAACAATTCGACATTGTAATAATAAATAAAAATATTGACATTGCAACCGGCGAAGCTATTACTGCAGTTTTAAATTTTCTCGAAACCTAACCAATTAGTATCTGTCCATAAAGTCAGCATTTTATTTATATAAGTACCAAATAACAAATGACAAATGACAAATAAATCACAAATTTCAATACTCAAATCTCAAAATAAATTCCGTAACTGTTTGATTAATTTGAATTTAGAAAATTGATGATTATTTGATATTTGGTGCTTGTTTTTTGTGATTTCTAATATTTTTTAAACTTTAGACTTTATAGAACGAACTTTAATTATTTCAAACAAACAGATGTGTTGACATAATACCTATCTTTCTGAATGATGAAAAAAATCGGCTTATATTTTGGCTCTTTTAATCCTATTCATATCGGTCATCTGGCTATTGCGAACTATATGATAGAATTTTCATCCAACCTTGACTATATCTGGTTTGTTATCAGTCCGCAGAACCCCTTGAAAAAAAAATCAACACTTCTCGCCAATCATCACCGGCTTCATCTTGCAGAACTGGCGATTGGGGATGATCCTGAACTGGAAGTATCTGATATTGAATTTAATTTACCCAGACCCTCTTATACAATTGATACACTTACATATCTTGAAGAACGATATCCAACTAACCGGTTTGCTTTGATTATGGGTGCAGATAACCTTAGCACAATTAGTAAATGGAAGAATCATGATCTGCTACTCGAAAAATATGAAATCTATGTATATCCCAGGCCCGGGTACCTAACAGACAAAATTATTGCTGACAAAAATATATTGGAAAATGCAAAAATCCACATTGTTGATGCACCACTAATGGAAATCTCCTCCAACTTTATTCGCACATCGATAATAAAAGGAAAAAATATTCGATATTTCCTACCACCTAAAGTTTATGAATACATCAGGGAAATGCATTTTTATGAAAAGTAAGAAGAGAGGTGATGAGGTGATGAGGTAATGAGGTAATGAAAAGTTTATAAGTGTATAAGTTTAGGAGTTTAGGAGTTTCAAACTTAATAATTTTAGGAGATCCGGGGCATCTTACAAATAAACTCATCAACAAATCAACAAATAAACTTTCATATTGTTAAGGACTCATAAGTTTAAGATTAATAAAACTTATTGCAGTGTAAAGAGATTATACCTTAAAACCCAAAACAACAATATCATCAATTTGTTCATATTCTCCCCGCCATTCAGTAATAGTTCTATTGAGAATTTCTTTTTGGGTTATCATATCCTCATCCTGTATATCAATCAATAATTGTTTGAATTTTTTACTCTTGAATTTTTTTCCTTCCGGACCTCCAAACTGGTCAGCAAAACCATCGGAAAGCATATAAAGAGAATCACCTGTCTCAATTGGGATCTCATGTTTTGTAAATTTGAGCTGGAATATTTGTCTGCCGGCATATACTATTTCAGGTTAATGAATAGGGAGGGTGTTGTTGTGAAAAAGATGGTTGTCAGGTAGTTTTTCAGTAACTCGGAGCCCGAACAGGAGTCAACAGTATCAACTACTCGGAGTCCGAACTTAAGTCGGACTCCGAAACAGTTGCCACTTCTTTAATAATTTCCAGTCCCCTGTGGATCGCTTTTTCGTTAACAGGGATCATGTGATGGTATCTTTCCGGTAGTGATTTTTTGAGACCTTTAATAACACTTTCTAATTTAAAAAGCTTCTTAACTTTAAGGTAACCACCCAGAACAATCATATTAAAAGTTTTAGTGGATCCCATCTTTGTTGCCTCCTCGGCGGCATCAATTCTGTATATATTTATATCTTTTCTTTCGGGATGTCGTGTTATTCCGTTTCCGTCATATATAAGTAAGCCACCCGGTTTAACGGCAGACTCAAATTTATCCATCGATTGCTGGTTCAGGATAATAGCAGTATCGAATGAATTAATGATGGGAGAACTTATTCTTTCATCGCTCAGAATTACAGTAACATTAGCGGTCCCACCTCTCATTTCGGGTCCGTATGAGGGCATCCAACTCACTTCCTGTCCTTCCATTACCCCTGAGTAACAAAGTATCTTACCCATAGATAACACACCCTGTCCGCCAAAACCTGCAATGATAATCTCTTCAGTCATGATTTATATATTTTTATTAATGATTAATCCTATTCTTCAGGAACTTTCATATCACCCAGAGGATAAAAGGGCAACATATTATCAGCCATCCATTTATTTGATTCCACAGGGGTCATTTTCCATCCTGATGGGCAATTTGAAACTATCTCAACAAAGCAAGTTCCTTTATTAAGAGCCTGGTATTCAAATGCCTTCTTTATTGCCTTTTTGGCTTTTCTTACATTGCCAGGCGTATGCACCGATTGTCTTGAAACAAAATAAGTACCCGGCAGATTTACTACAATATCAGTCATTTTAATTGGATTTCCCATCAGGGGTACTTCACGCCCATATGGAGTTGTTGACGATTTCATACCTACCAGTGTTGTAGGTGCCATCTGTCCGCCTGTCATTCCGTAAATTCCATTATTAATGAATATCATGGTTATATTTTCACCACGGTTACAGGCATGTATTGTCTCGGCTGTACCAATTGCTGCAAGGTCACCATCTCCCTGGTAAGTAAAAACATATTTTTCCGGAAGAAGACGTTTAATAGCTGTTGCAAGAGCAGGAGCACGGCCATGCGCAGCCTCCTGCATATCAACATCAAGATAGTTATACATTAATACTGAACATCCAACTGGAGCAACACCAATAGTTTCAGATTGGATATCCATCTCTTCGATAATTTCAGCAATGATTCTGTGTGTTGTACTATGACCACAACCCGGACAGTAATGCATCACATCATCAGTAAGCAGTCTGGTTTTTTGATAAACCAGGTTCTCTTCTTTGATCAATTCCTTAGTTGTAATAGAATTTTCAGTCATGAATCTATCCTCCAATTATTTTTTGTTTCAATGCTACGACAATTTCTTCCGGTGAGGCTATTATTCCTCCCATTCTTCCGTAATGATCAACTTTTACCTTAGCTTCAACAGCCAGTTTAACATCTTCAACCATCTGCCCTGCACTCATCTCCACAGAAAGCATCCCTTTCACCTGGTCTGCCATCTCCCTTATCTCATTATACGGAAAAGGCCATAAAGTTATTGGCCGGAACAGACCAACTTTGATACCTTCATTCCTTGCCAGTTGTATAGATTTCTGGCATATTCTTGAACTTGTTCCGTAAGCGACAAACAGATATTCGGCATCATCGCACTGTATCTTTTCATATCTCACTTCCTTCTTGCAGATTTCCTTGTATTTAGCCTGCAATTTATTATTAAACCTCTCTTGCCTGGCAGGATCCAGATCCAATGACGTAATTATATTTCTTTCCCTGTCAGGTGTTTTTCCTGTTGTAGCCCAGTCGGGTAATTTTTTACTCCTTGGTTGTTGTGGTTTGAATTTCACTTTTTCCATCATCTGTCCAATAGCACCATCTGACAGGATCATAACAGGGTTCCGGTACTTAAAAGCCAGGTCATACCCAAGACTTACAAAATCTGCCATTTCCTGAACTGAAGCAGGAGCCAGAACTATCAGGTTATAATCTCCATGCCCTCCTCCTTTTGTTGCCTGGAAATAATCCGATTGCGAGGGTTGAATAGTACCAAGTCCGGGTCCACCACGAACCACATTAACAATAAGGCAGGGTAATTCAGAACCTGCTATATAGCTTATACCCTCCTGCATCAAGCTTATTCCGGGACTGGATGATGATGTCATAACCTTTTTACCGGCACCTGCACCTCCATATAGCATATT
>Ga0208905_1001329_pt1 | contig 12491 bp, 7 predicted proteins | sample AntAceMetag02UKS_FD_184776 | JGI IMG/M metagenome (GOLD analysis project Ga0208905, IMG submission 184776) | Saline lake microbial communities from Ace Lake, Antarctica - Antarctic Ace Lake Metagenome 02UKS (SPAdes) (version 2) | ecosystem: Environmental > Aquatic > Non-marine Saline and Alkaline...
TGAGGGAATCTCTGGCCCGGGTCGATGCCACATAGAACCATCGTTTCGCTTCCCCCCACCTTCTTTCTTTCTTGATTTTTTTAAGGAAGTCATATGTTTTCGATGATTTTCCCCGTCTGCGGTCGCTTCCCATGGCGATGACGTTCTTCCCTTCGGTACCGGGGATTCTTTCCAGAAGATAGGGTGAAGGCACACGAGGGCCGCTGGCGAGGGGCTGCCAATCCAGATAGGGAAGAAAAACGATATCAAATTCGAGCCCCTTTGCCCTGTGTATCGTCATCATCTGGACGGAGGATTTTGATACCGTGGGGTCAGCCGGTTCGTAGAGCCGTTCCATTGTACCCCGGAAACGCTTGAGGGTTTCCAGGGGGATTCCTTCTTCCATATCTTCGAGCACGTTAAAGAACTCATAACAGTTTGCAACTCCCGCCATTCCGAAAAGACGGGCAGTTTTAGCGGGACCGTTCAGGTCGGACCAGAGCTTTTTTACTATTTTTCCCAGCGGGTTCCTCCCGACCCTGAGAAATGCCCCATCGGTGGCATTCACTATATCCCTGAGCTTCGGATCTGTCGTGGCCAACATTCTAATCTTGTCTCTCCAGCTTTCCCGGTCCTGTTTTGCTATCTCGAGAAGGGTGGTGATATCAAACCAGGACCAGGGGGACCGCAGGAGTGATGCCCATGCGAGATCATCGTGGGGCATTGCAATCAGACTCGTCATTTGAATGAGGTGCCGTATCTCCGGCCTCTTCACAAGGCTCAATCCCTCCTGTACCTGGACGGGAAGACCTTCCTCTTTAAAGGCGCCGAGATATCTGGTCAGGCGGTTTCTGGTGAAGAGGAGGACGGCAATGGATTTTTCGCCGCCAGTTTCATCAAAGGCACGTCTTACCTTTCTTGCAAGCCACTTCGCCTCCTCATCCCCCGCCCTCTTGTTATCTTCGCGAGCAAAGAGGTTTAAAGATATGAGAGAGTGATCATTGTTTTTATCCGCCGGTGCCGAGGGGCTGAATGAGACCTCGTCGGCTTCGGGCCGGGGATCGGCCATCACGGTCTTTCCAAAGAGTTCATTCGTCCACTCTATAAGCCTCCCGGCGGATCGGAAATTTGTCTTGAGGGTATGGCTTGACAAGGGCAACACCCCATGACCCGACAGGGGAATGCCCGATTTGGCCTCCTGAAAGAGGGCTACTTCTGCATTTCTGAATGAATAGATCGATTGTTTCGGATCACCGACGATGAATACGGTTCTGCCGTCGCCGGGGAGCCAGCCGTCGCACAGTCTTTTAATCAGGGTCCACTGGATTCTGCTTGTGTCCTGAAATTCGTCGATCAGGAGGTGCTGTATCCGGTGGTCAAGAAAGAGATGGAGGTCGGAAGGATTGTTTTCATCGAGTACGCGAAGGGCCGATTGTTCCAGGCCGACGAAATCTGTCAGGTGTCTCTTTCTGCAAAGAGATTCGTAGCGTTCTATTACATCGGCGGCGACGATTATAAAATCGGACAGCGTCTCAACGTCCGATTCGGTGTCGTGAAAAGACGGGTAGCCCATCGTTTCGTAAAGTCTTTTCGCCACATCCTCATCCATGTCGGAGATCGACTTTCCCCACTCTGTCTTTCCAAAATTGCCGTAGAATCCTTTTTTCGGGCCAAGGGATCTTCGCGGAGTTCCGCTTTTTGTAAGGAGTGTTTCCGCTACCTTCTGCCAGCCATGAATCTCCTCCCAGGATGAACTCGGGACAGATGAGGGCAGTTCCGCTGCAATCGATGCCCCGTTCTCCTCCAGATGACACACAAAGTCTTCCCATCTCATCCCGGGGTCACAGGAGGTAAATATTTTACGCAGGGTTTCCAGGCATTGCTCTATATAGGGGCGCATTCTCTTCTTGAGAATTTCGGGAATATTGGAAATGCCGCGTCCCCCCGCCTCTCTGACAAATACGGTAAGGTCCCGGACACGGTCTCGCTTTCCGATGAGTTCCCTCAATTCATCATCGAGGCCCTTCCAATTATTGTTGTAGTGCAGGAGTCTGTTCTCAAGAGATATCCTCTCAATACTACCCTCGGGATAAGAAAAGGAGCTCCTGAAATATTTTTCTATGACCTCCTTCATCAGTAGAGATTGGGTCTCTTCGTCTATGATTTCGTAATCCGGTGCCACACCGGCCTCCAATGGGGCCCTTCGCGTCACATAATTACAGAAGCCATGAAAGGTCATTATATTGAGGCTGTTTGAAGAGGTGATGATCTCAATGGAGTCCTGGTGCTTCTCCAGCGCCTTTTTGCCTAATTCGAGCAGTTCCTTGTCCAGTGAATCGACCGGTGATGCTTTTCTCCCCGCCCTTGTGAGATAGTTAATTATGCGGTTCTTCATTTCGCCCGCTGCCTTTTCGGTAAAGGTGAGGGCGAGGATCTCGCGGGGATGTTTGACTTCACCCAGAAGTTTGAGGAATCTGGTGGTGAGAAGGAGCGTCTTCCCTGACCCTGCGGGAGACTCCACATGATGAGAAGTTGTTGTATCGAGGGCCGCCAACCGCTCTTCTCTGTCAATAAGGTGTTCGTTCATCGCCTTCCTTCTCCGGGCCCGGTAATTCCGAATAGAGCCCCCGTTCGCACAGGGTTAGAAAGGGGCAGTCCTTGCAGCTCTGATCTTTGTTATCCACCTTCGAGACGGGAAAGGGATCGGCCCTCATCTGCCCACTTTTTAGTATCATTCCGATCCTCGATATCACTTCTTTCCATTCGTCGAGGAGCGGGTCCGTCCCTTGAATCCAGGAGGTCTTAATATCTTTCACCGACTTCAGCTGCATGTACGCCGCCGAAAGTGACCCCTTTTCTTCTCTGTATTTTTCCATCGATGGAATAGCTGCCCCTCGGAGAGCCAGGAGATAGACCGGGAGTTGGGGGGCCTTGAATCGCGCAAGGATGTCTGCCAATGGGGGGGTGCTTCCCGTCTTATAATCGATGCACAGTATTCCTTCCGATTCATGATGGTCTATCCTGTCTATGCGCCCCTTCAGAGAGAAAGGCCAATTCTCGTTTTTCAGACCCATAAAGTCCATCTCCTCCGCGATACAGCTCCATCCTGACTGACGGTGATGCAGTTCTTCATCGAGCCATGAAATGAGAAGGCCCGGTTCATCGAACCAGCGTCGGCGTTCCACCTCCCACAGCGGGTCCCCGGCACAATCACTGAGTACTTCGTCTGCCGATTCGAAAAGGAGTTCCAGTGCCCGTTCTTTTTCAAGACCGATAGTTTTTCCCCGCATCTTTTTTGTAAATGAGGCCAGTACACGGTGAAGCCTGTTTCCCCTCTCCATGGGGGAAATGGCAGTTTCCCCCTCCTCAAGTTTCTCCATTCCCAGTATTGTCGTGGCGAAAAACATAAAAGGGCAGGCCAGCGCGGTCTCTATTTTACTCATTGAAAGGATGGGGGGAATGGCTTTCGGATCGATCGGTGAGTCCGGTTCGTGATGATTTATTGTCACGGTATTCTTCGATTCCCTGTGGGCCGATCTCAGCCAGTCTGCCCGGAGCCAGGTCGGTGTCGGTGTCCTCCAGATGTTGAGGGATTCCCGTCTTTCATCACCAATCCAGAAAGGGGAGGGGGTAAGGGGTTTTGAGTTTTCCTCTTCGGCCCTCAGGAAAGTTATATCCTTTGCCGTTAGCATCATATTCTGGAAGGCCTTTTCGGCAAATTCATACTGCATCTCCGCCGTTGCCCCCTGAACGGAGCGTCTCTCCACCCCGTCGAGGAGTGGAAGGGGTCTCACGGGCTGCGGCAGGGAACGGTCGTTCATATCCAGTACGTAGGCTTTATCGAAGTCGAGTCCCCGCGATTCTACCATTCCCATAATCTGTATGCCCGCGTCTTCCGATGCGCCGACCTTTGTCTTTTTATGGGATGCTATATCGGTGATCCATGAGAGGAACTCCTGGGCATCCATCCTCTCATTCGAAAGGTGCCTTTCGAGATCGGCCATGATTTCCCTCAAATGGTTCCAGGCAAGAGTATCTTCTTCGCCGGAAATTACCGGAAACGAAAGGTATGACCAGGTTTTATCCAGTGCCTTTATCCAGTCATCTGCACTTTTTTTGGAGGCCGGGCTGATTCCGAAAAGGGGCAAAAGGGTTCGGGGGTTCCCGTGAAAGATTTTTTCTTTCATGCCACGGTTTTTCCTGTTCACTGACGATAAGAGAGCAGAAAGTCCCGATCCAACCGATGATTCCCTCCAGATAAGGTCCGCCCTCGATATTTCCTGACGTCTTCCCTTCCAGTACCCGTAATAGGGCGACAGAATGAGGGACAGGAAAAGGTCTTTTGTTTCCCCTTCCAGGATGAATCGCAGCGGAAGCAGGGCCGCCTTTATAAGGGGGAGATCGTGGATGGTTCCCCCGAGGGTGATGTTAAACCACTGATGATCCGCGGGCTCATCTTCCCCCATGACGTCTCTCAGGGATCTCTCTATACTTGCCGCATAGGCATTGAGATCGGGAACGATGACCCCTATGCGATCGAGCGGAAGCGACCGGGCATCTTCGACCAAGCGATGGGCGAGATAGATGACTTCCTGCTCCGGCGAGGGAAGGGCGATTGCCTCCATATTCGTGGCTTTTTCACGCCGGTCCTTGAGGTATTCGATAGTGCACCTCTTTTCGAGCAGTGAAAAAAGGTCTGCTTCCACCGGGGCGGGAGAGTCGAAACCGGTGAGGGTAATTGTGTCGGGTAAGGCGATCGTATTCGCCTCGATCTCGCGGCAGACGTTAAGGGGAAACTCCGAAGGATGGAAGTAGTTTCTGCTTCGAAGTGCCCTTGTAAAGGAGGTGCATATTTTCCTTCGCCATTCCACCAGGGGCGTGGAAGGGGAACCCGATGAGGGGTCGATTTTGTTCCGAATCATGGTTTTGAAATTTTCGTCCAGGAGGCGTACAAGACCGAGGTCGTTCTCAAGGGGCGAAGGGGGCGGATTTGAGCTAGCCAGATCTTCCCAGAGCTTTAATAGTAGTATTTCCGGAGCCTCTGTCTTGTCGGGCCACGTGTCACGCCAGAGCTCTTTTAGCCAGCTGTTGAGATCAATGGCCCTGAGCGGTTTCCAGCCGCGATATCCATCGTCGATACGTGAGGCTCTGAATTGACGGCGCAGCCTGCGTGCAAGCCTTCCCGTCGAGGTAATATACAAATGGTCGTCACGTGCAGGGATCATCTATCAACAGCCGGTTTTCGGTTTTTTTAAAGAGGAGCCTTTCTACAAGGCTCAATTGCGGGAACCCCTGCTGCACCATGAAATGGCGATTTGAAGAGGATGCTATTTCTTCTTCAGTACCTTCGCCATAATTCCGGAGATTAAGATGACAATCAGGAGATACCCCATGAACTTCATAAAGTAGAAGTAATATTTTGTCAAACCGATAAGCGTTACCTTGTAATGATGCTCTTCAAGTCTGAAAAGGGGGATCAGCATATCGAAGCTGTAATAGAACCCGTTCGTGATCTCTTGGGAAGCTCCCTGTCCGGAGAAGCTCAGGAAAAACATGCCGAAGAGAACCAGGAAGAAGGTCCATACAATGAGGTACCCGAGGTAGATCCCATAGCCGGTAAAATCGTGCTGAAGCATGAGCCAGAACCAGTCGAGTCCCCGGGCATTTTTTCTTTCCCGCTCCTTCGCCAGAAAAAGGATTTTATTGGCCTTTGATTTGAAGCCCATTTTCCGGAGGACCGTGCTTAATTGTTCGTATGGCTGAGATGAATAGGGGTCTTCTTTCTCAAGCCATTTTTCTATCCATGATATTTTCCTCTCGGCTATGGAATTTGTCTTGATGGCTTCGCTGCTTCCCAGCTTTGTATAGGTAAAACTGGTAAGCTGAATCTCCTCGGGCCATGCGTCCTCTCTGTCCTCCACGACGCCGGCACGGGCGTTACGCAGGATAATTTTCGATTCATCTCCCCAGCTCACCGGTGAGGTCTTTCCCGAGGCCAGGACCAGTCTGCCGTTGATTTTGGCACCGGTGAGGTCCAGAGATTCGAATCTGCTGGAGGATATGTCCAGACTGTTGTCGACGATGATAGAGACAAGGTCTACATGACCTTTAAATGTAGAGCCCCTCATAATCAGGTTGCCCCAGGTATGAAGGTTCTGCAGATTCACATTTTCTTCGAAGCTCAGACCATCAATATCAAGGGTTCCCATGATATGTGCGGAGGTCATGGTCACGGTACCGCCAAATCGGCAGTTATCCTTGAGGGAACAATTGTTTCCCACCTGGAGATTGTTCATATTCAGGTCCCTGGCAAAGGAGGAGTTCTTCACCTCTATTACATCTCCGACATATGCCGACACAATATCCACCGGGTCATTAAATATGGAACCATTGTTTATGAAGAGGCTTTCCCCGACTTCGATGTTGCTCATATTCAATGTTCCGTGGAATCCGGAATGGCTGATTTCAAGGTGGTTTCCTATTTTGGCGAATGCCAGGCTTGTTTCGCCCTCAAAAAGAGAACCTTCGCTGATAAGGAGATATTTGCCGGCCTTGAGCCTGTTCATGTTTACATTCTTTCTGAATGTGGAGGCGTTGATATCAATTTGATTTCCTATTTTTGCAGCGACGAGGCTTACCTCTCCATCAAACCTTGTTTTTTCCTTTATCGTGAGGTTGTACTCGACCTGAATAGAATCCATGTTCACCTTTCCGGCGAACCGTGAACCGTTGAGAAATATGGAATCGTTACTTTTAAGTGAGGTTAAATCGACATCAGCGAGAAAGAGACAGTCGGTAAACATGAGTTTATGGTCGATAACAAGACCCGACAGATCTATCGGACCCCTGAAACAGGCACCCGTTATAGAAACTCCCCTTTCTGTTATATCCTTTCTGAAATCCTTGTATGAGAGGATCGTATTTAAAAATTCGGAGGTCAAGACCCGCTCTTCATCGAGGCCGCCCATTTCTCCGAGATCGGCTTCCTCTCCCCCTTGTACCCTTTCCCATACCCACTTTTCCTGGTGCGTCCAGCCTGATTGCATTGCTTCCTTAGAATGTTCCATTGATTTTCCGTTGACCGGGAGCGCACCCGCAAGCCCCGCCTTTTAGGCGGGGTAAGGGGTGCAATATAAAACAAACATATTCCTTGCCGGGAAGCCCCGCCCTGTGGGCGGGGAGCTTCACTTTTTTCAATTAGCCTGTTCCCAAACAATGCGAGTATTGGAATACGGCCGACTCAACATCCCTGAACCCTTAGGCGGCCTCTCCCCTGATCAGGCTTACGATAGCGGGAAGAGCCTCGCCGGTTTTCGCAGGTATATAGACATCGGTGATTGAAGGAAAGGCGTTTTCCGTCGGGTTTATTACAATGATTTTGGCCCCCTTTTTCCTTGCCTCCATGGGAAAATAGGCGGCAGGATACACCACGCCCGATGTGCCGAGAACGAGCATCGTATCGCATTCGCCGGAGACCTTGTAGGCACGGGGCAGATCCTGGACGGCCTCACTGAACATTACGACATCCGGTCGTGTGATAAATCCGCATATATCACATCTCGGTGGAAGTGTAGCAAGGGTAGAGACATTGTATTCTTGTATCTGACCCAGCTTTGCCCGTACCTCTCCGATAAGTTGTTTCCTGTCATACTTCTTCGTCTGGTAGCAGGCGAGACACTTCATTCTGAACATATTTCCATGCACCTCGATAAGATCGGTGTTTCCCGCTTCCCGGTGAAGGTTGTCGGTGTTCTGAGTAATGACCGTTTTTAGTATTCCCATGTCCTCCAGGTCTGCCAGCGCAAAATGACCGGGATTGGGCTCTGCCTGCTCGAAGGTATCAAGGATTTCGATAAAGAGGGGTAAAAGTTTCTCGGCATTTCTCTCCAGGGTGTTTATAAGTCCGGAAGGTGTGCCCACCTCCATGGGGTCTATCCTGTCCCATATCCCACCTTCGTCCCGGAATGTAGAGATTCCGCTTTCGGCGGAGACACCGGCTCCGCATGTTGCCGCCGCCTGTGTCGATCGTGACAGGATCGATGCCGCTTCTTCTATCTCTTTGCCCCACCCGCTCATATGTTTCACCCTTTTAAGAGTTGTATCTATGTTTCGGGATGGCCTCCTAAAACCTTGCGAGGCATTTCTTTTCGAGTTCGCTGGCGAAGGATATGGCCTCTTTTGCATCATCCGTGTTTGGATGGTCGGGATATGTTTTCAGGATGCCGTGAAATCCATGACATTTAAACCTGCCGATGGAGGTGCCTCCCAGTTTTCCTTCCATATAGTTCAAGCACATTTTTGCCAAAAGGGGACCAAAACCCGGAGCACCGTAGGTGACAAAGACGGCGGAGTATTTCGTGGGTTTTACCTGGGACAGAAACTGCTTGATCTTCTTCGTCGGCATACCGGAATGAACCGGGGATCCGATGATGATCAGGTTGTAGGTGTTCATATCGTACTTTGTGGCGTCGTCGATGAAGACGGCATCGCAGCTGAGCTCGTGGGCGATTACCTCGGCAACCTTTTTCGTATTGCCCGACCAGCTGTCATAAATAACGATCGGTTGCAGCGTTTTAGCTGTCTCAGAAACCGATTCCACTTTCTTTGATTTTTCAGGTGTCACCGTGGCCGTTTTCTTGCCGGTGCAACCGAAGATGAGAAGAGTCGCAACGAAGAGGATAACTATGTAAAGGCTGAGTTTTTTCATTCTGTTCCCCCTTTTTGAAATTATTATAGTGCTAAAATGAAAAAGAGGGAATGTCAAATATTTTCCATGAAAAGATTTAATTTTTATAACGGTGTCTCGAGCCTTTATGAGAGACCGAAAACAATCAGTCGGAGTCTGCCTCACGCAGTTCCTTTTCATTGTCATCGGCCTGCCCGCGATAGAAGTCGTAGACGCCGGTGTATCTCAGGAATGTCGATATGATGCCTGGATGGATGGCATCGAGGAGCTTCATCACGATAATCGCGCCTGGGCTCACGATAATCTCCTGAACATCCTTCTCAATCGCCCGTATGACGGCATTGGCGACTTTTTCGGGGGTCGTTTCACCGACGATTTTGGGTGCGCGCTTGTTGTAGACGGCGAACATGCCGATGTCGGAGACAAAACCGGGACATATGACGGATGCGCCGACGCCCGTTCCCTTCAGTTCCTGACGCAGACCACTGGTCCATTCCACCAGTCCCGCCTTTGTGGCGGCATAGGTGGCGGAATAGGGTGATCCCTTTTTGCCCCCCAGTGATGACATGGTTACGATATGTCCGCTTTTCCGCTCCAGCATGTGGGGCAGCACCAGTCTCGTAAGCACCATCGGTCCCATCAGATTGGTTTTTATGATGCGCCTTATGTGTTCCGGTGAGAGACTGACATAGCGGCTCACCCATTCAATGCCGGCGTTGTTCACCAGGATATCGATGCTGCCGAGGGTGTCAATCGTTGTTTCAACGAGGTGTTGCAAAGATGTTTCATCGGTGATGTCGGCGGGAATTGCGGCGGTTCGAATATTATAGGATGAGAGATTGTCCGCGACCTTTGTAAGTTCCTCTTCGGAGCGTGCGGCAAGGGCGATATTGATTCCCTCACCGGCAAATGCCTCAGCGATAACCGGTCCCAGACCGCGAGATCCCCCCGTGAGAAGAGCGTTTTTCCCCTTTAGATTCTTCATCGCAGTTCCCTCCTTTAAATCTGCGTGAAAAAAGTATCAGCCTCCGTCAAAACCGGAACAAGGGGGAGAAAAGAGTTTAAATGAGAATGCGTTCTCCCTTACTATCAGTCAGAAATTCCGCCCTGAAGTGATGTTACCACCGCTTCGGCCTCGTGGATTACGTTGTCTATCACCTCTTTGACGCTCTTGATCTCCCGTATCATTCCACCGATCTGACCGCAGTAGACCGAGCCCTCTTCGATATTTCCCTCAATGCTCGCAATGGCAGAGCGGCCTTCGCCGACGAGATCAAAAATTTCCTCCTGCGTTGCTCCCCGTCTTTCCGCATCGAGTATCATCTCGGTCAGCCTGTTCTTTATCCCCCGCGTTGGCCCCACGGTTGTTCTTCCCGTAAGGGTCGTACCGTTTGCCTCGACCTTAAGGATGGCTTCCTTAAAGCGGAGATGTGCCGCCGCTTCGTGAGTTGCAACGAAACGCGTTCCCATCTGTACCCCTTTTGCCCCGAGGGAAAGGGCCGCCACAAACCCTCTGCCGTCGGCGATGCCTCCCGCTGCGACAACGGGAACAGTAACAGCATCCACTACCTGAGGAATAAGTGCCATAGTCGTAATCTCATCAAATCCGTCATGACCGCCAGCTTCAATTCCTTCTGCAATGACAATATCAACTCCTGCATCAGCGCATTTTTCAGCGAAAGATACTGAGGGGACAACATGCATAACCGTACAGCCCAGATCCTTTATCTGCCCCGTTAATTTTTTGGGGCTTCCCGCCGATGTCGCAACCACGGAGGCACCGCCTTTTACTGCTCTATCTATCAGATCCCATGCATCGGGTCTCGCAAGGGGAACGTTGACGCCAAAGGGTTTTGACGTTATCTCTCGTACCTTTTCTGCTTCTTCTGACATTTCTTCCAGGGTCATTCCACCCGCAGCAAGGAGTCCAAGGCCTCCCGCCTCCGACACGGCGGCCGCCAGCTCCGATTTTCCGATCCACACCATTCCGCCGAGAATGATGGGGTATTCAATCTTCAAAATGTCGCAGAGTTCCGTCTTGAACATGAACAATCTCCTTTCACAAATTGTAATATCTCAGCGAATGTCGTACCTACAGTCTCTCACACATTCAGGCCGACCATAGCTTTTGCCCTTTTCTTGTACTCTTCGATGGGCGCCTCTATCATCAGCATCATTTTTTGCGATGCAAAAGAACCCTCGGCATGGATGGTACATACCTCATGCCAGGCGGCGAAATCGCTGCCCACAATGTGGTGAAGCGAACTCATCAGTTTCAGACGCTCTTCGGCATTGTATCCCGATGCACCTCCCATGTATTTCTGGAGATAGGGGTTCAATTCGGGGTTTTCCCAGTCTCGATACGTAGGTTGTGTCACCAGGAGACCGCCCGAAATATCCTGAATGTCACGGACAAACTCGTGAAAGTTTGATGCGAAGAAGAGCTTCGCCATATTGCAGGTAAGACGGTTTGGGACAAAGAGACCTGAGCCGCCAAAATCCTCCGGCTCATAGAGGGCGGCCTTGGCGAGGGACTTTGTCGTTTCCGTATATTTTATCATATTGACAAATATCTCTCGGACATGGGAGGCCTTGCTCACACCATTGGCATCTGCGGCGAGCATGCCAAGGCCGGTCATAAACTCGATTATCGGTATCTTATAGGTAACTGACGTAAAACGGTGGAATGCGGCAAAGGCATAGGTCAGGATCTGGGCAAATTGCCATTCCCTCAGCATGAATACGCGTTCTTTTGGAACACGGACATTATCGAAGATGAGGAGCGATTCCACATGTCCCCTTCGTGGATGAGGTGTGGGAAAATGGTTCTTGTCCTCGTAACGGAAATTTGGTCTGCATATCTGGGTGATACCCGGTGTATTGACCGGTATGGCAAATGCCACGGCATAGTCGGCCTCCGCCTCGGTCAGGTTTCTCGTCGGTATGACGAGGATTTCGTCGACATAGACGCCCGCTGTTATGTGCGCCTTTGCGCCGGAGACCACAATCTCATCTTCAGTCTCATCCACAACCCTCAGGTAATAGTCGGGACTTTCCTGTTCGCTGGGGCCCTTTCTCCGGTCCCCCTTCGTGTCGGTAACCGCCCCGCCCATTGAAAGATCGTTTCTGGCACAGTATCGGCGATAGTTGTCGATCCGCCTCTCATACTCCTTATTTCCCATGAGACGGGAGGCGACCTTGATACCGTTTATGATATCAGTCCCCACATCCTTGACAAAAGGGATGGCTCCGTCGGCGTAGTAGCAGGCCTTCAGTATAAGATTGTACCGTCGTTTGATTGCTTCGGGTACTTCGGGTACCTCAAAATACGCGCTTATATCTTCCCCGGTTTCGGGGTCCTTCATGACGGCGATTTCCCTCATCTCAGGGTCATGGCACATAAGAAAATCGTGGGCACCCGTTTCCACCCCCACCTTGATGTAAGGGTCTTCGGTCACGTCGGGAACGGGATTTCCCAAGAGGTATACCTTCCTGCCATCTCGCAGTCCTTCTCTGTATTCTTCCGCTGTTCTCAGCGCCATTATAATCCTCCTTTTATTGTCCTATTCGGGGAATAGGAGAAAAACTCGCAATTACTTTGTGCCTTTGTAACTATGTACCTTTCTACTTCAATCCACCGGCTTCATCATCTCCCTGAGTTTCGCCATGAAGCCCACATCACCTTCGATCTTCAGCTTGCCCGTTACCACGGCGGTGATGCCGTCGAGTTTTCCCGTGGCAATGTCGTGGTAATCACTATCTTTTGCAAAGAGATAGACCGTGGGCTCTTTCAGGATACCCTCTGTCAGGGTCATTTTCTGGTCTT
>Ga0208905_1001335_pt1 | contig 12448 bp, 10 predicted proteins | sample AntAceMetag02UKS_FD_184776 | JGI IMG/M metagenome (GOLD analysis project Ga0208905, IMG submission 184776) | Saline lake microbial communities from Ace Lake, Antarctica - Antarctic Ace Lake Metagenome 02UKS (SPAdes) (version 2) | ecosystem: Environmental > Aquatic > Non-marine Saline and...
TGCAAAGAACTTCAATCTTATAGGAGGTAAACTCATTGCCGGCGACAGCACAAAATTCAGGGCACAGAACAGCAAGAAAAACAATTTTAATCAAAAAAAGATAGACCGCCATATTGCATATATTGATAACAAGCTGGATGAATATAACAAGCAATTGTCAGAAGCAGATGAAGATAAAAAAGAACAGATAAGAAAAGAAATAGATAATCAAAACCAGCGTAAGGACAAATATAACCAACTGGAAAAACAACTGAAAAAAAGTGGAGAGTCGCAGGTTTCTACTTCCGATCCGGAAAGTCGCCAGATGATAGTTAGAAATAACATAACAGAGGTGGCCTACAATGTTCAAACCACAGTTGATGCCGAAAACAATATCCCCATAGATTATAAAGTAACCAATAACAACGATTCAAAAGCCATGGGCAACATGCTCCAAAGAGCCAAATCCATACTTAAGACCAATGATTTTACTGCACTCTATGATAAAGGCTACCACACAGGTAGTGAATTTGAAACGGCTGACAATTTAGATATTGATGTTTTAGTAGCCATTCCAACAGTAGCGGCACAAGCTCCTAATCCTGATTATAATGTAGAGCATTTTACTTATAACCATAAGGATGATTACTATATCTGTCCTCAAGGCAATAAACTAACTACACCAGGTACATGGCATAAAGCAAGAACATACCGTTTTAAGCGATACACTACTAAGGCTTGTATGGAATGTCCGGTAAAAGAAGAGTGTTCAAAAGCCAAATATGGCAAGGGTGTTCAGCGAAGTGAATATCAAGAATATATAAACCGCAACAAAGAAAGAATTGAAAATAACAAAGATTATTACAGGAAACGACAGGCTATCGTAGAGCATCCTTATGGCACCATTAAACGACAATGGGGGTTTAGTTATATATCAACAAAGAAAGGTAAACAACGGGCAAGCGCCGATGTTGGTTTTATGTTCATCGCTTACAATCTCAGACGGATTATGAACATTGTTGGAAAAAATGCTCTAAAGAAGTACCTGGAGGTGCTTGTTTTGTCAATTTCCAGGATATATTGTACGATGAGGTTCAAAATAAGCCTGTTAAAAGCAATCAAATATTTACACAAAATCTTAACCTCTTATTTTGAGGGTTGCTTAAATAGACTTAAATTTGATCAAAACTTACTTAAAATGGAAGGTTTTTAGACAAACTGCCGTTATGCGCAAGCAAAAATTCATTAGAGAAGGCATTTTGCGGCACTAGCAATCAAAAGTCACTGCTGGGCGCTCTTATTTGCAAACAAAACGATTATAATTAAACTTTTACTTTATGGACAAGGAACGATGCATACTAAAGATTAATAGATTCGAAGTACCATGGGAGTTTTATCTCAGCTCCGGAGCACCAAACATCCTTACATACATTTCTTATGAATGCAGGTAATCTGACAGAGGAAAATCACCATGCACGCTCATGTTTCGTTCGGAGGCTTGTACAGAGTTCCGGTGGCCCTGCTGCCGCATCCTCAGTATCTGCCAGAAAACTTCCAATGAGGATTGTGCAGTTTTGGGACAATTTGGATCGACTGCCTGGCGATGTGGGTGAATGTTTAGAAACTTGGAGGAAGATAGAGGAGCAAGGTGTTGAGAGACTCCTTTTCGATAAGCGACAGGCAAGAGATTTTATTCATCGAAAACTGGGCTTAAGGCACTTACGAGCCTACGACAAGTGTTATCATCCGGCAATGCAGTCAGACTACTTTCGACTCTGCTATATTTTCGTGGAGGGTGGTTGCTACATAGACGCTGATGATGTGTACAATGGGTCTCAAATTCAATACCTCTTTAGCGATGGTCGGTTAAAAATTCAACCTCTATGCTATGACACGGCGACGAATATGATGGTACCACCACCGCTTTTCACTAAATCAGGAGCAGATGCTGAGAGCTGGATCTTTTACTTTAACAACAATCCGCTAATTGCTTGTAGTGGGCACCCTGTGATTGAGCGCGCACTCACTCAAGCCACATTATCCCTTGAGAGAGACGTAACGAACGGTTTGCCTGAAATTCAATCGACAACTGGCCCCGGGAATCTTACCAAATCGATATTTGATGCCGTAACTGAGAACGCCGAGATGGAACATACGCTTCTTGTGTTATACAATTGGGAAGATGTTGTCAGAAGTAGATGGGAGCTTAGCTATAGGAACGACTCCAGGAACTGGAGGCATTCGAACTGCCGTAGCTATCGAGAATGATAATCTAATAAAAAATAATTGGGTATTTATGAACCTAACCTCTCCTTGGTCTGCACCTTCGAAATTCTTGTTTCGCATCGCGATGAAATGTCGGAGGTTGCAGCCAAAAAAAAGATCTGCAGCTTTCGGGCCCTTGAATACTAACGAGCAGCCGAGAATAGAGCATATTTATGTCATCAATCTGGCCCGCCAACCAGATCGTTGGACTAAGATGGAACAGGAGCTAAGACACGTGTTGGATTGCTCTGGAGTTGAACTTTGGAATCTTACTGAGCGGTATGCCGCTGTCGATGCTACTCACTTTTTACAAGAACCACTAAAAGATGACGACATCGATCCAATTTATACACTTGGAGATCAGCTCTTCGTAGAGCCACAACCGTTAGCTCTACCCACAAGGATAGAACTCAATTCTCCAATCCGTATGAGTCGACCTGAGATTGCGATTGCTCGCTCACACATTGACGTTTGGCGACAGGTGAAAGCGAGTAATCATGAGTACGTACTCATTCTTGAAGACGATGTATGGTTTCGATCCAGCTTTGCCCAAAATCTGGACCAAGCGTGGGCCGAAATCAAAGCCGAAGTCAATAGGAAAAGCAATTTCGATATTCTATATCTGTCCTACGAAGAGGTGAAGCATGGCGCTCCGAAGACCTTCCTTTCAAGCAATGTGTTCCGCCCAGTACGTGGTCTTTGGTATCTCTCTGGGTACGTTGTTTCATGCGAAGGCGCTGAGAAGCTCCTTGGACTCCTTCCTTGTCGAGGACCCGTAGATCTATGGATAAATCACCAGTTCGAATTTCTGGATGTACGTGCGATAAGACGACCTGTCATCTGCCAGCGACACGATGTTAGCTCCACTAACTCATATTCAATACTTCCAACGATCACGAAAATTGGTGCGATCACCAGTGAGAGTGCATCATTGTTTCACATTCGTCCAAGTGAGCGGCCCGTGTTTGCCTTTGGGCCCAGAAATTCTGGCCTTTCATCACTAGCAATGGCTCTGTCCATGCTCGGATACAGATGCTGCAGTGATCTCCAAACGCTGCCGGATACTGAACTTAAGATGCTCCTTTCAGGAAGAGGTGACCGAGTTTTTGACGCATATGTGAACATCAGGTCTTTGGCGGGGGAAGCCCTTGCTCTCAGAGAGCGTTATCCACAGGCTAAGTTTATTATAACCAAGAGCAAGTCTGGAATTATAGATGACAACGATTTAAAAATCATAGATGATCTCAACGAACTTGATATCGCCGTTCTTAACATAGAGGCATCCAATAAATGGCAGGTTGTTTGCGAACATCTCAGATGCGCACCGCCTGCTTGTTCCTTTCCTAAGCTAGCTGACCTTGGACAAAGACAGCTCTCTTGTGGAACCGTTGAAGCGGACGCAGTTCTGAGCTGTGAGACTCCTAAACGAGATAAGTCGCCATGGGTTGTTGAACCAAGTCAGTGGTGGCAAGGTATTCATGCTATCACGATAGAAGGGGAATCAGCGATCGCAGCAACCCCAGTTAGAATCAATGACTGTTTGAAATTTTTCGATACAAGACACTGGTATACGCGAGACGATACCTTCACGGACAACATGGCGTTGTTTCGTCCCTCAAACATTGAATTCCATTCTGGGCTTGGAGCTGCTCTCAGTATCAAAAGGGAATCTCTGGGTGTTCGAGAATATAGCGCTGCATCGTTAACCAGTCGCGACCGATACTTATACGGAAGATTTGAGGCTATCATTAAGGCGTCGAACGTACCCGGTGTGGTTACCGGTATTTTTCTCCATCGCGATTCACCTAGACAGGAAATTGATATCGAAATTGCAGGAAATCGAACAGATCGTCTATTGGTCAATGTCTTTTACAATCCTGGTAGCGAGGGTGCGAAGTTTGATTATGGATATAGAGGTGCAGCAAGTTATATAAACCTTGGCTTTGACGCATCAGAATCCTACCATCGGTTCGCAATTGAATGGGGGCCATGCGAGATACGTTGGTTTGTTGACAATCGTCTAGTTCATAGGCGCGTTGACTGGGATCCTACCTACGCCGATTCCCCATCTTCCAATGGCCCTCCATGTAAACACTTGGCCATCTCGTTCTAAAGAACTTGCTGGACGATTGGCTAGCCACAGACTCCCTACAAGCACTTTCATAAAGTCGATAGTGCTGGAAGCGAATCGACACCATAACGAACTAACCAACTAACATTATGAAAATACTTTCTTATAATCCAGGCCATGACGGAGCAATCGCCTACCTGAAAGATGGTCATTTGATGTTTTCTATTGAGGCAGAGAAGAACTCGAACTACCGATATTCGCCTGTTTCCAGTCACGACGTATTCAACACTCTTGGCGAACTTGACGAAATGCCAGACATCATTTGTACTGGCGGTTGGTGGCCACGCGAAGAGCACTTACTCGGGTCGCATGCTTATGTCGGGTACCGTGGCGTGCATAAAAGCGACATTATCTTAGACAAACGGCGCTTAATTGGAAGGCCAGTCCAGTATTTCTCGTCATCTCATGAGCGGTCGCACTTGCTTTGCGCTTTTGGTTTGTCAAGTCTACCAAAAGGCACTCCATGCTATGCGTTGTTATGGGAAGGCGCGATCGGCGCCTTCTATGAGATTGATTCTGAGCTGAATATAACGCTACTTGCCGATGTTCTTAATGAGCCGGGAAATCGCTATATCGCTATCTATGGCTTGGCCGACCCAACTTTTCCGAAGAATGCGCCGTTTTCTCGCTTCTCTGACGCAGGAAAGCTTATGGCTTTGGCCTCATTTTCAAATCGCAGGACGCCTTCATCAGAAGAGAAAAAGCTGATCGACTTTCTATTGAGCTCCCCTCATGTCCAACTGAGTTTGTACAAAGATCTTGAGTATTCGCGATACTACAACGTGGGGGTGGATGATCTAGAATTCCGCAATTTTGCGGGCATTTTTAGTGACAAAATATTTGATGTCTTTTATCAATTCGCGAAAGCGAACATGAAGAAAAGAATGCCGCTAATCATCGGAGGTGGGTGTGGTCTGAATTGCGACTGGAATACCAAATGGAAAGAATCTGGTCTTTTTTCTGAGATCTTTGTACCTCCTGTTGCTAACGATTCAGGTTCTGCGATTGGAACTGCGATCGACGTACAGCTACACTATACAGGGAACCCGAAAATCGATTGGAACGTCTATTCTGGCCTTGACTTCGACTCTGTCGGTTCTTTCGATGTGGCGCAGTATGATCTCTACGAGGCTGATGATGAAATGATTGCTGACATGTTGGCCAATGACCTCATTCTGGGTTGGGTGAACGGCAAATATGAAATCGGTCCGCGGGCACTTGGTAACCGTTCAATTCTTGCTGCACCATTCCGAGACAGCACCAGAATACGGTTAAATGAGATCAAGCAGCGCGAGCAATTCCGTCCAATTGCTCCAGTTTGCTTGGAGGAAGAGGCTGCGCAGTGGTTTGGTTGCGACCATTCTAGTCCACATATGCTTTATACGTACATTGCAAGAACGGATGCATTGGCCGCTGTTACTCACGTGAATAAGACTGCCCGCCTACAGACAGTGTCGTATGAGACCAATCGAAGTTTGTACAACTTGCTAGTCGCATTCAAGGTGCGTACTGGTTACGGCGTCTTATGTAATACCTCTCTGAATTTCAATGGTAGGGGGTTTATAAACAAGATAGACGATCTTTCATCATATGCCATAAAGCATAACTTGGATGGCTTTGTGGTTGAAGGACGAAGCTATATTTTGAAGACATCGAAGAATTATCAAGCATACTTGAGAAGGCGATAGAGCTATAAGATCAATGGCAGAAATCATATTCCCAATGCGATGAAACATGTATGAACAATGCTGATTTTCTTCGTGCAAATGTACGAGGAACGGAAATTAGAGATCCTATTGGCAATCGTACCTGAAGTATAATCCCAGAAAACCGATTTTGTTTTCAAAAATGACAGAACCTAAACGATGTGACGCATAACGCGATTGTAGTAAACTTTGCATGCGCATAGCGGTCATAAAACATAGCGGTTTCAGAGCAATTTGCAAACTCGGCTCTCGTTGGCAAGGGCAGTAACGGTGGATAGGTTCGCAACCATGCAATCCGCTACGTTTCATAGTGTGCCGAGAAGCAGTGTTCGGCAATCAAACACACTGCATGCTGTAATTGAGATGGTGGCAACCAGTTGTAAGGTCGATCCACCGCAAGCGTTGTACAGACGGAGCTTGCAAACCACCTAAAGGTGCTGTGGTAAAGAGTCATGGTGCTGAGCGTTTAGGAAACAGTTGTCCATGAGGCAATCAGGTATTAATAAAGGAGATGAACTAACCGTAACCACTGATGAGGTGTCGAGAAGTTGGAACCTTCTGTCAAAAGCTGTAGAGTATGAAATGCAGTGATAAGCATAGCGGAAATCTGTTTACTGGCTATGTGACAGGCGTCATTCAGGTGGCATGACCTTTATTTAGGCTCAATTATGGAACTCGGGAACCTGGATATTGATGATGGCTGCGGAAAGCTACCGATGCAGGATTACCTTCGGTGCTACTTCGTGGTCGCTGGCAGCTAAAGGGAAATGCGCAATCCCGCTTAAGCGGGAGAGGCATAATACCAATGTAATGTTCAGGGGCGGACTAATTCGTAGTAGTGATGAAGGTTCTGTAATGGGATTGGAGCGAAGGGATTAGCTAATATATTCTACATTCTTGCCAACTTGAAAGAGGATGAGCTTATGTTTGTAGGAAAATTAGAAGAGCCGTATGACGGGAGACTGTCACGTACGGTTCTGTGAGAGGCTCGGGGTGAAATTCCCCTTGCCTACTCGACCACAAACCGTTGTGTGCAAGCATGCCCCGTCAATAGTAGATATGTATAAAAATGATGGAGTAATTAGACCTTAGGTTAGTAATTTTTTAATAAATATTGATTGGAAAACAGGAGATTTGTGATGGAAATGTCAAAGCATGAAACTTTGTGGTTACAAAGTGAAGGAGCAAAAATGCTCATGGATTTAGGAGTAAAACATCGAGATTATGTAATCGATTTCGGATGTGGTGAAGGTCGATATACAATACCTTTATCTAAGATTGTTGGAAAGAAGGGATGTGTTTATGCGGTTGAACGTGACGAAAATGCAATGGCTATTCTTCAAGAAAGACTTCCCCTGTTTTCAACTACTGATGCTATTAAGTTTCTGAAAGTTGGCGATTTAGAAATAACAACTACTATATCTGACAAAACCATTGATTCAATTTTTGTTTTCGATGTTTTACAATATGTACAAGATTGGGATTTACTTTTCTCATATTTCTTTCGTGTATTAAAACCAAATGGAATCATTTGCATTTATCCGGCTGCAATTCCTCATCCTGGTGATGTTGACATAGAGCTTGCTCTCTCAAAAATGGAGAAAGTCGGGTTTCAGTATGTGAGATCAACTAAATTTCGGATGATGCATAATGTAGATATGGTTAATGATATTGTTTATAGTTTCTGTTTAAAATGAAAAATATTGCATAATGATAATGCCAGCACACAACAATGAACTGTGCTAAAATCCAAATCTTTTTTACCCAACGTTTACATAAACACTTTTAAAATTTTCATCATACAATAATCCCGATTTAACTATCACCAATGCTTGATTAAGTGAAAGCTTACATCAGTTATAGTAGAAAAAAAATGTCAGTGATGTATATCTAATGATCACATTCCAAGGAATAGATCATAAAGCGAGGGGTCGCGAGTTCAAATCTCGCCATCCCGACTGGGTTTCAGAAGATCACAAAAAGGATTTGCACACAATTTGCACGCAAATCCTTTTTTTTGGAACCATTTTCAAAAATTTTATAGAACTTCAATTAGTCAAAAAACCATTTAAAAAAACTCCTACAAAAAAAATGTAATACAGATTTTTAAAGAAATTGTGGTAAAAACCTCCCCCAAAGAATTAAGAATAGAAAATTAGATAGAATTATGCCAGCATCCTCCCCTGTAATCAGATGGGTAAACAAAGGGACGATTTTTAGAATAAGATGAAAATACAAATTCTGGACAAAGTGAATAGGTACTCCTGTTTAAAGTAAACACATAATTCCGGATGAAAGGGAATCACTCACTCAGGACTCAGTTATTCAAAATATTTGTTCTATATTTTTACTAAGGTAATGTATTCATAGCTAATAAATCATCCTTTTAGATTGGCATACATAAGTTTTTTTCCTATTGTTCCAAGAATGATTACACAAAAAACACAAGCTATGCTTAATAATAAAACATAAATTTTTGAATTAGATTCAAAATCTGAAAATATAATTATTAAAGAAATGGAAGCAGAAAATAGTAAGAAAATACAACCAATAATAATTTTTTTTATCAGCGCAGGGGTTCTAATCTTCTTAAATCTTACCTTCCCATCTATTATTCCGCTAATAATAGCTCCAATAACTGTAAAAGGTAATAGAACTGATAAAAATTTTGAGACTATTACAAGTTCTTTTGTAAAATAAGATGCACTCAAAATATTAATAATTAAAATAAGAGGAAGAATCGTGGCAAAAGCCTGTGGAAAGTGGACTGCTATAGGATGAAGATCTAAACCAAGTATAAATTTACGTTTTGGTGAAATATTTTCTTTATAAGGTTCAAAAGCTGATTTTGGCATACCACAGGCAGGGCATACCTGTCCAAGATCCTGTTCCTTGATAATATAACCACAAGGTTTGCATCGTAAAAGTTGTGACATTTTATTCTCTCCTTATTATTAATTTTATTCAATAACGTAATCCTGATTGTCGCCATCTAAATTGGAACTAAATCAGACATAAAGTTAAAAGAAACTTTTGATATTTATATAGAGAAATTATTTTTTTCTGCTATCAAATAATAGTTGATGTATTAGTTGATAAAAATAGCAAAATGAACAAAGAAATTGTGAAAATAATCCCATCCCAAATTACTTATACAATATATAAAAAATACCTGCTTTGTGCTATGTGTGTTTAAGAGTGAATTGTTAATAAAGGATTGTTGATGGTTTTTGCACAGTCTGACGTTTAAATAAACCCTTTTTTAATTGGATTTATTTTTTGTGTGTGCCTTGAATGGTAAATTTATAAAAGTTCTTTGAATAAAAGAAAGTCCAGAGGGTTTAAGTCCCTTATGCGCTGGGGTAACGCCTGGAAGCATTAGCAAGTGGTCCCGACAATTGTCGGGAGGGTGACCCATTCACTGAACTTAGCGAAGCGATCTCACGACCGAAGGGAGTAACTAAGCCAAACGGCAAACGTCTGAACTAACGAACAGGAACGGGATATTAGGCATAATTATCCGGGTAAGTAGCCACAACTTGTCCCGTCATTCGGGATCACTGCAAAGCCCAACGAATACCAAAACGATTATTATGTAGATTCCGTAGGATTAGACGGAAGGACATTTACCTTACCAAGGGAGATCTCTCTAACCACGAGTTGGACCGGGAGAAGTCAGCCGAGGTCATAGTAGGTACAAGAAAACGAGCCGACTACTACGTTTGTGGTTGAAGGTCGGAGGTCTCACGGAGTACTGAAGGACTGAACATTGAACGCTGAAATCATGTGATGCAATTGTTCCTGCAATAATAGCAGTGAGCTTAGCAGGTCAACACGGTCACATGTACGGAAGCACTGAAAATTTATGGAGTATGAACTATTTAAGACAGGTATTAACGCCACAGAACCTGCAAAGAGCTATAAAGCAGGTAAAACGTAACAAAGGAAGTTGTGGAGTGGATGGTATGGAAGTAGACGAACTTGATGGGTATTTCAGAGCCAATTGGACTGAAATAAAATCAGCCATTGAAAACGGCACATTTCAACCATCAAAAGTGTTGGGTGTAGAGATTGATAAACCAGATGGCGGCAAACGTCTTTTGGGTATACCAACGGCAATCGACCGGGTAATCCAGCAAATGGTACATCAGGTATTAAGCCCGGTGTATGATGTTGAATTTTCAACATATAGCTACGGATTTAGACCGGGAAAGAATGCCCATCAAGCGATACATCAGGCACTCGACTACATCAATTCGGGTTATCAGGACATCATAGACCTTGACCTGAAAAGTTTTTTTGATGTAGTAAACCACGATTACCTGATGAGTATCCTATATCGAAAGGTAAAGGATGAGCGATTGTTACGTTTAATCCGTAAATACCTTAAGGCGGGAATGATGCTCTATGACGCAGAAATCAACAGGGAAGAAGGGACACCGCAAGGTAGCCCTTTGAGTCCTTTGTTGTCGAACATCCTTTTGAATGAACTCGATAATGAGCTTAACAGAAGGGGGCTACAATTTTGTAAGTACCTACGTTAAGGGAGAAAGGGGAAAGTATCGTTTACGGGTCAGCCCGAAAACTTTTGCCCGTATGAAGGCAAAAGTAAAGGAAATCACACGTAAAACGAACCCAAAAAGTTTTTCTGAACGCATAGATGAAATAAACCGCTTTATGAAAGGCTGGATAAACTACTTCAAATATGCACACATGTCAGGGAACTTAGCGGAGCGATCTCATGACCGAAGGGAATAAACTCAGCGATCTTGACTGGTGGATACGGAATCGCCTGCGCTACTGCATCTGGCATCACTGGAAGAAGCCAAATAAACGAATGAGAAGTCTTATTCGTTTGGGTAAATCTCCCGGAGAAGCCTATGCATGGTCACGTTCACGTATGGGTGGCTGGAGAGTGGCTTGTAGTCCCATTTTGGGAACTACTGTAACCATTAACCGACTTAGACAACGTGGTTATATACCTTTCGTAGATTTCTACCGTAAAGTGTCAGTTGTTCAATGAACCGCCGTATCCGCTGGCTGGCGGACGTACGGTGGTGTGAGAGGCGCACTGGCGGTCATTTGACCGTCAGCCGTCTACTCGACTAAGCTGCGTTTTCTTTATGCTTTTTAATATTCGCAAATTCATCCTTCTTCCTGATCATTTCTTCTTCAAGATCATAATCATCTTGCATTCCTAACCAGAATTTTGCAGAGTTTCCAAAATAATTGCTGAGTCTTAGTGCAGTATCCGCAGTAATTCTTCTTCTTCCTTTTTGTATCTCACTTATTCTGGTTTGCGGAATCCCAATGTCTTTTGAAAGTCTATATGCTGAAATACCTAAAGGTTTTAAAAATTCTTCAAAAAGAACTTCACCAGGGTGTATGTTATTTAGTTTTTCCATATTATTTTCATTTATGATAATCAAGAATTTCAACTTTATAGGAATGGTCTTCAATCCATTTAAAAATAATTCTCCATTGGTCGTTAATTCTAATACTGTAATAATTTTTCAATTTACCACTTAGTTTTTCCAATTTGTTTGCGGGTGGGATTTTAAGGTCATCCAAATTCTGTGAGTTGTTAATCATCCTTAATTTTCTTCTTCCAATTCTTTGTATTTCAAGAGGTAGCTTTGTAGACCTTATTCCATCCCATACTTTTTTAGTTTCTTTTGATCCCCAAGATCGAATCATATTATCGATTTACGTTACTAACGCCAAAGGTAAGTAATTATTTTGGAATATGCAAATATTTTAAAATGCAGCTTACCTGCTAACCCAACCCTATTGGCGTTATATCTGCTATATCAACAAGTATAAACTACATATAGACCCCCAAATATGGTGTATAAGCGTACTTTTAATCAGTATTTTCCTGATTTCATCCAAACAGTCATACCTGTTCAGGGCTGTTCGTAACAGCTCCCGGAAGTTTTTAAATATAGCAGTTTCATTTGATTGTTTATTCCTTTGTTATAACATCATATTCTACTGCAAATTACCATATAATTCCAAATAATTCAATTAGAAATCAATTGCTTTTCATAAACTATATTTACTCTCCTTTCTTGTGGTAATATGGAGATTTCAGGCAAACTATTTCTGCCCATAACATTAAACCAAGAAAGGGCGTTACTAACAAAAAGACCACAGGTCCGGTGACAAGGCTAAGGATCCCGCCAAGTAAGCTAATACATGTAACTACAAGCAATAAAATAAACGTCCATCTTATTTTTTTAAAAACACCAATAGTTATTATTATCATCAGGATAAGCAATGGAAAAAGAAAAACCAGAATGATTATTCCAAAAATCCCTATCATAGTTCCCATTTCTCCGGCTTTAAAACCTTCATATGCTAATTT
>Ga0208905_1001336_pt1 | contig 12446 bp, 12 predicted proteins | sample AntAceMetag02UKS_FD_184776 | JGI IMG/M metagenome (GOLD analysis project Ga0208905, IMG submission 184776) | Saline lake microbial communities from Ace Lake, Antarctica - Antarctic Ace Lake Metagenome 02UKS (SPAdes) (version 2) | ecosystem: Environmental > Aquatic > Non-marine Saline and...
GATCAATAAATAACGCACCCGAACCGTACAGGCAGGTATTTTCGTTATGGTCCAGATATTTAGTTTCCGGGCGTTTCGCCCTCCGACAGAAGAGGCACAGCAGATAGCCTCAGTTCCGTATGATGTGGTATCCACTGATGAATCACGCGCGGTCCTTGCAGAGAACCCGGAGAGCTTTCTTCAGGTCATCCGGTCTGAAGCCACGCTTCCCACAGACACAGACCCCGCGGCACCGGTGGTCTATGAAACTGCAACAGCAAATCTCGGTACATTGATTGATGACGGCCTTCTCATACAGGATGATGAGCCGGGTATCTATCTGTACCGCGTCAAGCAGGGAGGTCATCTCTACACCGGATTTGTTGCAACCGTCAGTGTGGATGATTACCGGGACAATAAAATAAAACGTCATGAGCATACCCGGTACGACAAAGAAGAGGACCGTACCCGTCACATCGACACGACAGATATGCACACCGGCCTTGTGGTCCTCCTGTACCGTGATCCCGGGGATATATTCCCGTATGTCTCCTATCTTATCGCAGAGGGTGCACCTGACGGTGTTGCAAAGACCGGTGCCGGGGATGTCCATGAGGTATTTCGCATTGCTGATGCAGAAGCAATCAGCACCCTGCAGGAGATGTTTGCAGGCGTTGATGCCTTTTACATCGCAGATGGTCATCACCGCGCCAAATCATCGGTCAATGTAGCGGATATGCGCAGTAAGGAAGGGCGGTTCACACCCGAATCCGGGCGGTTTATGGCAATTATTCTGGCCGAGAACCGGGTGAAGATCCACGGTTACAGCAGACTGCTGCGGGATATCGGAGACTACAAGCCTGATATGTTCATGGCAGGGCTCTCTGAGATCTTTTCCGTGAAGCCATATGGTGAGATTGAGGATACGGTATTCTGCATCCCGCCGCTTGCTGAGTCTGCGGTGCCTGTTCATGTGATGCATATGTACATGGGTGGTGCCTGGTATGAACTCTCATGCCCTGTGGACACTGCAGCAGACCGGATTGCTTCACTTGATGTATCGTTACTCCAGAAGTCCGTTCTTGAAGGAATGCTGGGTGTCACTGATCCCCGTGGCGACCCGCGCCTGCAGTATCTGGGCGGTGCCCGGCCACTACGTGACCTGCAGAACCGTGTCGATTCGGGTGAATTTACCGTTGCATTCTCCATGCAACCTGTCCGCGTGGATGATGTGCTGGGGATCGCAGATGAAGGTGGCGTGATGCCTCCGAAATCAACATGGTTTGAGCCAAAAGTGCTCAGTGGTCTTGTGCTTCATTCACTCAAATAATCTTTTTTTCTCTCAATTCTCATGAATTGGTCCTTTAATTTAAATTCCGGGCCAATTCGAAAAGGTATTGAATGGATGGAAGTCATATCAATGTTTATTAGTTGGTATTGCGAAACATTCACTACGGAAGGCTTTCTGTATGAGTGAATATGGGGGGGGGATTCTCCTGCTGCTCGTGGTTATGGCATTCTGCTGTGGCTGTGTAGGCGATGACTCAATATTTTCGGAGGGGCATTCCCAGTCATTTGGTTCGGAACCATTTGATGAGCGAAGCTCAGGGGTGACCCTTGATGAAGCACTGGCTAACCTTGACGTCAGCCAGAATGAAGAACTGATCTCATTTGATAACCAGTCGTTTCTTGCAGTACGGGGCATCCGAATGACCGGGGATGGGCGTGCCTTGTCCTGGGCTCTCTTTGCACAACCGGAGAATGAGACGAGAACGGTAGTTCTTATCTATACTGACCGGGGCTGGAGTGAGTATGACTGGGCACGGAGTACTGGGTATCCGCCGTTTGACCCGGCAACTGTTCTCTCTCCTGAAGAGCTCTTTGTTCTTCATGAAGAGAAGCTCTCAGGATATTTCGGGGAAAATGGCACTGAGGGAGATATATTTCTCAGTAACGGAACCTATGTGGCTACAGTATCCGGGCCGGATATCTATGAGACATTCCGGTTTGATGCATATACAGGGGAGTGGATGCAATAAGAAGAATAACAGATGAGGATGCTATCCTCTCAATCGATTTTCTCGCAGGGTTTACGATATTTATTCTGGCACTTATCATGGTCATATCGCTTGTGCCGGGGTTTCTTGCAGGCATTCAGAGTGATAATATTGACTATGATGCAGTTGCCTACCGGACGTCAGTGATTCTGGTAGAGGATCCGGGGGCACCGCATAATCCGTCATGGAACCAGATGGGGCCCTATGACATGGGGCACAAGGCAGAGATTCAGCGTCTGGGTCTTTCGGTATCCAAGGAAACTCCGAATATCCTGTCACGGGAAAAGGTCGACAAATTCTTTAATCGCATTCCGGATTTTACGTTCTCTGCTGAGGACTACCGCAATAAGGTCATCTTTGGTGACTTCACCTATCTCTACAACATCTCCCTTGCGACCGGCGGTGACGTATATTATGCAGATGGCGGGGACCCGGTCCCAACCTTTCAGTACGGGTATATGCGGCGCCTTGTTAAGGTAAAAGAGCCTTCAGCCGCAGCGGTGAACTTCAGTGAATATGTGACTGTATACACTGCAGACCTCCCAAAAACTGAGACGGACGTTACAGCGGACTTCTCGGTGTGGATACCATATGAAACCCTCTCTAACCGGTCGGTGAATCCGGCATATCGGATTGAGCCGCAGAGCGAACGGCTTACGATCAATTTGACGGGTATGTATTTCCCCCTGAATAGATCAGACCTAGTTTCATTGGATTTTGTCGGGCTTGGACTCTATAGGGATCAAATTCCTTCTAATGTCATATCTCTTGTTCCGAATGATGACTACTCTCTGAAGGTTAATGGAATTACATATCCAGCGACAGGGGGTGTTCCTGTGCCAGTTACCAACAGTTCAACAATTGAGATGGTGCTCTATCCACCGCTGCTGTTATCGAACTCGTTGACTACTACTTTGAATGTTAACTTCACATTCTCGTACCAGTTTTTAAACAGCAATGTTTTCCACCAGTACCTGAGTGGCATTCATGTCTACGACTACAATCCAGACAATGTGACGCAGCCAGAGCTTGCTGACGGTGTGATGGAGGTGGCGATATGGTGATGAATGACGAAGGGCAGCTCTACACGATTGAGGGCATTACCGCAGGGGTGATCATGCTCGTGACGGCGTTTACGATATTTAATTCCGGTCTTGTCTATACGCCGGGGGATGCACATATCTCGGATATGCAGATCCAGCAGCTGGGGTATGACGCCCTGCAGATGATGGATACTCCTGAGGATATGTCCCCGATGTCTGCAAGTCCGCTTGCATTGATGATTCAGAACAATGATGGTAGCGGGTTTAAAACAAAATTTAATGAATATCTGACATTGCATACCGGCACAACTGAATTGGTGAATAGCCTGGAGTTCAATGCAACGGTCTATAACAGGGTGACGTCCGGTGGAGGGGACACGGTAAATTCCTATGTATTCAGCCATTCAACCGACAGTGCGGTGAGTCAGCTGACCCGTGAACCGGCCATCAGTATAACTCGGTATGTCTGGCTCTCGGATGCAAACGATCTGAAAAGCCACTTTGGGGCTGCAAAGTATGACAACGATGAACAACTTGTCCTTCTGGAGGTGCTCATATGGAGGCGCTGAATGACGACGGGCAATGGATTGTGATGATGGGTTTTCTCGTTGCAATTGGTATGTTTGTGCTGGCAATAATTTACAGTCAGGCACCGCTGGTAGGGCAGACAACCGCTGAGTCTGTGATAGAGTTCCCGAAAAATGAGATCCAGGACATCAGGGGAAAACTGGTCTCGATGGGGAATACACTACCGGGAATTTCACAGACTACACCAAATGGTGCTCAGGAAACTCTTCAGAACCGTTTCCGTGGTGACATCGCCCTGCTCTCAATGTCACGCAATAATGCGATTGCAAACTATGGTATCGACCCGGTTCACAACGGGAATTACTGGTATGATAACGGCACGTATGGGGATATCTTTTATACCTATCATCAGATTGACATCCATTACAACAATGGCATCACCGAATACACAGAGGCCCTGCTGCTGCCGGAGAGGAATTAAGATATGAAGAAAATCTACAGAAATCTGGATGATGACGGCGTCTCAATGATGACAGAATATCTCTCCATCACCTCCCTTCTGGTCTTCATGTTTGTCATCATGATGTTTGTGGTGAACGCAGCCCTGATTGAAGGCCCATCGGATACCCTGAAATATCACTCATACGTGGATATCGGAAACGGGGTGAGTGTTCGTATGGTTGACCTGTACGTCATTGCGCCGGGGGATGGAACCATACAGACCCAGTTTGACCTCCCGGATGAAGTGGCAGGAGAAGATTACATGGTTATTCTTGAGGGTTCTGAAGAGAGCCAGTTTATCAGGATTACAGACGGGTCGGTCATAGCAGAGGTGGCCATATCCGGCATTGGTGCTACGAGAGGGGTCACCGGCAATACCACCGGCGGTGGGTATAACATGATATCCTACGACTCCGCAGGATTTTAGGGGTGAATTTTGATGAAGACATGTATACGAGAAGATGAATCGGGGGTATCTGAAGCCATCGGGTTTATCCTGATATTTACGATTGTGATTCTGGGAATCTCAATTGTGACACTTTATGGGTACCCGGTGCTTGCAGATGCGAGAATTAGTTCAGATGAGAAGATAATGGAACAGAATATGATTGTTCTCCAGAATGATATCAAGATTCTGACCCGGAGCAATGTGCCGTACCGCGACACGACCATCGGTGTCTCGGGGGGCAGCATATTTGTGACCAATTCGACTGAGGCAAAGGTAGGGGGTGGTGAACATTTCACCGTCAATTACAGTGTAAGTAATACGACTGTATTTTCCACGACGTATTATCCTGGCTCGCTTGAATTTGTATCTGATGAAGGAACAGCGGTTGTTTCGGTCTCGAACGGTGCTGTGGTCAAACGCCAGCAGGACTTGGATGGTTCGTCCATGGTCTCAAATCCACGCTGGTTCTATGATGATACCGAGGGGGCACTGGTCATCTTTATGACAAACCTGACATCCCCGCAACCGATGACACTGGGGGGCATCGGGACTATCCAGATGGCGATGCTCAAACCACCTGTGGTTCCTCCCTTCCCAAATCTTGGCGGCACCGTGAAAATTGAGTATTACCATGACCTGACTGATGACTATTCCCGTGCCTGGGAAAACTACCTGACCGGTCCCTATATTGGGCAGAGTGTATTCTCAAAGGTAGCCTCCGGAAATCCAGACATATACCAGATGGATGTGGATCGCTTAGTAATTAAAGAGTATACTGTTGAAATCCTGGGAATCTAATCCCGGAATTATTTTTTTATATAATTTTAGAAAGATACATATTGCACTGCAGCCAGCTCCGCTGCTGAGGTTGGGTGTGATACGTTTTTGCGGGAAAAAATATGTAGTTAAAATTCAGGATATTTAATCCTGAATTATGATAATCAGAGATATTTATTGCGCTGCAGCCACTCACGCTGTGGCCGGGTGTAGCGGTATATGATATCGGCCTTTTCGTCCTGGAATGACCACGGTACTACGATTAACACGTCTCCCTCGCGAATCCATACCCGCTTTTTGATCTTCCCTTTAATGCGTCCGGTCCGTGTTACTCCATCAAAGCAGCGTACCCTGATATGATTTGCACCGAGCATGAGATCCGCTTCTGCAAAGATCTCCCGGTTCCTTTTATTGGGCAGTTTCACCCGCACGATTGCAGGTGGTGTGGCCTGCGTACTTTTTTTTCTGTTTTGGTTTGCCAGAAGACTCACTCCTTTTATATATATGTGCCCTCTTCGGATAAAAAGGTCATCCATGGTGGTGTTTCTATAATTATTCGTTATTTCTGCCTTTTTTTCCGCAATTGGTCTTCATATGTTTGCTTATCTGACTGGGCATTTTGTTGGAGATGCCCTGTTTCTCTCCTGCAGGTCAACGTGACTTTTTCCCGTTCCTCTTTTCCGGTGCCGTCAATTGCATGTTACAGGGCTGCACATCGGAATTCATCTTTATCATTCCCCTGCGCGGAAACGGGTGTGACTGGCTGGGTGGAAAGTCATCGTTTTAGAGGTTTTCCGGCAGATAAGGGCAAATCATTACGGGACTACATATGTGACCAACCTTCTGCACCAATCAGGGGGACAAACCGGACTGCTCCATGGTGCGAAACAGTCAGTTTGTCCCCTGTTTTGTGGATACAGGTCAGTACCTGTAGATCTCTCCCCCCGACCGGGAGTGCCATTCTGCCACCGTCAGCCAGAAGGGCCGTCAGTGACAGGGGGGCATCAGGTGCTGCTGCGGTGGTGATTATCGCATCAAACGGCCCTTTGCTCTCAGGCATTGCCGTGCCATCCCCGGTGATGATGGTGATGCCTTCCACACCTGCCCGTTTCAGGTTCTGCTCTGCGAGGTCAGCCAGTGCAGGAATGCGTTCGACTGATGTGACCCTGCATCCGATCAGAGCGAGTATTGCCGCCTGATACCCGGATCCCGCCCCGACTTCGAGAACCCGGTCTCCGGGTTTCGGTTCAATAAGTGCTGTCATCAGTCCCACGATATAGGGCTGTGAAATAGTTGCTCCATGTCCTATCGGAAGCGGACAGTCATCATAGGCATCATCCCGCAGGTTTTCCGGAACAAAAAAGTGGCGGGGCAGACGGCGCATGGCATCAAGAACTGCAGGGTCTGATACTCCACGGGCTGCAATCTGCCCGTCAACCATCTGTTTGCGCAGGGCAGTATACCACACATCTTCTCCCATCTGCATGTTATCTCCTCCTTAAACAGGTGCAGGTATCTCCTGCAGGTAACCCTTCCCGTATGCGTCGGCCAACCCTGACTTCCGGAATGTCTTTCTCTGGTATGCAGGATTATGTGATGCTCCGGACTGTATCTGTTGCTCCGTCTTCCCTAATGGATGACATCCACCGGTGCAGTATCGTCTTGTGCAGCACAATCAGGATTTACTCTTCTTTTGGTGGATGCAGGCAGAACCATCCGCCTGTGAGGCCATATTTTTTAAAGATCTCACATTCGGGACAGTTACATCCTTTGTTTACGCAGTCGGTCTTTTTTGTCGGTCCGCGTGCGCAGAAGAGTGCATGTGGTTCAACATCCATCAGTTTGTTTTCCTGGAATGTGGGGCAGGGCCCACAGAATCGTTTACAGATCTCCAGATTTTCTGGTGTGTCTGGTACTTTCATATATCCCCCTTCCATTCGGTGAATGGATACCCTTAGATCCCAGTCATAATATTTAAATGGTGTCTGCTCCGGATTCCTGAGGGCCGTCCTGATCCTATGGTTTCATGTGTCGAATCTGCTGATGCCCCATGACTGATGTTAGCCCTCCTGTTCCGGGTATGGAGGGGGGCCGGGATGGTGCTCTCTGTTCATGTGTGGAATTACCCGGGCGAATGGGTATAATTCCCTTTGTAACGGTGTTCCCGTCCACAGAAGGGGTCATCTCTTCCAGATTTCCGGTTCCATTGCGGGTGGTACATAATACTCAATCATCTCAGTAGTAAATACCAGAAGAACAAATTCAGGGTTGTCAACGGATCCAAAATATTCCTCAAACATTGGGTTCCAGTACCGCTCTTTTGTCTCACGGTCTTCATGCACTTCTGCGTGTGCGCGAATTCCTACATATGGGTCTGTGAATTCCTTTCCTGACCATATGGAGATGGCAGCATCCGGGTGTGCCTTCAGTTCCCCTACCTTGCGGGTACTCTTCATTGTTCCGGCGACAAGGGTCATATCGTCATATCCGCTGAGTGCCATAAAGCGAACCGCAGGTCGGTCTCCTGCAACGGTGGCAACTGCGCCGACATGCATGCCCCTAATCACTTCCATGATCTTCTCTTTTAATTCCATCGTGACCCTTCTCGCAGAGTGCAGATATATAGATATTGACGGGAGGGATCAATGGGCACAGGAATTGACACATAGGCACAGGTAAATGAATGGGTTCCCGGAGGGAGAATCATCGTCTATTCCTGTGCTGCAGGGCCAGATGGTGTGAAATTTTCTCCCGTGGAAGGGTTTGGAGATACATTATTTCAACAGAGAATCCTCTCAGTTATAGGGCGAATGTATCGAGAATCTGCATGGATTGAATGGCACATTCCCACGGTATCTTTTGGTATCTGTATTTGTCCCTGTATGCGGCGAATGCCCTATCGGTCTGCAGCAATTATGTTATTATTCTGCATTCCATATCTTAAGCATTCTGGTTTTAATGTGGATTTCTGGCGATAATTCCGGTGAAATGTGGTATGTTGTGTCTCTCCCTCTTTCCGTGGCAATCCGAAATGTTTTGGGGGTCCCCTCAATGCAATGTATAATGAAGTATTGGAGCGCATTATTATAGAATGGAAACTTTTTTTCGATTCTCGACATTTCCCATATCACCGGAAATAATCAAGGCAATAGAAGATATGGGATTCGAAGAGCCCACGCCTATACAGGCGCAGGCAATCCCCCCCATTCTTGAAGGAAAGGATGTGACCGGACAGGCACAGACCGGTACCGGAAAGACTGCAGCATTCGGCATTCCCGCACTGCAGATTGTTGATCTGGCCTCCAGAAAGACACAGGTAATCGTCCTCTCACCGACACGTGAACTTGCAATCCAAACCGCTGAAGAGTTTAACCGGCTTGCAAAATACATGAAGAATATGCACATCCTCCCTGTCTATGGTGGCCAGCCCATCGAACGTCAGTTCCGGGCACTGAAAGTAGGTGTGCAGATTGTGGTCGGTACTCCCGGACGTGTGCTGGACCATCTCGACCGTGGGACACTCTCCCTTAAAGATGTGAAGATGGTAGTTCTGGATGAGGGTGACCAGATGCTTGATATGGGATTCAGGGATGACATTGAGAAAATCCTCGCAGAAACCCCAAAAGAGAGACAGACAGTGCTCTTCTCTGCAACTATTCCCGCTCCAATCAAGGAGATCTCGCGCCGGTTCCAGAAGAACCCGGAGTTTGTGCGTGTGCAGTACCGTGAACTGACCGTTCCACAGATTGAACAGCTTTATCTCGAGGTGCGCAACCGTGAGAAGAATGAGGTTCTCTGCCGTATCCTTGAGATGTACGATCCTGAACTTGCCCTTGTCTTCTGCAATACCAAGCGTGCAGTAGACGAACTGATGACCCAGCTGCAGACGCGCGGGTACTTCTCAGAGGCACTCCACGGCGATATGAAACAGTCGCAGCGTGATCGTGTGATGGCAAAATTCCGCAGGGGAGCAATTGATGTCCTTATTGCAACTGATGTTGCAGCACGTGGAATTGATGTGGATGATGTGGACCTTGTCATCAACTTTGATGTTCCGCAGGATGTGGAGTATTATGTGCACCGCATCGGACGGACGGCACGTGCAGGACGTGAGGGACGCGCTATCACCTTTGTCGGACCAAAAGAGATCTACAAACTCCGTTCCATCCAGAAGTATGCACATATCAAAATCACTGCTATTCCCCTTCCAACTGCCCGGGACGTTGAACGTACCCGCATGCGCAACCTGATTGAGAAGATTAAGGAGACCGCAGATGACAGTGAAAATGATAAGTATGTCGAGCTAGTCGAGCAGATTATGGTTGACGGCTACACCTCCCTTGATATTGCTGCAGCACTGCTGAAGATGAAACTGGATACCGGTACTGATACGGATGACAACTCTTCCATTCAGGCGGATAGTTTTGGTCATTCGGGCGTTGTTCAGCTCTGCATGAACCTGGGCAGGGAAGACCGTATCCGGCCAAAGGATATTGTTGGCGCCATCACGGGAGAGACAGGTATTACCGGAAAGGAAATCGGTGCCATCAGCATCTTTGACACATACTCCCTGTTGGAAGTCCCCCAGGAGAAGGCAAAGCAGGTTGTTGAGGGAATGATAGGTAAATCCATCGGCGGCACAAAACTTGTCAACGGGAAAGCTCTTGGGTTTGACTGTCCTAAGAATGAAAATTCCCGGAAAAAACGATATTAATATTCATTTTTAAGCCCGGTGAAACATACTTTCGGGCTCATCATATTTTTATTTAACAGAGGGCGGCTGCCTGTGGATTTCCACGCACGAAATCTGCGTTTAGTGGATGCATACTGCCCTTCTTTCTGAAGACTTCTGTTTCTCTTCCCCATCGATTCTACATCGCCTCCACCCGGCGGAAGCGGAAGATGATACGCCAGTCCTGTTGTTCCCGAAGCGTGACCTCATTCATCTCTTCCAGAAATTCACAAAGGTCTTTCATGTTCTTTGCATGCTGGATCTGGTTTCTGATGGCCGTGATGTGGTGGACAGTGTGTGCATACCGTTCGGCATTGCGCTGATATTCCCGCTGAAGACGGAGTGCAGCAATGGCTGAACCAACGGCAGGGAGGGTGATGGTAAAAAAGGCCAGAAGCATTGGAACACGGAACGGGTAATCTGTCTCCCAGTGACCGATACCGGTTGCATGAAGAACCGCGAGTATGAGTGTGACAAAAAAGATTGTTACACCCGCATAGGTCAGCAGTGTATAGGTACGCTTTGCAGATTTCCCTGCCCGTTCGTAGAACATGAGGCGGTTTGTTACCCATGCCGACCGAAAGAATTTCTTGATGGGTACATACGGCATGTCAAGGCGGCAGAAATGGATCGGTCGTGAGGCCATTATCTCTTCAAATGCCATCACCATCCAGTCATTCGGGCGGTGAGCCATACTCATATGGGGAGGGGTATCCGGGTTTTCGCACTGGATACAGATGATGCAGAGAAAGAATGCCGCACGCAGGCGTTCGGCGAGGAAGTTGTAGTCAATCCACCGGCGATGGAAATCTCCATAGCGTGATGCAAACATCAGGAGAATGATCAGGGAGATCTCTAACACCTCAACCCATACCAGCCAGGGCATTTCCGGAAGAAAAATGGTCTGGAATGTGATGGTGGCAACAGCAAGTGCGGCAAGAAGGGTGACACATGTCCCGGTTATTTTGTACAGCCTTTGGTATTTCTTTGTTAATAAGCGGGTCCGGGTAAAATATGGGAGCAAAGACCCGTAAATCGGTTCCAGAATGATATCGTCCAGCAGTGCTTTTTCTGATTCCTCGCGGAGAGATGTGAGGTATCTCCGGTATGTGCTGGCATACAGAGAGAGAGTCACGTCCTCCTGATTATAACGGTTGAGCTGTGCATAGGAATCAAAGATCATATCGTCATGGGGCAGTTCATACTGCCTGCCATTCACCGGGTCAACTGCAATAATCGTCCGTCCATGATTCCGGGCGAGATCGAAGACACTTCCCGGCCTGTAGAGGTTAGTGCCGGGTTCCCACTCCCCGATGAGCAGGACAAGCGTGGCATAGTCGATGATTGTGTCATGGACCGGGTTGGACCCCGGGGTTGCGTCTTCTTCATGGATTCTTTCAATGGTGTGGTCTATCTCCCCCTCAAACGGACCGGGAGTTTGATCCGGTTCATTCTCGCCACAGTAAATGAGGACAATTTCCGGGGGTGCGATGCCTTCCCATATGGTGTCTGCAAGCAGGGCCTCAAGAATGATATGCTCCGGCCCTGCCTGGTGGGGAAGGAAGAACCGGTAGGAATGAGGTGTGCCGGAGAGGACATTCTCGATGCGGAGAAATACTTTTTTTATTGTCTTCAGTACAGGACCTGCGGTGAAGTGGTGTTCGGTGACAATGAGTCCCACCTGAACAGATGTTGCGAGGGGGCCGGGTGGAGATATGGAATTCCCGGACGTAGTGGCGGTATCTGCTGGTATCTGCCAGGTACTCCTGTTCTCCATGTCTGCCTGCATCTCTGTTTCTATCCTCCTTCTGAACGGCAATAAAGGTTTCATGTGAATGAAGATGGAATCGGATGGTGTATTTTCAGTGACTCCTGAATTTTCAGATCTCTCTTACAATGGGTATTTACCGAAATTATTGGCAATTATCCCTTCTTTCTTTAGCCGGAAAATCAGATTCTTCTGGTAAAAGTATTTCACCTCTGCCGGAGATTCAGACTATACCTCAAAGCGGGTGTGACCGGGAGATAATGATATTATGAGTGGAGAAGGTGGAGGAGCAGGCACTGGTGCCGGTAGCGGAGGTGGAGGGGGAGTTGCAAATTTTCTTCCCCGTACGGTAGGGTTTGCGTATGCACTTGTTGTGATAATCGCACTTGCGATACTCTGGTACACCGGAAAAATAGATCGCAAAAAGGCATATGTATTTTTACTCATTTCAACAGCACTGGGATTTTTGATCTTTTCACCTGTTGCACCGCACAACTTCCAGCAACTGATTCTCCGTGATGTTACCTCTCTTGGTGCGTCCCTGCAAATGGCTGCGGCAGGCCTCCTTCTGCTCCTCATTCTCTCACTTGTCTTCGGGAGGATATTCTGTGGG
>Ga0208905_1001337_pt1 | contig 12437 bp, 9 predicted proteins | sample AntAceMetag02UKS_FD_184776 | JGI IMG/M metagenome (GOLD analysis project Ga0208905, IMG submission 184776) | Saline lake microbial communities from Ace Lake, Antarctica - Antarctic Ace Lake Metagenome 02UKS (SPAdes) (version 2) | ecosystem: Environmental > Aquatic > Non-marine Saline and Alkaline...
ATTATTGGAGTGATTTGTGCCGGCTCTGTTATGTTTTTTATATTATCATTTTTAAATCAGGGTGATATTGCTAATGGAATACGCGAAGGATACCAAGGTGGTTTTGGTAGTCCGAAATTATCTGCCCCACAAGCAAATTTAATGGCTTTACTTTCACAAGGAATAGTTGGTGGGAAAATGGCATGGCCTTTGATAATCGCAGGCATACTTATGGGAATAGGATTTATACTTATGCAGATAAAAAGTCCTATGTTGGTATGTGTTGGTATGTATCTGCCATTAGAAACGACTTTCGCTATTTTTATAGGCGGTTTGATAAAAGGTGTTGTTCAAAAGTATAATAAAAAAAGAAAATACGATGAAAATCAAAAAGAAAAAGTTGAAAATACTGGCATATTGTTGGCGTCAGGACTTATTGCAGGAGAAGCATTAGTGGGCTTGTTATTTGCAATGTTTGCTGTAGGAGAGATATTCCCTTTATCTGTATTTAAACATCCTTCATATATTATTGGTCTCGTTGTATTAGCTGTTATTGCATACGTATTAATTAAAATACCTTTAAAAAATGCAGGAGAACCAACAAATAAGTTTGTTCAGGTAAAAGATAAAGAATAAAATTAATATTTCTTGTTACTTAAATTATATATAACAATAAAAGAGCGATTTTATATTTAAAATCGCTCTTTTAGTAAAAAATTATAATATAGAAAACAAATGCCTTTAAATTTTTTTCAGCGACGTAAAATTTTAAAAAATCTAAATTTTCTTGATATTATTCCAGTTAGATTACACAAGCATATTATTAATGGAGATAGTAATGTAGTATTAATTGTCCCTAAATTTAGTAATAAAAAAATTGGTAAATTTTGCGTTCCTCAAAATAAATCAGAAAACTTTAATATTAAGTTAGATGAAATTGGAAGTGCAACATGGTTAGAAATTGATGGAAAAAGAAAAGTAAAAGATATTTGTAATATATTAACCGAAAAATTTGGCGGTAAAATAAACCCGGCAGAAGAAAGAGTAACAAAATTTATGGCTCAACTTTATGAACAAAGATATATATCATTTGTGGAACTTCAGAAAGAATAAGAGTAATAAATTATAAACCTTGTTAAATATCAGGTAACTACCTGATTTCACAGGGCAGGCTTTGTGCTTTGAACTGGAAACTCTAAAAAACACATAGTATTAAAATAATTTTAATCAATTAATATATTTTAATTAAAAATAAATTTTAAATTTGTGCGTTAATTTTTTTTTTAATAATAATAATAATACAGGAGAAATATTATGAGTAAAGAAATAATAAATTTAGACCCAAAAGCAATTTGGACAAATTTTTATAAACTAACACAAATTCCTCGCCCGTCTAAAAAAGAAAGTCGTATAATTAAATTTATGGAAGAATGGGGCAAAAGTTTAGGACTTGATACTTTTGTTGACCAAGTTGGAAATGTTATCATTAAAAAACCTGCTACACCAGGAATGGAAGATAGAAAGACCGTTGTTTTACAAGGACATCTTGATATGGTTCCTCAAAAAAACAGTGATATAAAACATGATTTTGAAAAAGACCCTATTGATGCTTATATCGATGGCGACTGGGTAACTGCAAGAGGAACTACTCTTGGCGCTGATAATGGAATAGGTGATGCGGCAACTATGTCAGTTTTGGAATCAAAAGACCTGGAACATGGTCCTATTGTAGCTCTATTTACTATTGATGAAGAAACAGGTATGACCGGCGCTTTTGAATTAAAACCAAACTTAATTGATGCTGATATATTAATAAATCTTGATTCGGAAGAAGAAGGAGAATTATGTGTTGGATGTGCAGGCGGAACAAATGCAAATATAAAATTTAACTATTCAGAAACAAATGTTACTTCTGACGTAAAAGCATTTAAACTTTCTGTTACAGGATTAAAAGGTGGACATTCAGGTGTTGATATCAAACTTGAAAGAGGAAATTCAAATAAAATTTTAATCCGTTTCTTAAAATATGCTGTTAAAAATTACGGACTGCGTCTATCAAGCATTGAAGGTGGAAGTTTACGTAATGCTATACCTCGCGAAGCTTTTGCTGTTGTTACAGTCCCCAATGAAAATGAAAAAGATTTTGTTGATAGCGTATCAAGATTTGAAAAGATATTTAAAAAAGAATTATCTGTTGTTGAACCTGATTTGAGCTTTAAAGTCAAAACTGCTGATATTCCTGCTTCATTAATTGATGAAAAGACACAAAACAACATGATAAATGCTGTTTATGGTTGCCCTAATGGTGTGATTCGTATGAGTGATTCTATGCCGGGATTAGTTGAGACATCTACTAGCTTAGCAATTGTCAAGTCATATAATGGAGAGATAACAGTTCAATGTTTATTACGTAGCTCTGTTGATACAGCAAAAGAAGATTTATGTGAAATGATGGGAAGCATATTTGAATTAGCAGGTGCAGAAGTAGATTTTTCAGGCACATATCCAGGATGGAAGCCAAATGTCAATTCATCCGTTCTAAAACAATCAAAAGAAGTTTATAATAATATGTTCGGGAAAATTCCTGATATAAAAGCTATTCATGCAGGATTAGAATGTGGCCTGTTAGGAGGAATTTATCCTAACTGGGATATGATTTCTTTTGGACCTACAATTCGTTATCCTCATTCACCTGACGAAAAAGTAAATATTAAAACTGTTGATAAATTTTGGAAGTTTTTAATACGACTGCTTAAAGAAATACCTAAAAAATAAATATTTTTATACAAATTATATTTTATTAAAGCAAAAAAATAATACCTTTGTAACTTTTAAAAATATAGAATATGAAACGAACTTTTCAACCATCAACAAGAAAACGAAGAAACAAACACGGCTTTAGAGAAAGAATGTCCACAGTATCAGGACGTAAAATTTTATCTGCACGCAGAGCCAAAGGAAGAAAAAAACTTTCTGTTTCTGACGAAAAATTACATAAAAGATAGTTTTAAACATTAAAGTAATTTTTTTTCTTAAATATTAAATATAAGTATTAACAAAAGGAGGAGGTAAGTTATAATTATCTTCCCCTTTTGTTTTATCTAAAAAAAATAAATTTTGATATTTATATGCAAAAAACAGATAATAAAAAAATACTATTTTTAGTTACCTATAAATATCCTTATAATTTTGGAGAATCTTTTATTGAAAATGAGTTGCCTTTTTTATCTGAAAAATTTTATAAAATTTATTTTATTAATACAGAATCAGGTAATAATATAAAAGATATTAGATTTTATTTGCCAAAAAATTCAGAGGTTATAATAGTAAACCAATCATTAAAATTTTTCAGAAAATTATTTAGCTTAAAATATTTATTTTTTAGTCCTGTCTTTAAACAAGAAATTCGTATTATTAAAAATGTTTATAAGCAAAAGATAAGTTTTGGTATCATTAAAACTTTATTGATTTCATTATTAAATGGTGACAGATTATTTCATAAATTAGAAAATATAATTTTAGACAGATGTGATGATTTAGATAAATGTTATCTTTATTCATACTGGTGTACTGATAATGCTTACAGTATTGCAAAGATAAAGATAAAATATCCACAAATCAAAACATTTGCAAGAGCTCACGGATGGGATATTTATTTTGAAAAATCAGAATATAATTATTTGCCTTTAAGAAGTTTTATTTTTAAAAATTTAGATAAAATATTTTCTGTTTCTGAAAATGGAAGGGATTATATATTAAAAAAAATCCCTGATATATCTTCTAAAATAGCAATAAACAGATTAGGCACAAAAACTGTTGCGTTAAAAAATTTTGAGGAAAATAAAAATTTTATAAAAATTGTAAGTATCTTTTTTATAACAAAGATAAAAAGAATCAATCTTTTGATTAATGCATTATCATCAATCAAAGATGTTTCTGTTAAATGGTATCATATAGGCGAAGGTGTTGATTTTGATTTAATAAAAAATTATGCTTTAAAAAAGTTTGAAGGCAAAACCAATATTGCTTATCATTTTTTAGGAACTAAAAATAAAGAAGATATATATGATTTACTTAACCAGAATATTGATTTATCAATTAATGTAAGTTCATCAGAAGGTATTCCTGTTTCAATTATGGAAGCAATGTCGTTTGGCATACCTGTAATAGCTACTGATGTTGGAGGAACTTGTGAAGTAGTAAATAATGATAATGGCATACTTTTACCTTCTAATCCTAGTGCACAAGAAGTTGCAGATGCAATTGTTAAATTTGGTAATCTTACACAAAAGCAAGTATTAAAATATAGACAAAATGCTTATAATACCTGGAATAAAAAATATAATGCTGAAAAAAATTATACTGGGTTTGTTAAAGATATAATGAGTTTATCCTGATTAGTTCATTAAATTTTAGGAGAATATATCATTCAATTTACAAATAATTAAGGTTATAACTAATACCAATTATTATTTCAAAATTTTACTATAAAAATTTGTTAGCTTATCAGCATATTCTTTAATGTTATATTTTTTGGCAGTGTTTACAGCATTATCAGATAGTTGTTGATATAATTGTTTGTCTTCAATTAATCTTATAATTTTATCAGCAAATTCTTTATAATCAGGTTTTGCTATAAGATAGCCATTATAGTTGTTAAAAACAATATCTTTGTTCCCTTTGGCATCAAGAGATATACATGGCAGTCCGGATGCCATTGCTTCAAGTGTTGTAAGCCCAAAAGATTCTGAAGTAGAAGAGTGAACATAAAGATAACTGTTATGAAGATATTTTTCTACATAATTAACTTTTCCTCTTAAAATAATTTTATCCTGCAATTTCTCGGAATTAATTTTTGATTCAATTGTTTTTCGTTCATTGCCTTCTCCTAAAATATCCAAACAAACATTATAACCTTTTTCTGTTAAATATTTTATTACAGATATTAAGAATATTTGATTTTTTTTCTTTACAAGAGTTCCAATTGTTATTAATTTGATTTTTTTTGATTCATAATCAGATTTTTTATTTGCTTTAGCCGTATAAAATCTGTTAAAGTCAATAGCATTAGGTATTAATGTTATGTTATTATATAAATTTTTTGGCAGAGTTTGTTTAAAATAATTATAAGTATGTTTTGAAATAGCAACAAAATTATTTTTGCATTGTCTGTATTTAGAAATAATAAGTTTTTTTTCATAAAAGTCAGTAAATCTTTCTTTTTTAAAAATGGTTTTTAAAGAAAAATTTCTAAATTGTTTCATATTATCATGAATATGAGTAACATAGGCAACATCTGAAAAAATATGTTTACGGCTTATAATCTCAGCTTCAAATAAATTGGAATGTATAATATCAGGTTTAAAATTTTCTACTGCTTTTACATAATTATTTATCTCAATTACTGGTTTACCTGTTATAGAAGGAATTACTTTTGAAGGAATCACTTGCCAGTCAATATTTTTGGTTAAAAATTGATACTCATTAATATCTGAAAAAGTAATTAATTTGACTTTTATATTTTGTCTTTTTTGCAATTCATTACAGATATTTAAGACGAGTCGTTCTGCACCGCCTTTTCTTAAATTTGGTATTATGTAAAGAATTTTCATTTAATTGTATTTTTTTATAATAATGTATGATTCTAATTTAAGAATTATTTAATAAAGTAAAGATATAAAAAAATATCTGTCTTATATTTTCTTTTATGTCTTTTATGGTTAATTTTCTGTTTTTTTTACCATATAAGGCATATAAGTTCATATAAATTTTTTCTTATATTTTCTTTTATGTCTTTTATGGTTAATTTTTTGTTTTTTTTACCATATAAGGCATATAAGTTCATATAAATTTTTTCTTATATTTTCTTTTATGTAATATTAATTTATTAATTTTGCCAAAAAATAAGATGGTGGGTGTAGCTCAGTTGGTTAGAGTACCGGATTGTGGTTCCGGTGGTCGTGGGTTCGATTCCCATCTCCCACCCTGATTTTAAATAGTGTTTTTATTTTTTTAAATTGAAACACTATTTTTTTTTGTTATCAAACTAACGACAAAAACAGCTAAAAAAGCCAATACAAAAGAAACAAATCTTACACTTATAAAATTATCAAGCACAGAAATACTTGACCATACAATTGTAGAGATAGTCCCTGTAAGCATCCCGGCAAGAACTCCTTGTTTTGTTGTCTTTTTCCATTTTAACATTAACAAGAGTGCAGGACCAAAAGAAGAGCCAAGTCCTGCCCATGCATAAGATACAAGTGTAAATATTAATTTTTTTGAAGTAATTGCAATGATAAATCCAATGGCACCAACCAAAATAGTAATAATACGGCTAAAATTTAACATAAAATTTTTTGACAGTTCTTTTCCAAGTGTCTTATGATAAAAATCTTCAACTACTGATGAGCTTATAACCAGAAGTTGGCTATCTGCTGTTGACATCATAGCAGCTATTGCTCCTGATATAAAAATGCCTGCAAGCCATGAAGGAAGTAATGTATTTGCAATATAAGGCATTATTTTTTCAACATCAGAGAAATGTCCCTGTCCACAAATAGAAAGACCTATTAAACCAATCATTAAAGAACCAAAGAACGCAGGTATTGCCCATGCAATAGCGATTTTTCTACTTGTCTTAATTTTTCCTGGGTCTTTTATAGACATAAATCGTGTTAAGAGATGTGGTTGTCCCATATATCCAAAGCCCCAGCTCAATCCGCTTACAATCACAGCTACTGCTGTCCAGCCCGTCTTGCTTCCTGTTATACTTATAAATTCATTTCCCTGTTGGGCAACAGCAGAGCTTAAAGAACTGCCCATACTGTTAAGTTCAAATAATCCGACAACAGGTAAGATTATTAATGTGCCAAGCATTATAATTCCCTGGACAAGGTCTGTCCATGCAACAGCAAAGAAACCTCCCATCATAGTATAAAATATAATAACAACAGCACCAATAATAATTCCTGTCATATTGGGAATATCAAATGTTACATTCAAAACTTTACCTGCACCATTAAACTGTGCTGCGAGATAAAAGGTAAAAAAGAAAATAATAATAAGAATAGCTACAATGCGTATTGAATTATTATTATGACCAAATTTTTCTGCAAAAAAGTTAGGCAGCGTTATTGATTTATATTTTTCTGACTCAATTCTTAAATCTTTAGCAATAACATACCAGTAAAATATGATACCGAGAATACATCCCAGAGCTGTCCATATTTCTAAAAAACCTGTTGCTAAAGCTGCTCCAGGAAGTCCTAACAATAACCATGCTGATTCGCCTGATGCTCTTTCAGAAAAGGCAACCACCCATGGATTTAATCTTCTGCCTGCAAGAAAAAAATCTTTATGCGACTTATTTTTACTATAAGTAATAAAACCAACTGACAAAACTAAAATCAGATATACAATAAAACCTATTAAAGTGTAATTCATAATTTTTTAAAATGTTCTTGTTTATTTGACACGCTTCGCCGAACTGGGTGCGTTTTATTTTTGTAAACTGCTTCGCATTTTAATCGTTGCAAACGATTTATTATTTCCAACTCGTTACAAACGAGCTGGAGCGGGTTTCCAAAATTCTAATATGTGCAGATTATAATTTTACTTCTGTTTTGATAATTTTATTTGTTCTGCTTTTAAAAAATATTCTTTAGATTGAGATATTTGTCCCATATTCCTGTATGTTCCGCCAATATTCATATATAATCGTGGTTCGTCAGGATTTAGTTCCAAAGCTTTTTTTAAATAATAAATTGATTTATCAAAGTCATTTTTTAAACCATATACAATTCCTATATTCTCTAATACAGAAGAATTTTTAGGATTTATTTTATATGCTTTCATAAGATATGCAAATGAAGTATCAATTTTATGAAGTGTCTTTCCATATATCTCACCTAACTTGCCATAAGCTTTATCACAATCAGGGTTTGATGCTATAATATTATTTAATATTGTAATACTTGTGTCCGGATTAACATTTTCATATACTCCTGCTAACTGAGTAAGATAATCATAATTATCAGGATGATATTTAATAAGTATTTTATAATCTTTTATAGATTCTAAATAATCCTTTTTTTTATCAGTAAGCTGAGCGAGGAATAATAAATTAGTCAAGGCATCAGGATAATCAGAACTGATTCTTAAGCAATTTTCAAAACATAATCTTGCCTGATTAAATTTGTCAAGTTTCAGATATGCATTTCCCAGTAATACCCAGCCCTGAATATAAAGAGGATGAATTTCAACGCCTTTACTTATATATTTAACAGCATCTCCCAACAAATTGTTTTTGATGATTTTGTTTTCCTCTTTATCAGATTTTTCTATTAACTTTCCACCTGCTGACACATTACATTTAGCGCTGTTATAAGATGTTTTAACATCTGTTGTAAAAAGTGTAAAATCATTTCTCCATACATAGTTTCTGCTAATCGTCTTTATAGAATATCCAAGCATTATTATTAATAAAATTACTGTAATAAATTTATTATAAGAATCATTATTAACTTTATACTTTTTATATTTTGGGTTGAACAAATAAGCTACAATTATTGTCCATCCTAATAAAGGAGCAAACATAAACCGTTCATTCATAAAAGTTCCAACATTAAAAACAAGATTAGATGAAACAGAAAAAATGAGTATAAAAAACAAAATACAATAAGCTATAATATTTTTTTTCCATATTTTTATTAATGCATATATTATAAAAAATAAATATATTAATAAAGGAAAAACAGCTCTTAAGTCAGCCCAGTTAATAACAGGTATTTGTTTGGGATAATAATCATGTGTTAAAGGATGAGGAAATAATATTATTTGTAAATATTTGCCAAAAGTGTAAAAGATTGTTGCATATTTCTCTCCAAAAGAGGCATTCAAAAAAGGATTATTAAGCAATTCTTTTCCAACAACTTTATTATTTGTTATTAAAAAACCAAGCGCATTATATCTGATAACAAAATAAACAACAACACCAGTAAATAAAGAGCTCATAATAACAACGTAATCCTTTACAGAAGTTTTGGTAAAAACAAATAAAGTAAGTGGTATAACTGCAAAAAATGTTATAGCATTTTCTTTTGATAAAATAGCAAGAATAAAAATAAAAGAACTTAATATTAAATATGTAATCTTTTTTTTATCAATATATTTTAATACAAAATACAGAGTAGCCATTGCTCCAAGCATACTCATTATTTCATCTCTGCTTTTTATGTTTGCAACAACTTCTGTATGTATAGGATGTGCTATAAATAAACCGGTCGCTATAAAAGGAATAGATAAATACCACTTGTTTGTCTTATAATCTTTAAAAAGTATTTTTAAAACCTTAAATATTAATAAACATGTAAAAGAATATAATAAAATATTAATCAGATGTCCTATAAACGGGCATAATCCAAAAAATTGATATTCTATTGCAAAACATATTTGAGACAAAGGTCTGTAACGTCCACCTACTAACAGATTTTTGTTTACACCGTGAAAACCAACAAAAGCATCATTGGTCATAATATCTTTAATGCCATAAACGCCTTGTTTTGTAAATTTGTTTTTATATATCATCATCATATCATCAAGTGCATAATCAAAACCTATGGTGTTGATATACAATACTATAGATAATATCAGGAGAGATAAAACAGGTATATTGCCGTTTTTAAAAAGATTAGATTTTTTAGATATTAATTGTGTCTGTGTATGATTAATGTCTGATTTAGGAGTTTTTTCCGGCTTGTGATGAATATTTTTATACTTTTTTTTCAAAAGGATATTTTATTTTGACTATTTGAAATTTTTATTCAAAGTCAGGATAGAGCAAATATTTTTTCCTTATTTTTTTAAATTTTTCAATATCAGGTATCCAGCTTTTTCTAATATCTTCTTCAGACATACCATTAATTATTTGCTGTCGCAGTTTAGAAGTGCCTGCTAATTCATCAAAGAATGAACTTTTAAAATAATTGCTTTTATCTGATACCTCGTTATATGTGCCAATTAACCAAAAAAGGTATATACGTTTTATGTTTTTTATATAATTATCAGCAAAATTTGAGAGATTATATCCATTACATTTTATTCCTTTATAAGGAGGGTTGGAGCATTCTCCTTTAATACTTTTAGGAGTAAAAGAAAAGTCAGTATTTTTAAGATCCGGACAACCAATAATCTGAAATGGATAATCTGTGCCTCTGCCAACACTGATTTTAGTGCCTTCTAATAATCCTAACGAAGGATATAAATAAATAGCATCCATTGTCTTTAAATTAGGTGATGGATTAACAGGTAGTATATAATGATATGTATGATTATAATTATCAACAGTTACATATTTTAAATCACACTTAATTCCTTTTTTTAACCATGCTTCTCCATTAAGCATACAAGCATATTCAGCTATTGTCATACCATAAACAAGAGGAATAGGATCTAGTCCAACAAAAGATGAGTATTTTTTTTCAAGAACAGGACCATCTATATAATAGCCGTTAGGATTTGGCCTGTCAAGAACTAAAAGTGATATATTATTTTCAGCACATGCTTGCATAACATAATGCAACGTAGAGATATAAGTATAAAAACGAACACCTACATCTTGTATATCAAAAATTATAACGTCAACATCTTTTAAATAAGATTTTTGTGGCTTTAAATTTTTTCCATAAAGAGAAATTACCGGCAATTTTGTTTTTGCATCAATATAACTTTTAATATGTTCTCCTGCTTCCTTTTCACCTCTGAATCCATGTTCGCAACAAAATATTTTTTTTATTTTAATACCTGCTCTTAACAAACTGTCAACGAGATGAACATTGCCTATCATAGATGTCTGATTAGCAACTATTGCAACATTTTTGCCTTTTAAAAAAGGAAAATATTTATCAGTTTTTTCTGCTCCAACTTTAATATCTTTAGCAGTAATAACTTTATGTGTTACATCTATCAGATTCTGTGCAAAATTTGAAGTAAAAAAAATAATAAAGATTATAAAAATAATGAATGCCTTAATTGAATAGATTGATTTTTTAAACATATTTTTTATATTATAAATATTTTTTTTAAACAGCCAAAATTATACAATTTTATTAACATATTTAACTAAAAATATGATTTTATATTAAATTTTGTAATTATTCACCCCGTCAGGCAGATGCCTGATCCAACGGGGTAAAGGTATTAAAATTTTTATTACTATTTAGGTATAAGGGTATATGGTATAAAGGTATAGGGTATAGTAGTCGCACTCAGCCCTTATTTCAATAACCTTGCTTTTTCCCACGCTTCAAGTGTTGTGAAATCTTTTTGTGCATTATATTTCATAAGAACATATTCCTTTTTAGAAGATTTTTTTATCAATGATATATTCCTTTGGTTTTTTCATACTTTCATACAATATTCTTTATTTTCTTATTCCCTTATACCCTATACCTTATTTCCCCTATACCTGAATAGTTACCAAATTTTTTTAATATTAGCAAAATTAAATATACTGATTAACTTTTTATACCAGTTGTGTATGATTCCAAAAAAATATATAAATTTGTCAATTACTAAAATTTTATGATTTGAATACAGAATTTTTTATTGCTAAACGTATTTTTAGTAAAGGCAAAAATAATTTTTCGCGTCCTATTGTAAATATATCTATAACAAGTATTGCTTTGGGATTAGCCGCTATAATTATTTCTGTTGCTGTTACAACAGGTTTTCAAACAGCTATCCGTAACAAAATTATTGGCTTTGGCTCTCATATACGAATAAATAAATATGACCTTAATTCTTCATATCAGACAATGCCTATTAATAAAAATCAAAAATTCTATCCTTATTTAGATACTGTCAAAGGCATTAAACATATACAGGTTTATGCCATAAAAGCAGGAATTATAAAAACAAAAGAACAAATATACGGGGTTGTCCTTAAAGGCATAGCAAGTGATTATGACTGGGATTTTTTTAAAAATAAAATCATTAAAGGCAAACCATTTATAGTAAATGATTCAATAAAAAATAATAATATTGTAATATCTAAATATATAGCATCTAAGCTAAAGATGAAATTAAATGATGATGTTATTATGTATTTTATACAAGACCCTTCACGGATGAGAAAATTTAAAATCTCTGGTATTTATGAGACAGGTTTAGAAGAATATGATGAAATCTATGCATTAGTTGACATTGCTCATATACAAAAACTTAATGGATGGACAAAAAATCAGGTCTCAGGATTTGAAGTGCTTATTGATAATTTCAATGACTTGGATAAAATGGGTAAATATGTATATAATAATGTAGGATACGACCTTAATTCCAAAACTATTAAAGAGTTAAATGTATCATTATTTGACTGGCTTAACTTGCAAAATACAAATGTATTTATAATCCTTACAATGGTAATATTAGTGTCAGCAATAACTATAATATCAACTCTG
>Ga0208905_1001339_pt1 | contig 12421 bp, 14 predicted proteins | sample AntAceMetag02UKS_FD_184776 | JGI IMG/M metagenome (GOLD analysis project Ga0208905, IMG submission 184776) | Saline lake microbial communities from Ace Lake, Antarctica - Antarctic Ace Lake Metagenome 02UKS (SPAdes) (version 2) | ecosystem: Environmental > Aquatic > Non-marine Saline and...
TGCGAACCGATTGTAATTGTATTTGAACAATTGAATATTAAGCCCCCTGCTCCCCCCCCTCCTCCATTTGACTGACCACCTGCTCCGCCTCCAGCTACAACCAAGACACACGCATTTTCTATTTCTGTTGATACGTTAAATGTTGAGTTAGAAGTAAATCTATGAACTGTATAATTTGTTCCGTTAATCAATACTATATATTCTGTTCCCCCAATTCCCCAAATACTCCAATCCTCAAAGCTGTGTCCGTATATTTTTGGGAATATATCCACTTCTTTTAATTCATCCCTTGAAAATCTAATAGTAATATTTACTTTTTCGTTTGGTTTAGCTGTTAATTGGTTAAAGTCTGTTTCCTCGTATGGTTGAGTATAGCTAAAAGTAGTATCTGTTCCGTTTCCATCTGTATAACCTATTGTTGTTGTTTTGTTTCTTACATAGAATACTTTAGATACATTTGCCTGCCCATCTTTGTATCCTCCGCTTATCTGTCCGTTGTCAAACTTGATAGCTTGAGCTGGGTTTAATTCAATAACAAAATCACAAGTATAACCGCCTGTGCAATCCTCTAAAGTATTCTTATTTAGATTAATCTTATTCTTAACTTCAAAATCAAAGAGTTTGGAGTTTCCTATTTTAATCTCATAGCTCTTTGCATCTTTCTTGGTTGCGTTAATATCCTCATTAGTCTTTGAGGTATCAAGTTTAAACACAACTTCGCTATCTTCTATGCCTACCGCCTTCTTTTCTGCCTTGCCTATGTTATCTGCAAAGCTAACCGAACCCAGTAAAAGGAGTACCGCCAGTAATGCATATAGTTTGTTCATCTAATTACCAACCCTGCAAGTATAGCCAATACAGAACCAATTATTGATAGTATCGGGGCTGATTCAATTAGAAATATTGTATCACTCATACCTGCTGCGCTTGGGGCTATCTCATCTGCTTGAGCAAATGCGTTAAATCCTTCCACCATTGGAGGCAGAACTAAAGCCTGAACAAGTATTAGTAGGAGTAAAACAAATGCAAATATTGGATTAGTCTTAATCATGTAAGCAGAGGCTACACTTCCTAAAATCATAGCTATTGCAATAAAGATACTCACATTACCTAAAGAAGTATAGAACTGCCCAAAACTTACTGCTTCTGAGGCAGATACTACCCCCTCTGCAACTAAAGAGTTAAAGATTACTAAACTTGCAAGAAAAGCAAAGCCAAAAGCTATGAACATAAAGGCTACATACATATTATCAAGAACGCTACTCATTAGAAGAACCTCTTAATATTGAACCCCAAAGATTTACTTTTACCTTTAGGTTTCTTTATACTTCCTAAGTTCATGCTCTTGCCCATATTGAACTTTAAGCCTCCTGTTGTCTTTCCACCACTAAATAAATTTGAAGCTATACGCTGTGTCTTTGTTGGTTTTACTTTCTTGGCTGCCCTTATTGGTCTTATTGCAATATTTGTCTGAGCTAAATTCTTGTTTATACTTCCCCTTAATCCAGTAAGAGAAGCAAACAAAGAAGCTCTATAAACTGCCTTTTGTTTTGGCATCTTCATAATATTTCTTCTACTTGGTATAGCTGCGCCTGTAAATCCACCAGGTAATCCTATGCTTGGAGGAGGAGGAGGGGGGGGGGTTGTATATGAATAGGGATAAGGACTTGGAGAAGGACTTGGACTTATACTTGGAGAAGGACTTGGGCTTTTACTCATGTATTTGCTCGGACTTGCATAAGGACTTAGGCTTGGAGAAATACTTGGACTAATTGAAGGACTTAGGCTTGGAGAAATACTTGGACTAATTGAAGGACTTAGGCTTGGAGAAATACTTGGACTAATTCTCATGTATTTGCTCGGACTTGCATAAGGGCTTGTTTTACTTGGACTTGCATAAGGACTTAGGCTTGAAATTGCAAAAGAACTTGGGCTTTGTTTAGTGCTTATACTTGGACTTGTCTTTGAAGTTGCACTAAAAATACCATAGCTCATAGATGGAGAGCCAAACATAAATGGAGAACTGACTAAATTAGTTATTCCCGAGGTAGGTTTTGGAGTAGAAGTTAATAGAGTTGAAGCATACGCCTGACTAAATACATTTGGTACTGCAATTCCTTTCTCTGTAAATCTTGCAATCGCCCCTTTAAGTGTTGAAGTATCTGTATTTTTAACAATAGTATCTAATCTTGCAGCAGGTTGCCCAGTTGCAACCCCTAATATGTAAAAGTTAGCTGAGTCTTTGTATCTTGTAAATGCCGTTGCTACCCCTGAAGCACCCAAACCTGTAAATATAGCATTAGCTTCTACTAACTGGCGCATCTCAGAACCCGATTGAATAATTTGTATACTATCTGCTGTGCCTCTAAAAGCAAAAGGTTTGTTATATCTCCCTAAGATAAACTGTGAGGGTTGTTGAGCAGTAGGGGAGGGCATACCTGGATAATGAATATCAAACATATGCGCAAACTTTCCTTTCTCTACTGCAACTTCTATAAGTCCAGGGCTTCCTTTTGGATCGGGCATTCTAATCTCTGCACCTGGGGCAGACTTCAAGTTTTTATATAAATCTGATATTTTAGGCTCTATTCCTTTCTTACCTAATATATCAAAATCGTTGCTCTCTCCTAATCCCCAACTTGCTCTCGCCTGACCGCCATAATAGAACTCAATAAATCCTCTGTTATCTTTAGCCCACTTAACGGCTACTGTCTTTTGTTCAGGAGATAAAAATTCGTTTGCTTGTACTCTCTGAGAAAATGAATATTGAGGGTCTAAAATATTTTCTTTCTTAAAGGCAGTATCATAAACATTTTCAAGTTTTGTTAATTTGTTTGTGAATGCGTTTGAGTTCTTAAAATCTGCAACTCCTTTATTCTTGTCTATCCAATTTGCATAACTCTGTTTTTCTACTGCATATTGAACTTTACCCTGGCTTCCAAGCTTGTAATCCTTTGTGCCAACACTTGCTAAAATATTTGTTATCCTTGTTGCATCTGCATTAACATTTACTTTGCCGCCTAAAGATAATTTGCCTTGAGAATAAGTTGCAACTGGTTTGCCAACTACACTAAAACTGCTATACTTCTCTCCGGTTGGTAATTGCCCCCGATTAATCCAAATATCCGCCCCCTCTCCTCTTTGTACTTTAGTAATCTCTCTAATTGCTATTGGTAGAGCTAATGCCCCAGTAGCAGCCCTTGCCCAGTTAAACTCTTTCTTTCCCCCCGCAACTGTTTCCCAACCTGACATATAGCCACTTCCCAAACTTGTAGCTAAACCTAATGTTTTGGTAGTAAATTGAGCTGCATTATAAGAAGCTGCTGCCTTACCTCCTGTAATTACTGTACCAAAAGGAGTGGGTACACTTGCCCCTGCTGGGGCAAACTTTGTTGCTACATCCCCAGCTATAACTGGCAAGGCAGAGAAAGCAACTTGCATACCTGCCACCATTACAACTTGTGCGACTGTATAATCAAACCCTCGCCCTGCTTGTTTTATTATATTTTTACTCTCGCTTCCGTAAGTATCGCTAATTGTTGCAGGTATAACAAATTGCTGCTGTCTAAGTGTATCTTTTGCATTTCCTACAAAAGGTGAGGCTAATCTTGAGGCAGACTTTGGTAAATCCTCAAAGAAAAATCCAATCTGTTCTAACACCACTCCCTTACTTTGCCTATTTTGTATTATTGATTTACTTTCTTGGTAATCATTATACTGTCTTTCTGCTTCTCGTTCTCGTATAGCTCTTGGGTCAAAAAAAGGATTTACAGACTTAGTAAATGTTGCAGAACCCAAAAGCCCAGTTAGTTTATAGTTAAAGTTTGTTTTTGCGTCAATCTCTGCTGTGTTAGAAGTCCAAACCATCCTATCTCTTGTAAGGTCAAAATTGTTAAATAGTTCAGGGGCAGACTTGGCAGAACTAAAACCTGATATTGCACCACCAAAACCACCAGTAAGATAACCACTAATCCCTGCTGTTAAAGCATTATTTGAAATTGCGTTTGAGGTTTTACTTATTGCTGTGTCTTGTTTACCCTCGGGCAGAGTTATCCTAAATTGTCCTATATCTTGTTGTGGCTCTCCAACATTTGCAGCAATAGCCGCTTCAACTGCATCAAAAATAGTAGGCTCTTTATTTGATTTAAATTCCTGTACTGTTCTAAAATTGTCTAATCTATCTTTACGTTTTGAATTACTTGTTAAGCTATTAGTTGAAGCACCAAATTTATATCCTAAAGAGTAAGGGCTGTTAATTTCTATATCTGCTGATTGAACTGGGAGATATCCTTTACCTGTTTTTTCTGCTGCTGTTAAACCCTCTTTAGTTCTTGATACATAACTATACTTGCCTAAGTTCCCTGCGTATTGTGCATAGTTTTGCTCAATAGTTGCTCTTGGTAAGCCAGTTGCAAGGGCAATATATCCTATATCTGCCTCCTTTGCTTCTTGCATATAAGGTGCTTTTTGTTCTGCTCCTAATATTCCCCCTAGGGTTGTACTTGCCTTAGTTGGACTTGCATAAGCAAATAATCCATTAGAGGATGTAGAGGTAGTTCTTAGGTTGTTTAAATTATCTGTTCTTCTCCATCCTGGTAGTGCATAAAGTCCAGTAGGGTTATTCATGTTTTGAGAAGTAGGAGGAGGAGTATAAGGTTTTGTTAAATCTAAACTCTTGTATGTTAAGTTATATTTTTTTTCTTTTTGTTTAGGAGTTGTTGTTGGTCTTGTAAAAGATGGGGATGGTTGAACTGTATTGATAAATTCTTTAGGAGTTAAATTTGGGTCATTTAATAATTGTTTATTGTAAGCATCTTGATTTGCTTGGGATAAACCAGTTGTAGGATTAAAACCACCTGTGCCTTTATGTTGTGCTGTATACCCTTGAAGTTCGGGATATTTAGTTATAATACGTTTATTGAACTGTGTAAGTTGTACACCATATTGCGCCCCCTGACTTTCCCTTCTTGATTGATTCCACGAGCCTTCAAATGCTTTTATCTCTGCTTCTCTTTGTGCGTATTTTGTTTGTAGGTCTTGAGCAGCATCTACCATATCTATAATACCAAGAAGAGGTATATAATGTTAACGTCTTTGTTAACAAGTTTATCCTAAAGGTATTCCAGTATTATTTAACCCAGGTCTTGTATCTGTTATTGAAGGAATAATAAAGTCGTCGGGTACTCCTCCACATGATACTGCTACCATTGTTGCACTATCTCGGGTTGCAGCACTAAATGTATCTGCTGAGGTTTGGAGTGTATTGCTCATAAAATCAAACCCGAATATCACAACTAATAACATAAGCATCATAGATAGAACTGGCAATACAGTTTCTAACCATAAATTACTCTGTTTCCCTCTTGCGTATGCTCGGGATATATCTTTTACCATTGTGCTGCCTCTTACTGATAAATCCGCCCTGTATTGAGTGTGTGCAACTTCGGGAGGTAAATCTATTGGTACATAGTTATCCCCCTCATCTAAACCTGGGATTTTCTCCCAAACTCTCAAAACTCTGTCGCCCATAACTTCCCGAACACAAGCAAATGCTTTGTAGTCCATAGCAAAGCCCTTCATAACTTTTGTTTCTACCCAAAAAAATGGTACTTTCTTTTTATCTATTTTCCAAATTCGCCTATCCTTTACTACTGTTAATTGTTCATCTGTTATATTTCCGTTCTCGTCGGGTTGTTCTCCATCTTTTAGTCTATGTACTAACATTCTGATAACTTTTCTACCTGGGAAATATGGCATCCTATCTTTGAATACTAAAACCATAACTAAAGGCAATATGAATACTGCCCCATATAAGCCACTCATAGCAAAATTTACTAAGTCAAAAGCCAATCATACCGCCTCATTTGAATATATCTAACTGATTTGCATTATTATCTCTACTTTGAATTACATTAGTTGTTTTCATAGCATCAAAGATAGTCTTTTTATCCGTCTGTCCTTTTCGCAAAGCAAATAGAAGGGTTGAACTTACCATATTGATAACTTTACTTATATTAGCAGAAGTTGTATCAAACTTCTCTACACTATCATACATACATTCAATAAAGCTCAAGCTGTCCTCAATATAACAATTATTAACGTCGTCTTGAGTTAGAGAGGCAAGATAAGTGTTAGGGTTCATATACGTTCTCAAAGTAGCTCTAACATATTGTATACCCTCGTTATTTAGTAATCTCTCGCCTACATCTAACTCTAAGAAATCCCCAGTTTTTTTATCGTACTTTCTTACTTTACCCTGGCATGAAAGTATAATATCATCAATAACTATCTCCATTTGTTGGGTAAATTTGTTAAAGTCCTCGCTGTCGTCTTTAACCGCAAGTCCATAGTCAAGCATACCCCTGCCTTGTTGTTGTTGTTCCTCGTTCATAGTCCAACCTTACTTTTAATTCCGATTATCTTTAATTCCATATCATCAAAACGATTAATTAATTCTAAATAATTATCGTTATTTAAATTTAATCCTCTCTGCCCTCGTTCTTCTTTTTGTTTTATAGGGGAGTGAGTACGAATATATAAAATTAAATCATCCCTCAACCCCCTTATCATTGTTTGAAGTTCTTTTACTTGTTCCTCTGCATTTTCTTGTTTTATATGCTCGGGATAAATGAATACTGTATACATACTTTGAAGGGAGTTAAGTGCTGCCAATCCATAGTTGGCAGAGCCATACTTAAAGTTGCGTTTCTCGTCCAGCATAATGTTTCTTTCATTCTGAAAAGCCTCTATATCTTGTGGTTTTGTATTTATTCTACTTATCATTTTTACCCTCTTTCTCTTTCTCCTCTTTCTCTCGCTTAACTTTCTCTCTCTTGCGTCTTTGGGTATATATATTAGATAATCGGACAAAACTTGTAGGCATACATTAGAGTTATAATGCTAACATTTATACTAATTAGTATAATTCTCCATTAACTAATCCTCCAATTAACCACATACCCCATATCTGTAAGTCGTTTAGATACTGCGCTTTTAATGCGCTTGGCATTAGGAGAGCCACACTTAAACCGAGCCATAACTTTAGATTGATAGAAGCGGTTTAAGCTATCGTCCATGTAATCCTCTCTATCTCGTATAATCTCGTCTGTAATATCTACTATCTCCTTTTGGTTGTAATGCTTCTTCTCTATCTTGTCTTTCTGCTTCTCAAAGTAATTAGAGGCATCTTGAGTTATCTTAGTCAAATATACATCTCTTTTCTTCTCGTACTCCTTCGCGGTCTTATTCCATACTTTAGCCAGTACATATTTGTTTATCTTGTAAGTCTTGTTATTCTTTCTAAAAACTGGGTAATGCCTAAACCATTTGTTCTTTTTACTATCATACTGTACTGGGTCGTATACCTTTACAATATTCTTTTTTCTGCTACGATCTACCTTTAGAGCTTCAATATGAGCATGAACTAATTTAGCAATCTGCATATCTACAAATTCTAATCTGGGTACTGTGTAAAATACTACAAAGTTTTTAGTCCTGAATACTTGGGTAATAAATGATAAAATCATATTCTCTTGCTTGTACCAATTACGAGCATTGGCAGCAACTCCTAACTCCTCAAAAAGAATAGCTGACCCTTTCTTTAATTTGCCTGACTTTACAAGAGCAATAAACTGCTCTGCGTCAAATACTACATTATCTACCTTAAAGTTTGGGTCTATCATCTCACATAGTTTAAGGCAAGAGTAGGATTTACCTGTACCAGTAGCACCATAAACAACACATAAGAAGTTTTGGTTATTCCTATACACTCTGCGCCAAACTCTCTTTAGCCAGGGGTCTTTGCACTTCGCCTTCCACTTCCCCCAGGGTTTTAGCATCTCCTTTTGGCTCAGGTGTGGGCATTGTGTTTGTAGTAGGCTCATTTTCTTTATCCTCCTCGTCCTCGTCTGCTATTAAACTATCATCATAATCCTCCCCGACGTCGGGTAGCTCCATAGCTTTAACATGGTCGTTAAGCATATCTGCATCTTCTAATAAATCGTATATCCAAGCGAGTTTAGCTAAGGCATCATTAAACCCTACTACTGGCTCAGGCTTAGGATAGTGTCTTTCAAATACTTTGCGAATAGGAGAGAGTACAGAATATACAACCTCTACTCCATTGCAAAAGGACAATACAATATCCTCATACTTAGTACCTATTGGGTTGTTAAGCCCTGCTTGTTCCGCTTCATGCGGCAGCTTGAGTATCTGAGAATTAAGCTCTGCTAAGAAGATTGATAAATTAGGGACGTACAATATTTTCTTTTGTAGTTGAGCCTCATAATATTTCTTTTGGCTTTCATTTGAATACTCATTATAGCCCATATATGTAAGAATACCCTAACCTTTATACTAATTCCTAACATTTTATAAGGAATATAACGCTTCCACTACATAAATAATACACATATATCCTTTTTATAGATTAATTCATCATATCGGCTTGTAAAATAGTAGTAATTACCCTACTTAACAACAACTACCACATAATGAGAGGGTATGTTTCATTTAGTTTTAACGTCGTAGAAGTAGCTATTAGAAGCAGTATACTATACTAGTCTACTAGTAGTTAAGTATAAGGGGGTAGTTTTAGAACGTCGTAGAAGCAATATGGCTTAGGGGTATTGAGAATTAAATAAAATAAGTTGGGAGGTAAGACACGCGCAGCCCCTCCCAGCTCCCCATACTTTTTATGGTATTAATGGTTGCTGCAACTTAGATAGACAAGTAAGAGTTATAACAATTACTCAAAAAGATTTTCAATAGATACATTAGGTTTAGACTTCCACCGCCTTCTGCGTGGGGTTGCATCTTTCTTTCCTTTAGGTCTGCCACCAGGATTATGTTTTTTAGAAGAAGCTACTGCTCTTTGTTGTATGGTTATCCTTTCACTCCAACTCTGCCAAAACACAATAAAGATATGTAGCATAGTTAGAGGCTCATCTAATTTCTCAAGTGCAAACCAGGGCTCTAATACAGATACAATTTCTATATTCATTTTCTTTAACTTGCCCATCAAATATAATCCGTCTACTGGGCTAAATCTTGAGAGTCTGTCTAATTTGAATACTACTATCGCATCAAAGTCTTTGTTCTTTGCGCATAGAAGCATACGCCTAAACTCAGGTCTTAACATACTTGAGCCTGTTTCTTGGTCTGTAAAGGTCTTGGTTAGTTCCCAACCTTCCTTATTTACTTTGTCCTGTATTGTTTCAAGTTGCCAATCAAGGCTCTGCCCTTTCTTTTCTCCAAGACTTACTCTTGCATAGATAGCAACTTTCATTAAATCGTTTCCCAAGAAATAACTACCCAACCTTCGTATTCTGTATGCATACAACCAACCCAATTAACATACATACTAAATCTATATAAACCTACATAGTTCTATATTAAATAAAACAAAAAGATTAAGGCTCAAAAGTAAGCCTCAATCTCCTGTTCCTTCAAAGTTCTTTCTCGTCCATTACTGTTTTTTTATATATACTGTATATAGATTTGTTGGGTTATGCCCCTTAACTTTTGGCAGGTCTTTACCCTCAAACACAATTTTAATAGTATCTCCAATTTTGGTATTACCTAACTTATTGATAAGAGCCTTGTGGTTTGGAATACTAATTGTTGATTTGTCTTCTAATTCCAAAACAAATACCTGCCCATAAGGACTTTCATTAATGCCAATTATATCTCCTATAACCTCATCTCCCTTATTCTCAGGCTTCCAAAAGCTACTATTCTCTTGCTCTTCCCATTCTATTTTTATCTTTTCTTGTACCATTTTACCACCTGTTATTATCTTGCTTTTCATTTTCTATATCCTTTTCGGAGGGGTAGACTTCCACTACTACTAACACTAATTATAACCCCCATTATTCATTCTTCTTTGCTATTAGAGTTGCAAGTAATTCTGCTTCTTCTATTGCTTTCTTCCGCGCTTCCTCAATCGTTGTCTTATAGACTTTTACTTTTCCACTCCAACTGCCTTTAGCATTTATGGAAATTTCCACCGAGTTTCTTTCTTCAATATTTGTTTCCATATTTTCATCTTCCATCTTGATCCTCCTCAGTTTTATCTTTTGCATTTGCCACAAACTTTCTTAGTCATACAATTACAGTAATGGCAGAGTGAGAGTTTATTGTTCTCTTGGAGAATTTGGGCTTTGTAGTTTTTGATTGTTTTAGCAACTTCTAAAGGAACTATACGACCCTCACTGTCATAACATTCACATATATCCTCAACAACTTCTTCAATATCTTTTTCAAATATTGCGTTATATTCTTTCTCACTCATTGTTTAAGCCTCCTTTTCATTTGGTTATTATTTGCAGATAAATTCATTCTAAAACCTCTCCCCACTTTCCTGTATTTCATGTATCTACAATATTTGCATACTCCTGAATGGTGTCCTGTGTATCTTCCACAACCCTCTATACATGGAAATGGTCTACCCATATCTTAACCCCCATTATTCATTAGATATATAATCCCATAACCTACAACTCCAAATACAACAATTACCCCACCTACGCCTAAGATTATTAAGGGTAGTAAATCTTTCTCCTCGCTTGGTTGTGCATCTTCAAGGTTTATTATGGTTGCATTTTCTAAAACTAAGTTGGGTTTATCTATTGGTGTTGTGTCTATCTTCTCAATTATAGGAGGTTGTACTACCTCAATAGGTTTAGGCTCTACTTTAGTTGTATTTTCAATAATTGGTTTTTCTACTATTGGTTTAGTATCATCTTTTGTTTTGGTTTCTATTCTTGGAGCAAATGAACCTCCCCCACTTCCTCCCCCTGATTGATAATAAGTTGGGGCATCTGCCCTGTATTGTGGTACTTCAAATATGGTTTCTATCGGATAGCTTCCTTGTTGTAGATATGCATTATAGGTAATGTTTACTGATACAATATTATTCCCTGTTACCATGCTGTTGTGGCATATATGTTTTCCTGCTGTTATTTCTGTGCAATTAGTACCCTTAGAGCTTACCAGGCTCTCATTTAATGATAGATTAACTATGTTTACATATATGCTATACAGACCTGCGTAGTTTGATATAAAGCTGTAATTAGCTTCATATTGAGAACCTGCAATTAAGTTAGTTGGATAATTAGATAAAACATTAACATTTATGGAATAGACTAAGCCAAAAAGAAAAAGAAAAAAGATAAGGGATTTGTTCATTCAATACCCCTTAACATTGTTTGGTAGCTACTGTACTTACTGAGCAAGTATAATCTCCTGAATAGTACCCAGTTGGGGTTATCGGGAAATTATAAGATACTACGGGTGATTCAGTTGCACCGCCTACAAAAGTTTCTATTGGGTTAGTTCTGTAATAGTATGCCACATTTGTAATATCGCATATATCCCCTGCTGTTACCCCATCAAATTCTAAAACCATGTAGTCTGCTGTTAAGCTATCGTCTGCCGAACTACAAGCAATTTGCAAATAAGCGTCTATATCTTTGTTTGCATTGTTTGTAATATCTAAGGTCATTGTTTCTGCACTTGAACCTGCAACTGTATTAGCACCGCTCAAAGTGTTAGGGTCGTCTACTGAGCCAACACTCGCCGCGGTTATGGTTGTAGTAAATGGCTCTCCAACATTACCCGAGGAATTAATACTTTGCCCCAACTCATTTACAATAACTGCGCTTACAGTTCCGCCCATAAGCAAAAACATACCCATTAGTACAACGGATAGTTTACTTCCCAATACTGGCAACTTGTTTAGTGCTGCCTCAATTTTGTTTTTCATTTTAAATCACTCCAAATTTTTTATTCTACTCCAATATGAGTAAAAAAGATTAACTACATTCTTCTTGAGCTTTCTTTTTATCTAATGAAATAGAATTTGCCCTTAACTGTTCTGCAATTTCTGCCTCTGATTGTTCTCTTGTAAGAGTAGGCTTAACCTCTTCTTTCTTCTCAAGTAATCCCCTTTCTTTCATTCTTGCATGAATACGCTTTGCGTCGGGCAATTTTATATTAAAAATATTTGTTAGCCCAGCAGATACTTTTATTTCATCCCTTGTTTTTTTGTCTAAAGCATGAAATTCTGTTAGTGCTTTTCTTAACAAGCTGTCCTCGTCTAAATCTTCTAATGCCTGGACTACATTCTGAGTAGAATTTACACCATTTCTTTTTTCTTCTACTAAAGCGTGGATAGTCTTGCTTATCCCTGCTGCGTTTGCTCTTAACCAATCCTCATCTTCTTTTCTAAGATACACACTTATTACTCCCATTTTATCACCAACCTTTTTTATTCCATTAATCTTTATATTACTACCTACCTACCTACCTACCTACCTACCTACCTACCTACCTACCTACCTACCTTAGTATCTTGTTAGTACTACTTTTTACTCTATGAAAAAACTCTATCTAGCTATCTATCTATCTATCAATACTGTTT
>Ga0208905_1001346_pt1 | contig 12400 bp, 11 predicted proteins | sample AntAceMetag02UKS_FD_184776 | JGI IMG/M metagenome (GOLD analysis project Ga0208905, IMG submission 184776) | Saline lake microbial communities from Ace Lake, Antarctica - Antarctic Ace Lake Metagenome 02UKS (SPAdes) (version 2) | ecosystem: Environmental > Aquatic > Non-marine Saline and...
TCCAGAGACCTGGCATTTTTAAATCTTCTCTTATTCTTTTCGCTTCATATAAGGGAGTCCAGCCCACTTTTGACGGACCTATTTTGGCAGGATCATCCACCGGTAAAAGAGGCAAGTACCTCCACATCGAAAATTCCTTATTTTTTTTAAGAGTATCCTGATTAAAAATTTTTTTTATCTTAGGATAATCATAAATAATTTCTAAAACGCCTTCGTCTCCGCATTTCGGACAATTATACTTTACTTCACTTAAATCATATTCTGCTCCACACAATAGGCATTTTAATTTCTTTACATAACCCATATTATTTCTCCTCTCTGGCATAAGGAATTCCTAATTCTTTTGGAGCGCCAGTACCTTTAGCTTTTGTTAATAAGGTCCCAATTAATAATTAATACTAGAATCATTAGGATGGGTGGGGCGGCATACCACCCCCACCCATCCTAATCCAGCAATAATACAGTCCAACCGAAAAAGGGTACAATTAATAGTTAATAGTGAGGTAGTCTTCACCTTATAAATTTGTATTTTTTATAACTATTGTAGATTAAGGAAATATATGTGTTCCTGTTTCACCCTTTAAAGCTCTTTCCAGTGATTCAGGATTTGTAACAATAGCTTCTTTTCCTCCTGCTTCCAAGAACCTTACAATAGCTTGTATCTTGGGAAGCATACTTCCTTTGGCAAAATGCCCTTCTTCAATATATTTCCTGGCTTCTGCTATATTCATCTTATCCAAATTAATTTGATTCGGTTTATTAAAATTCAAACTCACTTTTTCAACCGCGGTGGAAATAATAAACAAATCAGCCTTAATATTAATGGCCAGTAAACTGGATGCATTATCTTTATCGATAACTGCGGCTACACCTTCGAGCATTCCATCATCGTTATAAGCTACCGGAATTCCTCCACCACCAACCCCAACAACACTGAAACCATTTTTTATCAATATATTGATTGCATCTTCTTCTACAATCTCTATCGGCATCGGAGAAGGGACTACTCTTCTATAGCCTCTACCTGCATCATCAACAATAACCCAATCGGGATGTTCCTTCTGTAGTTCTTCTGCTCTTTCTTTGGTATAAAAGGTACCAATCGGTTTTGCAGGATTCTGGAATGCAGGATCTTTTTTATCTACGACAACCTGGGTCACAATCGTAGCAATTTGTTTTTTAATCCCACGTTTTTTAAACTCATTGTCCATTGCCTGCTGAATTTGATATCCGATGGCACCCTGAGTATCTGCTCCACAATTGACCATAGGTACCAGATGCATACCCCCGACTTCATTAGCAATTTCCGAACGTCTTAAAATAAATCCTACCTGAGGTCCATTCCCATGAGTAACTACTACATCATAATCCTGTTCGATCATCCCGGCAATGTGTTTTACTGTTTCACATACTGCATCATATTGGTCTTCCACACTTTCATGCTGTTTGTCTTTAATAAGGGAGTTTCCCCCGATAGCTAATACTGCTAGTTTGCTCATCTTTTATTTTTATCCTTTCTATATAGTAAATGCTATAATGGTCTTGTAATATATAATTTATCATTTTAATTTTGTGTTAATAAAATATTCTATCGATTGCCCATGGTGAGTGTCATAACTGCTTTTGCCGTATGTAATCTATTTTCAGCTTCATCATAAATAATTGAATGCTGTCCATCAATAACTGAATTTTCAACTTCATTCCCTCTATCCGCCGGGAGTGCATGCATATATATTACATCTTTATTGGCAAGTTTCATCATTTCCTCTGTACATTTCCAACCTTTGCATGACTTAAGTAAATCATCAACCACTTCATTACTTTGGCTAGTCGCCCAACTTCCCCAATTTTTAGGTATCACTATATCTGCATCTTTATATGCTTCTTCCATACTATGGGTTATTTTTAATGTTCCGTCATATTTTTCAGCATTTTCTTTAGCTTGCTTTATAGCCCAATCTGGTAAATCATACCCCTCCGGATAAGCGAGAGTTACGTCCATTCCATATCTTGGGAATAAAAGCACTTGAGTAAGCGGAACTGAAATTGGTTTCTTATGACTGGTTGCATAAGCCCATATAATAGATATTTTAGTCCGTTTTAAATCTCCAATTTTTTCTTCTATTGTCATTAAATCAGCAATCCCCTGCATTGGATGATATAAGTCACATTGCAAATTCATAATGGGAGCTGTAGACCATTTTTCCAATTCTCTTAAGTACTTATTCCCTACTTCCCAGAAACAATTTCTACAAGCAAGAGCATGCCCAAATCTGGATAAAATAATAGCTGTATCCTTGGCTACTTCACCATGAGATATTTGCATAGTGCTTGTATCTAGAAAATTACCGTGACCGCCTAATTGAGTAATCCCCGCTTCCATAGAGTTTCTTGTTCGTGTTGATTGCTCAAAGAACATTAAAAATATTGTTTTGTATTGAAGATATGGAGTCGGAACACCCATTGCAAATTTTTTCTTTAAATCAAAAGATACTTCCAACAATGTATCTATTTCTTCCCTGGTCCAATCTTGAAGTGTGATAAAATGTTTTCCCTTAAATATAGTTTGCATTTGTATCCTCCCTTCTTATTTCTAAATTTTATTTAATATAATTATTTACATAAATTGTCGGTATTATTGCATACATAGCTGCTGCCTTAACCAACTCATCCTTCCAGGTCTTTTCATTTGAAGCATGTGCCTGGTCTTCATGACCCGGCCCAAATCCAATACACGGAATTTTGTATCTACCCATAATCGATACTCCGTTTGTAGAAAATGTCCATTTATCAACTAAAGGTTTTTCTTTAAATAATCCTTTGTATGCTTCTACTAATGTTTGACAAGCAGGATGTTCTTCTTTTAAAACCCATGTTGGAAAATAACTTTGAGTGGGGTAAACAAGCCCTGTGTATGAAGGTTTTGTATAATCGTAAATTACCACATCTGCTTTAGCAAATTTAACTGATGGTAAATTCTTTATTTGCTGTAATGCATACTCCCATGTCTCTCCATCTGTCAATCTTCTATCTATAGAAATTGTACATCTATCAGCAACGGCACATCTTGAGGGGGAACTAAAGAATATTTGGGAAACAGTTAAACTTCCTTTCCCTAAAAAATCATTGTCCATTAAATTTTCATTCAATGCTTTTAATTCGTTCAATATTGGAGCCATTTTATATATTGCATTATCCCCTCTTTCCGGTGCTGAACCATGACAACTTATCCCATGAGTTGTCACTTTTATTTCCATTCTCCCTCTTTGTCCTCTATATATATTGCAAGATGTGGGCTCTGTAATAACTACAAATTCCGGTTTAATCTTTTCTTCGTTAACAATGTATTGCCAACAGAGTCCATCGCAATCTTCTTCTTGAACAGTTCCCGTAATAAGTAATGTATAGTCATCTTCAAGATTAAGGTCTTTAATTATTTTACCGGCATATACCATGGAAGCCATTCCGCCTTCTTGATCACTTGAACCCCTGCCCGAAATAATTTCTTTATCTTCGTGCCCCTTATAAGGATCATATCTCCATGATTCTGCTTCTCCCACTCCAACAGTATCAACATGAGCATCCATAGCAATTAAATGTTTCCCATGACCGATATAGCCCAAAATATTCCCCATTGGATCTATCTTTACCTTGTCAAATCCTACTCTTCTCATTTCTTCTTTTATTCTTAAAATCACATCTTTCTCATTGCAACTTTCACTTGAAATTGCAATCATATCTCTTAAAAATTTGGATATATTTTGTTCATATCCTTTTGCTTTTTCTAATACTTTTTTATAATTAAACTCCATTCTATATTTACCTCAATTAAAATTTATAAAAGTAAAGATACTCTACTTAATTTTGCTTTTTGTTAATTTTCCATATCCTTTAGTTCCGATAATTCCTTTATCTTCTCTGTATACTACTTCTCCACGAACCATTGTCATATAAACTTTTCCTTTTATTCTTTTCCCGAAAAACGGTGAATATTTACCTTTGCTTTCTAATCCGGATGGATTTATCACCCATTCTTTTTCTAAATCTATCACCGTTAAATCAGCATCACTTCCGATTTTAATTATTCCTTTCTGAGGATAAAGTCCATATCTTTTGGCTGCATTTTCTGACATTAGCTTCTGAATTTCTCCCAGGCTTAACTTTCCTTTATGGTATCCATAGTGAAGCATTACCGGAACCGCCAATTGGGTACCGGGGATACCTGCATAATTTTTCCAGATATCAGGAGATGATTTTTCCTCCGGATATTTCCCGGCGGCGTGGTCAGTGCAAATAAAATCGATTGAACCATCTTTCAACCCTTTCCAAAGTTCCTCCCTATCCTCTTTTTTGCGTAAAGGTGGAGCAATCTTTAATATTGAACCCGTCTTTTTAAAATCTTCTGCTGTAAAAATTAAATACTGAGGACAGGTTTCTGTAGTTGCATCTACTCCATGAGACTTCGCCCACCGAATAATATCTAATCCTGCCTTGGTAGAGAGGTGGACAATGTGAAGTTTATTTCCAACTTTTTCAGTAATTCCCACTACAGACCATATTGCTTCCGGCTCTGCTTCGTATGTTCTTCCTAGAGACCAGCTCTCAGGATCTTCTCTTCCCATCTCCTGCATAAGACGGGAATAATAATCTACCAGATAATAATCTTCAGCATGTACTGCACACACCAGATTTAATTCTTTCATTAATCTGAAGGCTTTATCCATATTGGGGACGGGCATTCTGGGATAGAGTTCCATTCCGGAAATGGTGTAAAATTTTACCCCAATAATACCTCTATCTTTTAATTCTTTTAAACTTTTTTTATATTCTCCTGATTCTACCTGCTCGGGAGTTACCCCTCCCCAGAAAGCAAAATCCACATAAGCTTTTGGCTTTACTATATTTAATTTGTTATCAAAATTCGAACCATTAGTAACCGGAGGAATAGAAGTGCAAGGCATATCGATAATGGTAGTAATGCCGCCAGCTGCTGCACTCCTGGTCCCGGTTTCGAAATCTTCTCTCTCGGTAAACCCGGGGTCATCAAAATGGACATGAGGGTCAATAAAACCAGGGAATACTATATTTCCCTTTGCGTCAATTTCTTTCACTACAGGAAGTAATGACTCATTTCCTGGTACAATATTCTTTATCTTCCCCTTTTCAACATATATGGCTACCGTTTTTATTTGATCATTTTCTACAATCCGGGCACTTTTAATCCTTATCATACTGTCTCCTCTTTATTTGCCCATTTTAAATGAAATTATTTCAATTATAACATTATCTTATATATATTTAAAGGTAAAAACTATTCTTAAATCAACTCAAAAGAAAGACAATGAGGAACTGACCTATTCATTAAAAACTCACTTAAGTGGGATTAAAAACTTCGAGGCCTGATGAATCGAGCCTCTACATTTGTTTTTCTTAATTTTATGAATAATCATTAATTCTTTAATCTAGTTTTTAAAGAATCGGGATCGGTAAAAAGTATAGAGTTAATACCGATTTTCTGAGCAGAAATAATATTTTCTTCGATATCATCCACAAAAACTGTATTTTCGGGCTTAATCCTTTCCTTATTCAAAATATGCCAGTAAAAATTCGGGTCAGGCTTGGATACACCCATTAAGTTAGAGGCATAAACCTCATCGAATATATCGTAAACACCTTGGTTTAAAAGATAGTAATAATGTGCATCTATAGTGTTAGTACCACAAACAACCCTTGAATTGCTTTTTTTAAGCTGTTTTATTATATCCTTTGTCCCCTGAATTATCCCCGGATTGAAAAATTTACCAAATAATTCTTCTTTTACTTTCTTACCATATTTTAAAGAAAATCTTAACCAAAATTCATTACTATCAATTTTTCCGTCAAGAAGTTTCCTAAAATTTTCACCGGAATAAATAAAAAAATTTTCTTCGGTAATTCCCAAATAATTGCTTATAACGGGAATATCATTAAAGTCACGACACAGGACGCCCCCCATATCAAAAATATAAAGTTTATTCATAATTATCTTTATTATCCTTTCCTTGATGAATATAGGGCTGCACCGCCCAAGAAATACTTTGTCAGGGGACGGCCCTTTGACAAAGTAAAATGAACTTACAAACTCAAACTTCCTATATATTAATATATTCAACATCACCTTGCAAATTTCTGCTAAAATATTGTAATTTTTTTTAATTTTTTAGAATCTAAAATCGTGAACCGATCTCAGAAAGGTTAGTTACGCCGATTCTCACCGGGAAAGAGTAGCGATAATCTAATCCATCATCCGATAGGGGTATCCAGTAGTATACCTCCCCAAAATATGTAAAATATTCTAAAGCAGAGGGAGATATATCTACGAAACTTTTATGATGTAGCAGAGAAGATCCTATATTTTATTGACGAAGTGTACAATAGGAAGAGGTTGCATTCATCTTTAGGCTATCGGCCTCCAGAGAAATACGAGAAGTTATTGGCAAAGAATAGCTCTCGGGAATGCATGGTGTGTTAAGACTTAAAGTGTCTAGCCTGAGGCGTTCACTCCAGTCGCCACGAATTGAAAAAGCCGAGGCTAAACCTCGGCACCGTAATAATCCTGTAATATCGATTGTAAATTTTTTGGAAAAACTTACCTATTACCTGAACAATATAAATGAAACCTCCCACGTCTTCAGTCACGCCATTCCCTGGACGATACCAGGCCCAACCCGTTCTTATACTTCTTGTACAACCTCGCATATATATCGGTGAACTCTTTTCGTGGAAAAAATGATGCATCTGTTCCACTGAATATACCAACGGCTTCTTCGAGGGAGCCATACATACCTGTGGCCAGACCTGCTACAATAGCCGCCCCAACAGTGCCCGATTCCCGATGCTGGACACGATGGACCGGACGTTGAAGGATATCCGCCTTGATCTGTAGCCAGAGATCGGAACGGCTTCCTCCTCCGGTAGCCCGTACACTAGTAATGGATAATCCGTTTTTTGAAAGCTCTTCGAAGGCTTCCAGGAAAAACATTGATTCACCCTCAAGCAGAGCACGATACAGCGCCCCTCTACCGGTCCCCGTACCGATACCAAAAAAGCATCCTCTTCCCTCTGGAAGAAACACTGGAGCTCCTGAAGGTTCGAGAAAAGGGAGGAATACCACATTTCCCGGTTTATTGGGGGCTTCGTCTGTAAGGCTGTTAAGGATCTCCCTCTCAGAAGCACCTTCTTTAATAAGATCCTGTGTGAACGCTTGCATAAACCAAGTCTGTACCGACCCGCCTTGATTATAGATAAACGCCACGTATTTCCCCGGCACTGTATGATGCTCAATACCCAGTTTGAGACCAAGCATCAAATCAGGGTCGGGTATGTCATCAAATACAAGCGTCGTGCATTCAAACGTACCTATGCCTGTGACTGAACTCCCACCAGAAATCGCTCCTGCTCCGAGTGCGTTCATGCATTGGTCATGACCACCTGAGACAACCAGAACATCCTCAGGGAATCCCAGGGATACCGAGATTTCTTTCTTCATATAACCCATGGTGATCCCGGAAGGGATGAGATCAGCTAGAACCCTCCGCTCAACCCCTCCTATCTCAAGAAGCTCATCTGACCACTTCTCTTTCCAGAGGTCGAACAACAGTGTTCGGTTTGCGTGACCGTAGGTCGTTGCGGCTTCTCCAGTGAGTTGAAACGTTAGGAAGTCTGACCAGTTGAGGTATTTCCATACTTTCGTATTGAAATCGGGAGCAGACTCCCGATACCAGACAAGTTTTGGATAAGAATAGGAATACCCAAGGATATTGGGATTAATCTTATAGAAAGCCTTCTGACCAATCTTATTGAACCGTTCGACAGCATACTTGCCTCGTTGGTCATGGGAAAAGATGCTGGGGCCCAGGATTTCTCCGTGGGATGAGACTGGCACCATGGCCTCAGAAAAGGATCCGAACGATACAGCCTTGAGCGGATCATGAAGATATCTGTTATCTGAACCAGCTCTTTTGACTACAGTCCGCATCACTGTATAGACAGCATCTAAAACTTGTCTACTATCTAGTTCGAACTCCCCCGGTCCTGGCATGGTGATGCTGTATGTGGTTGACTCGGTGGAGATCAGCATGCCATCTACTGAATAAACAGCAACTTTACACCCCGAGCTCCCAATATCAACTCCCATCAAACTCATCGCGTTCTCCTTCCTGTTGAATTCTGCGATTACTTCACCTATTCTGCAGGTGTGGAAAGCAAGGAGGCCGTTCCTTCAATTCCCAAGGCGGCAACCAGTTCCCTTACCTTGGTGTAAACAGCATCCTGCGCCTTTTGTTCCGATTCCGACATGAGAGCCTCATATGGTTGCCTGATGTCTGTGCCAATATTGAGCTTTGCAATACCGTGCTGGAATGCATCTTTCAGATACGGAAGGGCGATCCCTGAGCCTCCATGAAGAACCAGAGGGATTCTGAGACGTTCATCAATTTCTATCAACCGACCGATATGTAACCGAGCAGTAATTTTCTTCTGACTCCGAGTAGCAGGTGCAATGGCACCGTGCACACTACCTACCGCTATAGACAACCAATCGACTGCCGTTTCTCGGACAAACTGTTCGGCGTCATCGGGATTGGTGAACCCTTTGCCTGTTGCGAACAGTTCCTCATAATTGGGCATCGGACCCGATTCGTGTCCCATCACAGCTCCTAATTCCGCCTCAACCAGGACATCGTTGCAATGTGCAAGAGCGACAACCTCCCGGACAGCAGCGATGTTTTCGGACAGAGTCAAACGCGATCCATCGACCATGACAGATGTATACCCTGCTCCAATAGCTCTGGAAATATCGTCAAGATAATCGACCAGTTTGTGATCTTCATCGATAACTGGCACATGGTCCAAATGCAGACGAGTCACCCGGAAATCGCTGCAACGATGGTATTCCTCCGCCACAACCTCCAAACTGCCTGACGAAAATTTCACCCACTCGAGTCTTGCAACAGCTATCAAACCAAAGGTATCGGAGTCTTGCAAAGCTTTTACAACAGGCTTTATCATCGGGATATAAGGCATATTGAAGGCGGGTATGACCAGATGTTTTTCGTATGCCCTCTCCATAATGGACTTGATTGCAGACATGATTATCCTCCGTATGGTTGTACATAGTAATGTCAAAAATAATTTACTAATTTTCTCTTAAACTCTTTATTCTAAAATGTTTTATTGACGTTGACTTGCCTCCCTCCTACTTTTTTTTAGTAGGATTTAAGAAATCTACCCCAAAAAGGAGGTAAGCCAATGATTCATAGCCAATCCATCACATACCCCTATAAGGATGTTAACCATGGAGCAGAAAAAGACCGTAACCAGAAAATTAAAAGATATAGAAGAATATGGGGATCATATTTATCCTATGATCTCTATATTCTAGCTACTGGCTAAGACCTCTAAGTGTCCAGTTTGAAGGGTGTATTTTAATTTATTTTGCCTAACCTTTTCATAATGCCCATCAAAGACTTGTATGCTTTCTTGTATTCCATAAAATACTGATCATATATCTTTTTCGCCTTTTTATCAGGGTAGATTGTTTCGTTGAATCGCACCCAATCCTTTATCCTTTCGTAGGAATCTAGGACACCTGTTCCAACACCAGCCAATAAGGCATCTCCATAAGGAGCCTCTACGTCTTGAGTAGGAGTTTTTATGGGATATCCAGTTACATCCGAGAATATCTTCATCCATAATGGAGATCTGGTTACCCCTCCTACCATAATACAATCTTCTGCCAACTCTAATCCACTTTCTAATCCTGCTTCTATATTGTGACGCAGGGAATAGGCCACACCTTCTAAGATTGCCCGATAAAGATGTTTCTTGGTATGGTATAAGGTTAGACCTATGATAGTCCCTTTTGCATCGGGGTCCCAGATAGGTGAACGTTCACCCATAAAATAGGGTAATAATAAAAGCCCCTCTGAACCGGGAGGAATATCTACTGCTTGTTCATCTAAGAGTTTATAGGCCGATATATTCAATTCTTTTTCAGCTGCCATCTCTTTTTCTCCGAATTGATCTCTAAACCATCTGACGATACCACCTGCTGTTGCCGCTCCACCAAAAGTATATATCATTTTATCATCGTAAGCCACATAAGGAAAACTGACTAATTTAGGAGATAGATGTTGTCCTTTATGAACGACCCCCCAACATATAGAGGTTCCTGCCATAGCAACATGACTTTTTTCTTCTAGGACACCGGCACTTAAAGAAGCCACCGGTGCATCTATACCTCCGGCTACAACCGGTGTTCCTTCCAATAAGCTGCACAATTTCGAGGCTTCTTTGGTTATTTTACCTACAATATCAGCAGATTTTACAATTTTTTGTGGCAACATGGATATGGGGATGCCGAGTATATTACACATCTCTTTTGACCAGGTTCTTTTTTTAATATCAAAGACTCCGCCAATATTGCCCGCTGATGAAAAGTCCGTAATGTTTTCTCCGGTTAACTTATATATAACATAATCTTTAGGGGTTATAAACTGGGATACCTTTTTCCAATTATCCGGTTCATTATTCTTAATCCACATCATCTTGGTAAATCCATAGTAAGAATCAACATAATTACCGGTAATTTTAAATATCTTATCTTTATCAACATTTTTCTTTACCCATTGCACTTCATCTGTTGCCCGCCTATCCATCCATATAAGACAGGGTCTTATAGGTTTCATGTCTTTATTAACTGGTATGCCTGAGCCACCATAAAGTCCACTCAAGGCAATGCCGGCGATATCGGAAGGTTTTACTTTTGATTTCTCTATTGTTTCTTTGATGGTGTCAAAGGTGGCTTTTAGCCATACGTCCGGCCATTGTTCTGCCCAGGAAGGTTTGGGTTTTATTACATCATATTCTGAAAAGGCAAAAGCAATTATTTTACCATCAGGATTTACCAATACCGTCTTTGTACCTTGTGTACCTATATCTGTACCTAAAAGATATTTGTTACGCATATTTTTATCTCCTTTATTGCCCATATTTTTCAGTATAGTTTTTATGAAGTATATTTACCATAGATTCTGGAATAGATTGTGGTTCTCCCAGAATTTTAGCCATGATTAGAGTTTTTGCACTTTCTTCTAAATAAATTGCCGCTTTTAAAGCTTCATTAACACTTGTACCTATAGTAAAAGGTCCGTGATTTTTCATTATGATAGCTTTTGAGTTACCGATCTTTTTAACAATTTCCTTGCCTATCTCTTCTTCTCCTATTAGTACAAGTTTCCCCACAGGTATATTACAACCAAAGAAATCTGCCATGGCCGTAAGACAAACCGGAATCCCCTTTCCTATAGCTGCAAAAGCACTGGCATAGGTAGAATGAGTATGAATTACAGACATAACATCTGGCCTATGTTTATAAACGTAAAGATGGGTTGCCATATCCACAGAGGGCTTTAACTCTCCATCTATAACTTTTCCATTTAGATCAACAATTACCAAATTATCGGATGACAATTTGTCGTAAGACACTCCGCTCGGTTTGATAACCACAAGATCAGTTTTAGGATCCCGAGCGCTTACATTCCCGGAGGTCCACATAACTAATTTATTTTCCCAAAGTTTTAGGTGAGCCTGGTATACTTCCTTTTTTAGATTCTCCAACATTCTCTCATTGTCCTCCCAACATAATTTTTCTCATAGATTAACATCATAAAACCAAAGTAAATTTCCTTTTAAGGACGCTCTCTGCAAATTTTACCTTAATTTGGGATTCTTTTACAAGAGCTTCGTATAATAAGCTCCGGCTTATATACAAAGTACGGCTTTTTTACATCTCCATTAATCATATCCACTATCATGCGAGCAACCCGTTTGCCCATCTCTTCTTTTGGGTGCTTGATAGTTGTCAATTTTACCTCAGTAGCAACTGCTAAATTTGAATTGTCATATCCTACTAAGGAAATATCCCCGGGAATCTTTAAGTTGCTACGACGAATAGCCTCTATAACCTGAATAGCTATTTGGTCATTATAACAAACAATAGCCGTTGGTTGATTTTTCTTTTTCAACAAGCTGATAGTAAAATTGTATGGATAGGAAAACATCTGCTCAGTTTTATAATTGCCTAAAAATTCATTATTTATAGTGACATTATATTTCTTTAAAGCAGACAAAAAACCAGCCTGTCGTTTTACACCTTGTAAATCATCAGATAAAAATATTCCAGCTATGTCTTTATGACCTAACTTTAATAAATATTGTGTAGCTATAAAGCTACCTTTTTCGTCATCCATCATTAGATATGCAGAATCTAAATCAGGATAGGTGGCATGTAATAGTATGTATGGGATATTGCGTTTATCTAGTTCCTGAAAGTATTTTTGATTGATATTTGGTTTAGCAC
>Ga0208905_1001347_pt1 | contig 12397 bp, 5 predicted proteins | sample AntAceMetag02UKS_FD_184776 | JGI IMG/M metagenome (GOLD analysis project Ga0208905, IMG submission 184776) | Saline lake microbial communities from Ace Lake, Antarctica - Antarctic Ace Lake Metagenome 02UKS (SPAdes) (version 2) | ecosystem: Environmental > Aquatic > Non-marine Saline and Alkaline...
CCTGTGTTGCGCTGAAACTTGCTTTGGAAGAAGAGAACCCGGCAAAAGCGGTTCAGGCACTGAAGAGGATGTCTCCGTTTCTGTCGGGGGAGAAGGGCCGGCGTGCTGAGCGTCTGGTGAAGCAGCTGTCTCTCCGGGAGCAGGAACTGGGCGGTGTGCCGGATGAGCTTCGCCGGGAGGCTGAGGGGTTGTATTGATTGGAAATGGCTGTAGAATGACTGCATAAAGAACGCTTGAAGCTTAAACAACATTCAAAGCTTAAATCAAACGTAAAATGGAAAAATAAATGGGCCCGATGCGATTCGAACGCATGACCCTCTGTTATGAGCCGAACGCAACAATATATGATGAAATAATTCAGGACTTAAATTGAAACCCTACTTCATAGATTTTTTTATATCTGTGAAAACGGTGGGTAGGGCATTTCTTAACTTAAGCTCAGAAATATACATAATTCCTTTTTCCATTCTATTTCGGTTATGCATTGCAGGATAAACTATCAGTTCCTGATTTTTTTTGGATGATGATATTATCTGACGTCCGTTCGTGCCACAATTAATCTGAATTTCAGCTTCTTCTAACTTAAATCGAGTTTTGAGTGGCTTTATAAGATGTCCCTGTTCTTCCAATGTAAATTCATTGGGCAGAATCCCATTAATACCCCAGTTAAGGAGACCAATGGCATTATGTCGATTCAAAGTATTCTGAACTCTCTGGTTCCAATAGTGCATAAGGCAATCATGACATGCTGAATCACACGTACATCCATGAAGTAACTTCTGAATTTCAGAAAGAACATCGTCAGTCATATCCAGAAGACCAGATGAATATCCGGCACCACTTGAGAGGCTGTCATACAAATAGATATCAACAAACACTTTATCATCTGTCCTGTGAATACGATGACCTCCATTGAGGTCCGTAAATTCAATATCTAATGTTCTGCTGGCTGCAAGTAGGAATGCTTCTGTTAATGTGACCGCAGCACTTTTAATCCAGAGTCCATCATATGGTGTGTTAATTAGGTCCGGGTCAAGCTCAAATTCGAACACAACCATATCTGTTGCAAAAGTATGTCCCAGATATACCGTTTCAGGAGAATGTTGGCAGGCTGGAAGACCCCTCGCAGAATATGGCCTACCTGCACCTTTTAATGGAGTGGTCGACTCATCATCCTGATTTCCATTTGCTGATTTTGGTTGGATCACCTCAGCAGCACCACATTTTTTACAAACAGAGAATCCGTTTCCATTGATGCCTTTGTTGATAATCGTAATTTTATCCGGACGCTTTGCAACCTTTAAATGAGCACAACCAATCTCTTCCATGTCGTGCGTTGTTGGCTCTGCAAAGTAACACGGTTCTTCAGCATATGAGTATTCAACCTCTGCCCATGCTTCAGGGATGCTCGTATGATTTCGTGGAGCAAAACCCCATGGTTTCAGCATTTTCCTGGACGGGGTCAATGTGGAGTGGCAGAATGGGCAGACATCATCTTTTGGACGTTCTGTAGACGTCCAGCCACAGTATGGATCTGAACACTGGTATAACTCTGAATAATACTTAGAATCGCTGAAATAACTTTCCGCCGGATTTTCACGGCTTGTTGCAAGAGAGGAGGAGCTATAAATTCCACCAACTTTATATGTCTTTTTATCCACAACCAGTATCTTTCCTGGTGCATACTCACTAATTGCGATGTTTAATGCGCGCTCCGGTTTTTGTGAAATTTTCCCTTTTTGATTCTCAATATAAAATCCAACGACATTTTGCGGAAAGGAATATGTTGGAAGTACTCCTTCACTGCTTAGCAGGTCCAAAAGTGAATTGCTATTGCTATGACTATTCCTTTCACTATTTTGAATAACTTGATCTCGAATGTCGTTTAATTTCGGAATTAATTTCTCAACAAATGTCTGAATTACAGCTAGATCTTCTTCGTGTCGGGGAACAATTATACTCTCAGGACCCTGTGAAAATTTGAAGGGGATGGCATAGTCTGGGAAATCACCATAGAGTTTTTCAAAGAAATACAACCCATCGCAGTCATATAAATTTGTATTTTGACTATTGAGGTACTTGTTCAGAAGGAGGAGGTTGAGGTGTCTGCCAATGAGTTTTTCATTGTGAGCATCGATCCATGGAAGACGTCCTTCTCCTGAGATAATCTCCTGTGGATGGTTGAAATACCATCCATCATGTGGACCGTCTTGAGCATAGGTGACAATTGAAGAAAGAGAAGTACCCCTTCTGCCTGCGCGTCCTGCTCTTTGCTGGTAGTTTTCTCTTCGTGGGGGAACATTCCTTAAACTGATGGCAGTTAATGAACCAATATCTATACCCACTTCCATTGTGGTCGTACAACTCAGTACATCAATCGGTTCTTCCTCTTCAGATAAGATATTCTGGAAACGCATCTCATAGTTTTCTGTAGTGGACCAGATATTTTCACGTTGGTCTTTGTAAGAGAGCTGAGCAGTATGCTCTTCTGTGTTGATTGTCCGGATTTCCTTGCCTGATCCCTCTGTTATAGTCTTTAAAATAGGATCTCTCCAGAATTTATATCGATCAAGACCTTCTTGGTTGATGACTTCTATGTGTTTATCCCCACAATGAGCACAGTGATCCCATAGGGCGAACGGGAAGATTTTTGAGCATTTTGAACAACGGTACCAGTCATGGTTTTCATCAAATTTGAGAGAAATATTTTTGAGCGAAAGGTAGGATGTGTCCCCTTTGCCTTTCTGGAAATAGGTTTTCTGTAAAACATCTTGTATTTTTTTAATCTGGTCATCAGAATACCCGTTATCTTTCAGGATCTTATGAATGTATTTTGGCATTTTACTAAGTTTGATCTGTTCAATACCAAAACGACCAAAAGACCACCGGGTGATATTCCGTCTGACCTCATCCTGGATAGATTCTCCAATTGCATAATCAGAGGTACAGTAGTGTGAAACCCATGTTGAGAAGAGGCATTCAAATTCGTCCTTTGTCATGGTAATGCCTTCTTCTTCAAGATCATCCAGACAATTTTCAACATCCTCCTCCTCACTTGGAACAAGCCAACAAAGACCCAGATCTGTTAGAGACCGATAAGGTGAGCACAGATTTTTCAGAAGTTGCTCTGAAAATAATTCTGGCTTATTGGAAAATTTTTCATCCAGTTTGTTGTACTTCAGAGGACGTGAGCGTCTTTTTGCCCGATTAATACTGTCAGCAATTGTTTCCCACCCTCGTTTGAAATCTTCTTTGTCCGACCCATAAAAAAGCATTATGTGGTTATTATAGGTGATTTCGAGAAAGGCCGAGTACAGCAAATTTAATGTCGGTATTTCCCCTGTTTTTTTGCTCCAATCCTGAAGGCGGGATGCAGCAAGGACCAATAGAGCTCTGGCTGCCTCATCGTCTGCTGATCGGGTCATGTCTTTTGCTAAAGTTGCAGCCCTTTGACGGCTGTCAGAGAAGAGCAGGACTTTTCTTCCTGCATTTGGTTGCTTTTCGAGTTTTTTTCCGTCAAAGATTGTGGGTGGCTGAGACTCTAATTGTGATGAAACAATGTTGTAGAATGGCTCATTTCCTTTAGTTGCAAAATTCGACAATCTAGTATTTTCAAGTCTTTTTCCACATTTCGGGCAGGATTTGAACGTAAACTGGCCTGGCTTTTTGGGAATTTCATAAGTTGAATAAGCCACATGAAGGTACCCTTTTTTTCCAGAATAGGAAGGGTCACTGTAAAGCACACCCACATAAGGATTTATCCAACCTTCCCTGTGATCTGTCTTTCCTTCATAGGTGCCTGTTGTTGGGATGATGTAGAGGTGGAGTTCACGCATACTCTTGCCAAAGGTATCTCCTGAAGTTGGCCAAAGATCAATATTCAGGGGAGACTGTGTTTCAGACACCATATAGGCTTTCAGAAACAATGCTCCGCATCTTCGATCATTTATAAGTTCATATATTTGTCCACCACAGTCACAGACTTCCTTCCTACGATCGGTAAACAACTTCCCAAGGGTGATTCCATCTCCGGTATTTCTATGAGAACACTCGGGGTTTGTACATGCGTATATACCTTCAAGTCCCCGAAAGAGCATGTGGAGTCGTGCAGGGAAGAGAACCTGGCCCTCAGCATTTTTAGCAATTGGGAGTACTGCAAGTAATACCTGTACTGCTCTTAGAGCAAGTTCCTCAGAAACACTTGGAAAAACAATGCCAGAAAGTGTGTGAATGTCTGTAGCTTTCCCTGCTGTCTGGTCAATAAGACGCTGTACTGGGACATAATGTTGTAGTTCCTCGTACAGATACAAGGAATATGCTTCCAGAGACTTTTCCTTTAAATCATTTAACCCAATAGTTTGACAGAAGGAGGATATTGCCTCTACTTTTTGAGAAGTATTGCCTTGGAATGCGTCAATTGAGAGACTGGATATTATTTCCGGGGACATTTCAAGAGAGATTTCTGTGGGTATCTTTTTCCGTTTTCCGGAAATTATGGCAAAATCTGAGTCGTTGTCACTTGCAGTGATTTCACGGAGGAATTTTTGAAGTGATGCAGTTTTTTCCCCTGAATCAGCAGGAATACTTGCGCTGGTTAAGATGAACCTGACCTGATCTCGGGAGATACCAAGACGATACATCAATCTCCTGATGAGAAGTGAGACCTCACCTCCGGCCGATCCATGATACATATGTGCTTCATCAATGACGATGAGCAGTTTGTTTTCCGGGGATGCCTGAAGCCAATCTTTAGTGGAATCCCAGATGGGTTGTTCGATCTCCCGAATCAACATGAACTGGAGCATTGTGTAGTTGGTAACCAGAATGTCAGGGGATGTCTTCTGCATCTCTTTCCTGGTAATCAGTTCAGCATCTTCCGAATCAGTCAGATGTATTCCATTTTCAAGATGAGTGACATAGCTATTGAGGTCTTTTTTTGAAGGGTATCTTCCAAGACGCTGAAGTTCTTTGGTAAAGTCCTCTCCTTTTTCGAGGATGTCTTTCCTTAATGCCTTTGCAAGTTCCCGATCTTTCTTTTTTGCGCTTTGGCCTGGGTAGGGAGTCCTACCAGTGTACATCCCGAATTGGGGACGGCGTGATGTTGCTGATGATGCAGCGAATTCCTGGAACTGATGATAGAATTTGCTTTCTGGATCTCCAATCATTTTTCGCAGTCTGCCAATCTGATCTGCAACAAGGGCATTCATCGGGTAGAGAAGGAGAGTTCGTACCCCACGCATTTTCCATGTTTCTGGAGAAGTTTGCGCTTCGTGCACAAGATTGGCAGCTACCGGCCACATGAAACATTCTGTTTTACCTGAACCGGTTCCGGTGGTTACAAGGACATCATTACCATGATAGAATGCTTCGAGAGCTTCTACTTGATGGGCATAGGGATTTTCAAAGACACCAATATTCTCTTTAGAAAGAGTTGTGAGAATATCATGGATATTTTTGGGGAGGTCTGCCGATTCCAGCCCCTTTTCGTATGTGATATATGGTGTATTTGACTCTATGTATGAATCCTGGGAGAGGATATGATGTTGATTTAGCAAATCTTCACTTTTTTCCAGCAGAAGATTGTTTTCACCAAAGTATTGGGCACGGATATAGGCTTTGAGTTTTTCAAGTAAGGTGTTATGTATGTGCTGAACTCCGTAAATATCAGTCATTGATTTTCACCATAATATTGAGATTCGTAAGAAGTTTTTCAATTGTTGGCAGGAGTGTTTTTTCGGAGATGTACTGGATTCTGTCCATTATGTCCCGTTTTGGCCAAGCCATCATATAAAGGAGATTTTGTTCAAAATCGGGCAGGTATGAGGGAAGGGTGATCTGAATCATAGAACCCATCTCGTTGATTGTAGTCTGTGCAGGATTTTGTTCAATTTTTCGAATGCCATATATGAAGCGCCTTACTTCTTTTGTTTTAATAACTGCTTGGGGGAGAGCAAGTGTGTATAACTCACCTGAGTCTATTCTGGCAAGTCCGTAATCCGATTCGCTGTCTTTATAGACCGTCAGTTTTTCATTTTTTGGATACGATGAATCCCATGATTTTGAGAATGCACGGTGTGAGAGGTAGTCAAAGTACATTCTGGTATCTGGCGGATTCCTGCTTTTGAGAAATTTATTCCATACGGTCTGAACATACCGTTCCACATAGTCCTTTGCAGAAATACAGGGAATTAGGTACATGTCCTCAATAGAGCATACAGGTACCTGATCAGGTGTGTGGATATAGTTTCCAAGACCAATGGTCTGTGTTTTTTTGTGAAAGGTATCTCCACGGTAGAGATAGAGATTGTCCTCTATTTGTGTAGATTTTCCCTGTGGAAACTGGAGAGTATTTTCCAACCCGGATACCATCACTCCTGCTGCAAGTTGACGGTTCCTTATCTCTGTGACCGGGTTAAATTCCTCGTTGACAGATGCCGGATAATACCAGTTTTCTAAATCCGGATAGAGATCTAAGTATGCGCCTAAGATTTTCCCACATTTGCGTGTAATGTGGTTTTTGGTTGCTCCAATCTCGCTTATGACTGTGTTATCCTCTTCTTTGACATCACTATCATAAGCTGATGCTTTTATCCACTCTCCAATTGCGGAATATGTAATTCTTGATTTGGTGGCATGTTCATCCTCACCAGAAAATGAGGATATCCCCATATCTGTTGCCATTCTGACATGGAGCGAGGCAGTGCTCATTCTGTTTCTACTCCCAGTCTCTCTCTGAAGTCTTTGACAACTGGATCTGTGCTGTTTAGAAGTTCCTCTTCGTACTCTTCGGAAAGGCCATATATTTCGACGATGGATATCAGTTCTGTATAGACAACCCTGAGTATCTCTAAAATATTATCTCCATTTTGTGCAATCGCCTGTAGAACTTTTACTCTTGAATTAACATATCCAGTTGATACCGGAGATTCGCGTGTCAGCTTTGAGAATTGACCTAAGAGTTTGTTTCTGGTGGCAATATCGGGAGAAGGGGTGATCGAATCAGTAATTTTTCCCGGATATGGTGTTTCATCATTTTTTAATTGCGTTGTGAAGATTTTGTCACAATGAATTAATCCCATGTGGGCATAGATGCCTTTAGGCAAGAGTTTGAGGGTTTCCTCATATTCGGCCAGGAAGATAATGTATTTTTCAGGAATGTCTTCGGCCAGATGAGTGTAATTGTATTCGTCACAGCAACCAACTACATTTTCTAAGACAACAATGTCACTCTTTAGGCTCCTGATGGTATTACAGAGAAATTTGTAATTGTTGTATCCGGTTGGGACACATAACGTATCGGGCAACTGATTTTTAAGTGATATAGAGATGATGCGGGCCAGATCACCCCCACAGGTTCCAACACAGAGAAGGGGCAGATGACAGATATACAGAGCAGAGATAAATTTAGACAACTCTGACAAATCAGGTGTACCTGTTCCTTTTTCCGGGAGATTATCATCAAGGAGAGAATACATGTCAGAAAGAGAGGTAATCTCTGTAAACTCTTCATCCTCCAATACCTGACTATTTCCGGGTCGGATTGTCGGAGTTGGTGCATTTGTGTTTTGTTGGGAGGTCTCAAAAGTTGTTTCTCCCGATTGAATTGCCTTTTTCAGGCTGGCGAGTTCTTGTAGTAATCCCATCCGGTTCCCGTTCAGTAACTCATCCAAATCTTGTCTTTGTTGCCCATTTTCCCTGATTTGAGCGAGCAGTTCCATCTGATGCTTTGTTAATGATTCGATTTTGGAGTCTAATTCTGTTTTTCGGGTATTTTTCTCTTTAAGGTCGTTATTAAGTTCCCCTATCTGTTTTTGAAGAGGATCTAACTGATGCAGTATTTTCTGCTTTTCTTCCTCGAGGTAGCCTTCAGTTAGGATTTGGAGATATTTTTCCCGGAGGGGAGGAAGATTCTTCACGATGAAGGTAAGGAATTTCTCATCAGTTGATCTCTGATTAAGGTAGGAGTTAAATATCGGTTCTAACTGGGGGTATCCCCTAAGAGCTGGAGCGAATGAACCATCATTGGGTAGGGAATCATATTCCCTAAAGAATGTGATCAAGTCAGAATCAGGTATCACGTTTTCAGTGATGCTCTTGATTATGGTGTTTATGAGTTCTGTTTCTACAGTCTGACCGGGTAAACGGGTTACAACCTGATCGAGATATTCGGTAAACTGCGCTTTAAAACGCTTGAGAATTAAGTTTGCAATCGGATTCCCATGGAATTTTCTGCGTATATATATGATACGACGCTGAAGTGGTGGATCGAGGGAACGTCTAGATACACTAAGATTTGTGACATAATTCTTTGTATCAATAACATCGGGTTTCCGTATTTTGTACACTTTTAAGTGAGTATTTGGGTGAATTTTTATTTTATTTCCATCATAACTATAGAATGATTCTGCGATATCAAGGCAGATATATTCAGTTTCCGTTTGATTGATTATTAACAGGAAGGACTTTGAATATTGAGGCGGAGCAATGAATCCATCAAGTAAGGTGTCAAATAAATCCCAGATTGGGAGGGATTTGGTTTTTATTCCATCATTTAGGTTGGGATTCCGGAGAAAAATCAATTCATAAAATGCTAGCTCTGTACGCTCAGAATATTGTTTACCTGGGTTATCTGGCATTAATTCCCATTCCCAAATGCACAGCTCATTTGGATTTGCCTCATCTCTGTCCATGGAAATATTTTTTACATGTGGGAGGTCTGAGTTACTATCGAAGCGAAATAATCTATTTCCCATTTCCCCATGTTTTTCGTTTATTTCACTGATGTCGGCAAGACGCAGGAGCTCTGTATATCCCTTTTTATTGCGGATTGTCACACATAATGAGTAATAAGTTTCAGAATTATTCATTTAGAGTTCACCATGCCCGTATTTCCTAAAAAGATAGTCTGCGGCCTGCTTTGAGATTCGACCTGTTTTGAGAGTATTTTTAAGATATTCCCTGGTTTTTGGGTAGTTCTCAAGTCCGGCAGCAACATATTTTACTTGTGTCGGGACTGCCATAAATGTGCCCCTTAGATGGACTAATTTTTGATACAGTACTTCATCGCTTAGGTTGTTACAGAGGTTATCGTCTGCCGTTTTTCTGTTTTTTCTGAAGTAGACATGTGCCAGGATGTCTAATCCATGCCTGATGAGAATGGTATCTCCATTGGATACATCCGGGAAACTGAGTATTGAGAGTTCATCTCTGAAAATAAGGTTGGAAATGAGATTTCTCATACGGATAATGTCACATTTCATGTCAGATTTCACCGAGAGATCTGCGTTTTTGATTGCTTTTAGTTCTGATTCTGGTAGGATCTGTTTATTCATCCATTTCATTTCCAGGGAAGGTTGTTGATATGGGATGATCATTTTGCTATCTCCGGCCACAAGGGCTATCTCGAGGTCATTGTCAGTATCAAAAAATGAGATGTACTGTTTGCTGTTTTTTACCCTGATTGAGAAAACAGGGTCGAAGAGTGAAATCTCACGTTTATCGGATGGTTTCCTGTTTTCGTTGAGGATATCAATATTCCATTTACCAGATTCATGTAATGACTTCAGATGATATGTACTGAAACCTGTTTTTTGGTGGATGTATTCTCGGTTGTTCTGAATGCTCGGTGGCCAGAGTGGGATGAATTCCGGAGGCTTTTCAAGGAGTTGTACGTGACGTTCTCTGGCGTATTGTGTTGATTCAGTGGTGATTTTTGTGAACCGGATTTTGTAGATTTTCCATTCATGGGATCTTTCTGTAAGGAGGGAATAACTCTCTTCAACTTCGAGGAAAGGTTTGTTGGTGACCGGATGCTGAGAAATAAAGTAGTAACTTGTATCCGTCGTTATGATGCCATTTAAACCGATACTGCGGGAGTAAATGTCACCAATTCTAAAAAATCTTCCATTTGAGAAGATTCCGATTGTCTCCGTTCCCCAGATTTTTGACAGTGAGGTCCTTGGTATTTCATAGCCAAGTTGGTATGAGTCACAAATCCCTGAAATGGGTACGCGGTAGGTTTTGTTTGCAGGGACCTCTGCAAGGTTTATTCCAATTGGGTTTTGTTTCTTATTTTTGAGAGTTACTTTTTGTCCAATTTGTATCTCGCCTGTAAGAGTTGATTCACTAACCGGGCTAAATTCGAGATATAATTTAAAAGAATCACTTATCTGTTTGAGGTAGAAGGGAAGACCTGAGATTTTTTTATTGAGTTCATTTTGAGATGATTCTGAAATATTATTGGCATATAATTCACATGTTGGTGCGATTATTGAGCCACGTTTGTGACGAAAATGGGCTTTTTGAATGTTTTCTCTATAATACTTAACCGGTTCTCCACAAAGCGTGCATGAATATTGGCCCCAATCTGAATGATAAGAAACCTCTGTAGCTTTGACTTTGACCTGAATTCCCGGTTTGCTATTATCATATGCATAGTCCATTTTAGACCACCATTACGAAATAAAAATGCCTCTCGTCAGGGGTTCGTGGATCATAATTCCTGCCATGACAGTCTTGCCTGAATCCGTGAATGAGAGTATATGGGAGTGAAAACATCTCTTTTCCTTAACCTGCTTGCAGACAGTTTGGTAATGGTCCTTCAACATGTTCTCTCCAAAAGGCTCAATCCTAACAATGCGCACGATCTGGGCCTTTTCAATCCTTTTTACGGGAGAACTATTTTTATCTCTTCCTGATGTAATGTGGTTGATATATTTCCTGTTGTGCGATCCTCTGCACATTTGATGGGGGTGGGGAGAAACAATTTTTTCATTTCTGAATTTTTATTTCTGTTGATTTTCTAGTGCTGAAAGAACTGAGAGGAGGAGTTGTTCGCAGGATCCATTAGAGGGGTTTTGTTGTATATACTTTCGAGAAGAATATGCAAGAAAACCGTAGAAATCGTATTTAGAACTGAAATCAATTTGATCCGAGAAAATTTGTCCCAGTTGATAAAAAAGCCAGGTTAGCTCTGCTGCGTATTCAGTAACAACAACCTGACGGTGAGGAGTGAAATTCTGAAAACTAATTACTATATTTTCATTATCTTGCCACTGTGACAATTCTGCATTCATTTCTTTACGAATGAGGACATCTGCCCCGCCCCACATCTCATTCGGATTTACTTTCTGCTTATAATTACTGGAAGTTATCTGATTTCTAAGTACATTGATTTTGTCTAAGGGAAAATTATTTTCAAGTTCCATTATGTTATATAAGATCATTTATTCTCTTGATACTTTCTATGTAAAGAGAGCAATCTTCTCACTTCTTTCTGGTAATATCCGCTTCAGAAGAAGAAACAGAATCATTCAACCCTACTCTCTCCGATACAATCCACTTGCACAAGCAGCATACATCCCCGTCTCCGTTGCCGAAACAAACACATTCCTCCCCTGTTTCTCCCGCTCGATAAACCCGTCCTTCTCCAGCCGGGTTAAGATCGTCTTATCCAGACGCATCAGCTGCCGGCTCTGGACCGCCCGGCGCTTCTCCCGGCTCTTTTGATTCGAGAGATTCTTCCGCTTCCTCGATCAGTTTACATTCAATATAATGGAGAAATGCCTAGTCGTCACATTCCTGAAATTTGCAATCTTTCCCCTGAGAGCGGATGATTTCAGGAATCCGGTCACGGACTGCTTTGTTGTATTCTTTCAGAGTGCAAATACCTCATAGCCCCGTAAGGTAATCAGATAGTCTGCCTTCTCAACAAGACTCTGAAACGCTTCTTCCTGCCAGTTAGCTCCGGGATTTGAACGGTTTAATGATCGGGCGACCTCCTGTCTGAACTGTTCCGGATAGGCGGTATGGAGAAGTTTCCAGTAATCCAGAATGACATCCTCTCTCCTGTTCAGCAGAGCCGGTTCAGGAATCTTATCACTCTTTTTACTGTTGGCTGCGGTTGTGGCCGGCAGCAGATTCCAGAGATCATTGTTCTTCCAGTGAGCAAAGGGAAGCACATGGTCGATATTCATCGCTGATTCACTCTGAATAGGCTGTCCACTCCAGACACATTCTATCGGACCGTCTTTCAGGGCGTTTTCGTAGACTTTACCGGCCAGACGGACAAAGCGTTTGTCTTCTGTCCGGGTTGTAAGTAGTCTGAGCATTGTTTCAGTATCGACGGTTTTGTTACTTTTCTGATACGTAAAGGCCGCCCACTGTTGAATCAGTGAATCTTCACCGCTCAGATAACTGCCGAGACATTCAAATGCGTAGGAAAGATCCGCAGGAAGAGTATAGGTGCCGAAACTGTTCATGACATAGTCGGGGTCCGGCCGGGTTCCTTTGCGGATTGCCGGGCCTTTTTCATAGGTGAAGACCTGGTATTCATCCTTAAAGTGTGACTGGCCAAGGTGACGCATGGGGTTCTGGGTGATGGTGTCCCGGATGGCTT
>Ga0208905_1001349_pt1 | contig 12393 bp, 4 predicted proteins | sample AntAceMetag02UKS_FD_184776 | JGI IMG/M metagenome (GOLD analysis project Ga0208905, IMG submission 184776) | Saline lake microbial communities from Ace Lake, Antarctica - Antarctic Ace Lake Metagenome 02UKS (SPAdes) (version 2) | ecosystem: Environmental > Aquatic > Non-marine Saline and Alkaline...
AAGTGCAAAATCTTCTGATAGATTTGGAGCAGTAATTTTCGATATTTTTTAAACATATTGAGGGGCCCCGCAGTGCGGTTGCGGGAAATCGCCGGCTGGCGGTGTAAACTTCTGATTTTGAGTGTGCTTACTATTCGGTTCACTGCGGTACTTGTTGTATGAAACTCAAGAAACTTGAAATACTCGGATTCAAATCCTTCAAAGACAAGATCCTGATCGACCTGTCCGATGGGATAACCACTATTGTGGGGCCCAATGGGTGCGGAAAGAGCAACATCGTTGATGCAATCCGCTGGGTCATGGGCGAGCAGAGGGTTACCGTGCTTCGCGGGAAAAAGATGGATGACGTCATATTTAACGGAAGTGACGGCACTCACGCCCTTGGCATGTCCGAAGTGTCACTGACCCTCGAAAATGACGGGCATAATATTCCCGAAAAATACGCACATTACTCGGAAATCAAGATCTCTCGGAGGATCTACCGGGAAGGTGAAAATGAATACTCCATAAATAAAATACCCTGCCGCCTGCTCGATGTAAGGGAATTTTTCATGGACGCAGGTGTGGGCACACGAACGTATTCGATTGTTGAGCAGGAACGGATCTCCAAACTGGTTGAGGCGAAACCCGAAGAGCGAAGGCAGTTTATCGAGGAAGCGGCAGGGATCATAAAATACAAGACGAGAAAAGAATCGGCCCTTCGAAAGATGGAATCAACAAGGCAGAACATCACACGTCTGAACGATATCACGAGGGAAGTGAAAAGCCATATGAATTCCATATCGAGGCAGGCAAAGAAGGCCGAAAGATACAAGGACCTGAGAAAGGGTATCAAAGAAACAAAGCTCACGTTGGCACTGCAAGCCTCCTCAGAATCAAGCGAAACGATAGCAGCCCTGAATGTCTCCAGAAACTCCTTACAGGAAAGAACAACCATAACGGAGACAGACCTGAAGGGGTTTGAATCTCAAATCGAGGAGGCAAAGGCGAGGCTCGTTGAAGGAGAAAGCACCTTTTCCTCCCTCCAGGAACACTTCTTTACTATAAAAAGCCAAATAACCGTAAAAGAACAGGAAATCAAGTTTTCCAAGAAGATGATCGAAGACCTGGAGCTCAAAAAGACGGAATGTCTCGAAGAGATCGAAAACCTGCAAGAAAAAAAGGCGGAAGCAGGCGAAGAAACGGAATCTCTAAAGGCCCAGCTCCTTGAATTGGAAGAAAATATTTCCAAGACCAGAGACGCCATCAATGAGATGCAAGGTGAAGTTGACCTTCTCAGGAAAAGGGAAGAAAGGGTGAGTAAAGAAGTCGAGGAGGAAAAAACACGCCACATCGACATCATTGCAGAAAGTGCCCGGCTGAAAAATATCATTTTATCCCTCGAAAAGAGCATCGAGGACATCAGAAAGAAGACAGCGTCGGAAGGCGCCGAGATCAGAGAAAATAATCAGAATCTTGAATTACTGAAGGATCGTCTGGGTACCCTGAAATCAGAGATTTCTGCCGATGAGGAGTACAAAAGGGTGCTCAAGGAAAGGGAGCAATCGGCGATCAGTGACCGTGAATCGGCAAAGTTGACCATTGCAGATATAGAAAAAATTATAGAAGGGCTCAAAGAAAAAACAGGGGTCAAGTCATCTCGCCTTATCACCCTGAAAGACCTTAAGGACAATCACGAGTGGTGCAACGAAGGGACACGTTCCATACTGCAAGCGAAAAGCAAATCCGATTTTCCAAGAGGAGAAATCTTCGGGATGGTCGCCGACCATATCGACGTCCCCAGGGAATATGAGGTTGCCGTCGAGGCGGCCCTGGGAGAAAAGCTGCAGTATATTATCGTAAAAAGTCAGAAAGACGGCATAAAGGCCATCGATTATCTCAAGAACAGTTTATCGGGGAGGAGCAGTTTCATCCCGCTGGAAATGAGGAGCACAAAGGCCAATTCGGAGCTTCCCGAATATCTCAAGGAGTCTGTGAGGCTTATCGATCATGTTCAAGCCGCCGAGGAGAGTTACAGGGATGTTATAGAATACCTCTTGCGAGACGTTCTCCTCACGCCAAATCTCACTACAGGAATGCAGATGTGGAGAAGAAATGGTTTTGCGGGAACGTACGTAACACCCGAGGGAGACATAATAAACCCCAATGGAATCCTGACGGGGGGAAGCGAGGTAAACGGAGGAAGTTCTCTTCTTCGCACCAAGAGAGAAATCGCCGAGTTGGAAAAAGAAATTAAAAAGCTGAACTCGGGCCTGACCCGTAAAAAGGAAGAAGAAAACGAAACGGGCTTAATTATCTCTCAATTGGACAATCAGATATCGGAGCTGCGGGCAAAAATCCACGAATCGGAACTGATTATTAACGGCAAGGGAAAAGATGTTGAAAGACTGGAAGGAGAGATTAAATGGATCGGCGAGCGCATTACCGTCCTTACATTCAACAAGGAAAACCTTGAATCCGAGGAAACTGAAGCCCTGGAGAGGATCAGGATTATAAGGGAAGAGCTCGCCTCTCATGAACAAGAATTGGCGAATGACAGCAGCAATATCAGCGCCCTTCAGGAAACGTGGGACGATGTAAAAGAGAGGCTCACGAAAAAGGAGGAGGAATCGGTGGCGATGAAGATCCTCCTGACCTCCCTCGAAGAGAAGAGGAACAGCGCAGCCAGAGAGCTGATTAGTCTGGAAAAGGCAGCAGGGGACATAGAAGAGAAAATAAGATTTTCTATTGAAGTTGCCGAGAACTCTGAAAAATCGGTGGGTGAGATTATTGAAAAAATAGAAGCGGAGGAAGGTGGTCTCAATGCCCTCTACGAAAGACACAAAGAAGTCGAAAGGGACCTCTCTCTGAGAAGGGAATCACGTGGAAAGGAAGAAATAATACTCAGGGAGAAGGATGCAGAGACCGCAAAGGCACGGAAGGTCCACGAAACTCTTTCAAAAGAATTGAACCGGATTGATCTTGAAATTGCGGAGGCGCATATACAGAACGATTCCCTGAAAAAGGACATCCTTGAAAAGTATAATCTCGATCTTACTGCTTTATTGGATGAGTTTACCCCTCTCAATGATACTGATATCGAAGTGTTACGAACAAAGTACGAGGCAGGGAAAAAGAAGCTGGAAGATTTTGGAGAGGTAAATCTTCTGGCCTTGAGCGAACACGAAGAACTGAAGGAACGTTTCGACTTTCTGTCGGCACAGACAAGAGACCTGAATTCCTCCGTCGACACGTTGCAGAAAACCATTACCAGGATAAACCAGATCACCAAAAAGAGGTTCTCCGAAACCTTTGATGCGGTCAACGACTGTTTTAAGGAGGTATTTCCAAGATTATTCCCAGGAGGCAAGGGAACGCTCAGGCTCACCGATGAATCGGACATGCTCGAGACAGGCGTCGACATAGACATCAACATCCCCGGGAAGAAACGCCAAAGGCTATCCCTTCTCTCGGGCGGGGAAAAGGCCCTCTCTGCCGTGGCACTGATCTTCTCCATACTTTTATATCGCCCAACTCCTTTTCTCATCCTCGATGAGGCAGATGCACCGCTGGATGACAGGAACGTACTCTTGTTCAACAACATGTTGAAAGACCTGTCAAAAAATTCACAGATCCTTTCCATAACACACAACAAAAGAACCATGGAGACCGCGAACAACCTCATCGGAGTAACCATGGAAGAAAATGGAATCTCCACACTTGTCTCCGTAAGTCTCAACTGAAACAAGGCAGAAAAAAAATATACTCTGGCTTAAACGGTATTTACAGGCCTTTTGTGCCCGGCACAAAAGGTACATTTATGTAGCAATAAGCATACGGTCGGATCTGTTCAGAATTTGTTTGACACAGGAGATGCGGATATTGTTTAATTCACCTTCGCACCTTCAGGAGGGATCCGAGGCAACTATTCTTCCGGCGGTTACGAATATATGAACAGATACATAGCATTTGCCTTAAAAAGACCAATCTTCGTACTCTTTGCCCTTCTCGCGATAACCATCGTATTAACTCCCGGCATGCTCCGACTGGAGTTCGATAACTCCGTCGAGTCATTCATGCCGAAACATGACAGTGAATACATCTACTACACGGAAGTAAAGGAAATATACGGCGATAACGGCAGATTTGTCATCATGACCGTATCGGATGAGGATCTCTTGAGTTTCGAAGCCATTCAAAAACTCGACGATCTCATCACTGATCTGGAAGAGTATAAGGAATTTGATGAAGGCCGGGAAAGGGAGAGACTCGAAGAATATCATTCAATACTATCGAGAGGAAAAATATCCCGAAAAAAACTGATCGGAAGCTTTGATGGCGATCCGAGTTTCAGAAGATCACTGGAAAGAAAGACGATAAGACTCTTCGGAAAAAAGGACACCACCCTCGAAAGAGGTGATCTCAAAAGGCTTGAAAAGAGTCTTCTGCGTTCCCGTGATTTCAAGAAACAGGAGGTGATTGACACCATCCTCTGCCCTCTCACGGCAGAAGATATTACGGGCGAAAACGATACTCTCGAGACCTATGATTTAGTAGCAACCGACGAAAACGGAACACGGATACTTCCGAAAACAGAAAAACAGATAGATGAATTCAGAAAAAAACTCGAGCGGAACCCTGCCTTTGATAAGGGTATTTTTGCACGAGACCCGGTAAGTGGCGAAATAACCGACTTCGGCGTTATTATCAAATTCATTAATCTTGAAGACCAGGATCCTGTTGTTAGAGAAATGATGGAATTGATAGAGAGCCGCACGGATCTGGAGACTGTAACCACAGGGGTAGCAGTTGTAAATAAATATATGAATGACTACATGCATGAAGACCTCTTCAAGAATGTGCCCCTGGTTCTTCTCGTCGTCATCATCGTTTTCTACTTCAATTTCCGATCCTTCAGGGGTGTTGTCCTCCCATTTATCACGCTTGGCATGGCAGAATTGTGGATCCTGGGTCTCATGGGATATCTCGGCATCAAGATCACCGGTGTGGGCGTGTCGCTTCCACCACTTATGATTGCCGTAGGAAGTTCCTATGCAATACACATACTGAACCAGTATTATGCAGACTTTGCCATGATCACCGAAACAGGGAAAAGGGAAGGCCTGCAAAGCTCGATGTCTCACATTTCACTCACGGTATTCCTGGCGGGACTAACAACGTTTATTGCCTTTATGACTCTTGCGACAAGCGAGGTTTCCGCCATCAGGGAATGGGGGATCTTTTCCGCTATAGGAGTAATGTTTGCCGTCTTTATTTCCTGTTCATTGATTCCTGCCTGGCTATCCCTGCTACCCCATAAGATGCCTGCAATCCTTCTCCGGAAGGACAAGACGGTAAAAAAGACGGTGGTCGACAGGATTATCGCCGCAATGACTAACGGGTCAATTATTCATTACCGAGCGGTGCTCGTCGTTGTCTCTATAATCGTCATAATTTCTATAATTGGCATGCTTAGGATTAAGGTTGAGACGGCTTTTCTTAACTATTTCAAAGAAACAGACCCGATACGTGTAAACACCACTGTAATCGGGGACAAACTCGGGGGTGGATGGGGCTTTAATATCCTCATTGATACGGAGGAAACGGATGGTGTTAAAAACCCCGAATTTCTCTCCATGGTCGAAGACTTCAGGAAGTGGCTCGAATCGGATGAAAACCCCGATCTTAATATCGGCAGAACAGATTCTTTCTCAGATTTTATCAAGACCATGCATATGGCAATGAATAACGATGATATCTCCTTTTACAAAATTCCCAAAAGCAGATCTGATATCGTCGATTATCTCGAAATATATGCGGGAGATGACGATGATTCTGATGGAAGATTTGATGAATTCGAGTCCTTCGTCGATGAGGACTTTCAAACCCTTAATCTCCTGGCGAGGCTCAGCAAAAAAGAAAAAGAGGAAGTGAGCACCACAAAGATAAAACAGATATTCAGCAAGATATCCGATTATCTCGATAAAACCCTTCCGAAGCATTATTCTTACAGCCTTACAGGCTTTCCTATGATGAATGTAAAGCTCGTATACTATGTTGTGAAAGGACAGATGCAAAGCCTGTTCCTTTCACTCATAGTTGTGGGGATAATCGTCATATTTCTTTTCAATCATATCAAGGCGGGGCCACTGGCGCTGATTCCCATAAGTACAGCAGTAATTGTCAATTTCGGCATTATGGGATGGTTCGATATAAAACTCGATATGGCAACTTCGGTTATCGCTGCACTGGCAATCGGAATCGGTGTCGATGATACTATTCATTTTTTAAATACCTTCAGACATAACAGGGCGCGAGGATTGAGTGTCGATGAAACAATCTCAAGAACGCTCGCCGTCTCCGGAAAAGCGATTCTCTTTACATCGCTGGCTCTCATATTCGGTTTCTCGGTCCTCTTAACGTCTCATTTCATACCTATTATTCTGTTTGGGATTTTGACGGCCACTACAATGATAAACACAACGATTGGCGCACTCCTTATACTTCCCTCTGTTATAAAAGCTACGAATATCGACCTGACCAGATCAGGGCCGAAATCCCGTCTGGGTAAATATTTGGATATTGACAGACTCCTCGGATTTGAAGAAAAATAAAACGCCAAAGGCGCAAGAGAGTCTTGTATGAACAGATATATCGACTTTGCCCTGAGAAGACCGATTCTTGTCCTCTTCACTCTCGCCATATTGACCCTCATTCTGAGCCCCGGCATGATGAAGCTGGAATTTGACAATTCCATCGATGCCTTTATGCCGCGAAATGACAAAGAATACCTTTACTATAACAAGGTCAAGAAGATCTACGGAGACAATGGCAGATTTATCATAATCTCCGTCACCGATAAAAATCTGTGGAGCCCCGAAACACTGGGCAAAATGGACAACCTCATAGAAGACCTGGAAGAATACAAGGAATATGATGAAAAAAAAGAATCCCTGCGGCTCCTGAAACTGGATTCACTTATTGCGGGCGGAAGTCTTCCCTATGATGCCTTCCTGTCATCATTTCACGATGATCCTTCCTTCCAAAGGCTCCTGAGGCGGAAGACGGAAGTAATCTTCGGTAACGTTCAAAAGCTAAGCAGGTGGAAACTCAAGAAACTGAAGAAGGAAATCCTCCGTTCGAATGATTTCAAGAAACAGGAGCTGGTGGACGACATTATCTCACCGCTTACCGCCAAGGATATTACCGGAGAAGATGACGTTCTCGAAATATTCGATCTCGTTGATGTAAGCGACAACGGAAAGAGAATTCTCCCCACAACCGCCGAAGAAATGACCGCCTTTAGAAAGAGGCTGGAGCGGAATCCGGCCTTCGAAATGGGTCTCTATACCCGCGATAGGAAAACCGGTGATATAACGGACTTCGGTATTATTATAAAAATTGTGAATATAGAAGATCAGGATCCGATAGCGAGAGAGCTCTTCGAGACAATAAAGAGTCACCACGACCTTACTATGGTGACGAGCGGAATTCCGATCGTTAATATTTGGGCCGTTGATTACATGCATAACGACCTCTACGTCCTTGTTCCCATAATCATGCTTGTCGTTATGGTAATCTTCTATTTCAATTTTCGATCCTTCCGCGGTGTCATCCTACCCTCGGCAACGCTGGGACTGGCGGAGCTATGGCTCCTCGGTTTGATGGGCTATTTCGGATTCCGAATCACCTCGCTTGCACTGACACTTCCTCCCCTCATCATAGCCGTGGGGAGTTCCTACTCGATTCACATCCTCAATCAGTATTACGCCGATTTCAATTTCATCTCCAAGGCGGGGAAACACGAGGGGTTGAGAATATCAATGTCACATATCTCCCTTACCGTCCTCCTCGCTGGCATCACCACCTTTATCGCATTCATGACCCTTGCAACCAGCCAGGTAACCGCCATAAAAGAATGGGGAATCGCCTCCGCCATCGGGGTTATGTTTGCAGTTTTTATCTCCAGCTCCCTGATCCCCGCCGCACTATCCCTTCTGCCCCATACAATGCCCCGTCTGCTTCTCAGGAAGGATAAGACCCTCAGGACAACAATCGTCGACAGAATCATTGACCTGATGACAAAGGGCTCCGTTTTGCATCACCGAAAGGTCCTCGTAGTCCTTGTCATCCTCATGGTTTTTTCCATTGCCGGACTTTTCAGGTTAAAGGTCGAAACCGTTTTTCTCTACTACTTCAAGGAGAACGGTCCTGTCCGGGAGGCCATCCATATTATCGGTGAAAAATTCGGCGGCGGTGACAATTTTGTCATTCAGGTAGACTCCGGTGAAATCGACGGTGCCACTGAACCGGAGTTTCTCACTGCGATTGAGAATCTAAGGGAGTGGCTCCTTCTTAGTGAAAACAGGGATCTCAGTATCGGCAGGACCGATTCCTTTTCCGATTTCATAAAAACGATGCACATGGCCATGAATAACGATGATCTCTCCCTCTATAAAATCCCCGAAACGAGAACGGACATCATTGACTACCTGGAACTCTACGCCGGCGACGATGATGATGAGAACGGCAGGTTCGACGAATTCGAACCCTTCGTCGATGAGAACTACCAGACCTGCAACATCCTTGCCCGTCTCTACCGCAAGAAAGATTTCCGCGTCGGGACAACGGAGATATCGCAGATTAAGGAAAAGATTATCGACCACCTCAGTACAACTCTACCAAAAGCCTACTCCTTCTGCGTCACCGGCTTTCCCACAATGGAAGTCAAGCTCGTCTATTATGTAGTGAAAGGTCAGTTACAGAGCCTTCTTCTTTCCCTTATTGTCGTGGGAATCATCGTCATGCTTCTCTTCGGCCTTCTAAAGGCGGGGCCGATTGCCCTGATTCCGATGAGCGTGGCTGTTATACTCAATTTCGGTATTATGGGATGGCTCGGAATAAATCTCGATATGGCAACGTCAATTATCGCGGCAATCACGATCGGAATCGGTGTTGATGATACGATCCACTTTCTGAACAACTTCAGGCACCTGAGAACTCGCGGTCTCAGTATCGATGAGACCATTGCAGGAACCCTTGCCGTTTCAGGGAAGGCAATACTCTTTACATCGCTTGCCCTTATTCTCGGATTTTCCGTTTTTACCGTGTCAAACTTCAGGCCCGTCATACTCTTCGGACTGTTGATGGCAACGACCATGATAGCTACCACCATCGGCGCCCTTCTGGTGCTTCCCACCATCATAAAGGCAACCAATACCGACCTTGCAATACCTGACAAGAAATCACTGTTCTACCGATACCTCAACCTCGGAAAGATCTTCGGCCTCGAAGAATCGGATTCTTCCGGAAAATGACCGCACATCGGCCCTTCCCCGATCATCCTTAAAGGAAGAATAAAACTTCTTGACAGACCATCAGTTATCGGCTATCAGTTATCAGTAATGAAGTTTCATTATTACACTTCCATGTAAATATTATCAATTGTTACGGGTGAACATCTCTATGAACCGATACATAGATTTCGTCCTGAGATGGCCTAAGTTGATTCTCTTTATCCTGGCCGCCCTCACCATTATTCTCACCCCCGGCATACGGCAGCTTGAATTTGACAATTCCGTTGAGGCCTTCCTTCCGAAAGACGATCACGAATACCGATACTACAATGAAATCAGAGATATCTATGGCGACAGCGGCAGATTTCTCATAATGGCCATTTCCAACGGGAACCTCTTGAGCAGCGAGACTTTCGTGGAATTGGACAATTTTTTCACCGACCTCGAAGAATACAAAGACTTTGATGAAAAGAGGGAACGGGCAAGGATTGAGAGGCTGGATTCGATCATAGCCGGCGGGAAGATATCTTATAGCGACCTTATGATTAAATTTCGGGATGATCCCTCTTTCGGTCGACTCCTCGGAAGGAAGATAGAAACATACAGAAGCGCCGCGGGGTATCTTGATAGGGCAGATCTGAAAAAACTGAGGAAAAAAGTTTTTCATTCTTACCGCTTAAAGAATCTCGAGATGATCGATGACATCATCTCCCCCCTCACGGCGCAGGACATTACGGGAATAAATGATACACTGGAGGCATACTATCTCATAGAGAAAACAGACGACGAGAGGAGAATACTTCCCCAGACGAAGGGTGAAATAGAGGCCTTCAAGAAGAAGCTGGAGAGAAATCCGGCCTTTGAAGGAGGTATCTACTCGAGAGATCCGGAGAGTGGCGAAATAACCGATTTCGGCGTCATTATAAAGTTCATCAATAAGGGAGACCGGAACCCTATTGCCTACGAAATCCTCGAAATCGCCGACAGTTACCACACATTTCAGACAACCCCCCAGGGTATGCCCGTTATCTACATATGGATCAATAAGTACCTCCACCGGGACCTCTTTACCTTCATACCGATCGTCCTTCTGGTTGTCATAATGGTGTTCTACTTCAATTTCCGATCCTTTCGGGGAGTTTTACTTCCCTTTGTTTCACTCACTATGGGAATGTTCTGGATTCTCGGTCTCATGGGATATCTGGGATGCAAGATCACCGCCCTCGGCGTATCGATCCCCGTTCTCATGATCGCCGTGGGAAGTTCTTACTCCATCCATATCCTCAACCAGTACTATGCCGATTTTCATATGATAAGCGACGGGAAAAAGATAAACGGCCTGCGTGACTCCATGACCCACATATCGCTCACGGTGCTCCTGGCGGGAGTGACTACCTTTATCGCCTTCATGACACTCATCACGAGCCGTCTCACCGGTATCAGGGAATGGGGCATCTTTTCGGCCATCGGTGTTATCTTTGCCGTTTTTATCTCAAGTTCATTGATTCCCGCGGGACTCGCCCTTCTCCCTCATAAAGGGGCTCTCCTGATATTCAAGCGGATCAAAAAATCTGAAAGGGTTCCATTCGTCGACAGAATCATTGCCCTTATGACAAAAGGCTCCGTTACCCATTACAGAAGAGTCATCACCGTTGTGATTCTCCTCATTATTATCTCCTTTATCGGCATATCGAGACTCAAGGTGGAAACGACATTTCTCAGCTACTTCAAGGAAGATGACCCGATACGGACAAGCGCGAGGCTCATCGGAGAAAAATTTGGTGGCAACAGGTGTCTTAATATCCTGATCGATTCGGGGGAGGTCGACGGCGTCAAAAATCCCGACTTTCTCACGACCGTTGAGAACTTCAGACGATGGCTTGAATCCGAGGAAAACGCAGATCTTAACATAGGAAGAACGGACGTCTTTTCCGATTACATCAAAACGATGCATATGGCCATGAACAACGACGCCATTGCCTCTTACAGGGTCCCGGAAAATCATGCGGACATCATCGATTATCTGGAAATCTATGCCGGTGAAGACGAAAACTCCGACGGCAGGATCGATGAGTTTGAACCTTACGTGGATTATGACTTCCAGACATGCGATATTCTTGCCAGGCTATGCCAGAGGCAGGGACGTCCCATTGGAACAGCCGAAATCAACCATACCGTTCACAAGATATCAAACTACCTGAGAGAAACCCTCCCGGACAATTATGCCTTCACTATGACGGGGCATCCCATGATCAACGTAAAGCTCGCCTATTACATCGTGACGGGGCAGCTCAAGAGTCTACTCCTCTCCCTCTTTGTGATAGGGATCATCGTTACCCTCCTCTTTTACCACGTGAAGGCGGGACTCCTGGCCCTCATACCTATGAGTGTTGCCGTCATCTTCAACTTCGGCATCATGGGCTGGCTGGGAATCAAGCTCGACCTCGCCACGTCTATTATAGCGGCAATTACCATCGGTATAGGGGTTGACGACACCATTCATTTTTTAAACACCTTCCGGCACAACAGTGAAAAGGGTTACAGCATTGATGAAAACATAGGACGAACCCTTGCTGTTTCGGGAAAGGCCATAATCTTCACATCGATTGCCCTCATCTTCGGGTTTTCCGTTCTGGTCACATCGAGTTTTATCCCAGTCATATTATTCGGTATTCTCATGGCGACCACGATGATCTCCACCACAATCGGGGCACTTGTTATACTTCCTGCAGCCATTAAAATAACGGGAATAGAACTGGTGAGACAAAAGGGTTCTGAAACCTGGATAGGCAGGTATCTCAACATCGGAAGGCTTTTCGGCCTCGAAGAGGAAAATTAATCTTGCCTTATCCCGCATCAGGGTAATACTATAGCGAACAACAAACAGAAGGGGGATTGCTGATGAAAGTGAGGGTTCTTCTATCGATAGTTATTGTCATGTTTCTCTGCCAGTCAGTCTTCGCGCTCACCGGAAGGGAGATCATGGATAAGAGTGACGCCCTGCCCGAGCCGCAGACGGCTGAAAGCTCGGCATTGATGCACATATACAAGGGAAGCAGGGTCCTTGAAAAGGTATTCGAGATACGGGCAAAGGAGTTCAAAAACGACGAAGACAAGA
>Ga0208905_1001350_pt1:0-10000 | contig 12391 bp, 10 predicted proteins | sample AntAceMetag02UKS_FD_184776 | JGI IMG/M metagenome (GOLD analysis project Ga0208905, IMG submission 184776) | Saline lake microbial communities from Ace Lake, Antarctica - Antarctic Ace Lake Metagenome 02UKS (SPAdes) (version 2) | ecosystem: Environmental > Aquatic > Non-marine Saline and...
TAAATTAAGAGAGTTGTTTAATAGAGAAATTGATATTGTTACAGAGCGTACTCTGTCAAATCCATATTTTATTGAAAGCATTGACGAAACAAAACAATTGATTTATGAAACGTGAAATAAAAAAATATCTATTCGACATAAAAACATCAATTGATTCGATAAATAATTTTTTAGGAGAAAAAAGAGATTTTTTTGAGTATCAGGAAAATAAACTTTTACGTAGAGGGATTGAAAGGGAAATTGAAATTATTGGTGAAGCAATGAGTCGGATTCTCAAATTGGATCAAAGTATCAAGATTAAAAATGCAAGACAAATAGTTGATGCTAGAAATTGGGTTATACATGGATATGATAAAGTTGACGATATAGTGATATGGGGAATTGTGTCAAATCATCTGCCAAAATTAAGAAAGGGAATAGAAGAATTATTGAAAAAATAAGAAAAATCCGGTGGAACAGGATGTTCAGGAAAATCGAATAATGTAAAACCTGTCAGAGTCTGCGGACAGGCTTGTGGTGGCGAAAGCCTGACTTAAGCCATGTGATAACAGAATTGTTATAGAATATCAAAATCGGTTTCGTAGAGGCAGGCACTTCAGTGGCTGTTATTAATAAGTGCTTTTTTATCTTTGTTAACCGGATAGTAGTGAATATGATGTAAGTTTACATTTCTACAATCTTTGTGCACTATTTATAGAGAAGAAGCTGCTTATATTCAAAGAATTTTTAAATTTGGGATATGAACAATAAGGAAAAAATATTAATGATGGTAAAAACTGCCGTAAGCAGTATAGACCCCAATGCAGACTTAATTTTGTATGGCTCCTACGCCCGTGGAGACTACAATGAGAATTCCGACATTGACTTGTTAGTGCTTATTAACAAGGAGAAAGTAACCAGGGCTGACCAGAAAAAAATAAAATATCCACTTTACGATATTGAGTTTGAAACCGGAACAATAATCAGTCCACTGGTTTTTTCAAGAAAAGACTGGGAAACCAAACACAAAAAAACACCTTTTTACGAAAATATTTACAAAGAGGGACTAGTTTTATGAATAAACAAGACCGGCAGGATTTAGTAGAATATAGAATCGCAAAGGCGAGAGAGACATTTAAAGAGGTTTCTTTGCACATAGAGAATGAATTATGGAGCACAGCTGTGAACAGACTTTATTATGCCTGTTACTATGCTGTTATAGCCTTGTTGATTAGTAAAAAGATTAAAGCCACAACTCATGGCGGTGTGAGACAAATGTTCGGATTGCATTTCATAAAAACAGGGAAAGTAGAGAAAGAATTGGGTAAATTCTATTCTGATATTTTTGATATGAGACAATCGGGAGACTATGAAGACTATGTTGAATTTACCAAAGATGATGTTTTAGACTTGCTTATACCTGCCGATAATCTGATAATAAGCATTGAGAATATATTGAAAACAAAATAAACAGTCTTTCCGGTAAAAAGAACATAAGAAAAATAAGATGGAACAGGATTTTCAGGAAAATCAAATAATGAGATAAGGAATGAAAATTTTTATCAGATGTTTAGTAAATTCCATATTGAATATTGAACAAGGAACACCGATTTTTGATTTGAAGTTGTGGCTATTTGTTAACCGGATAGTAGGGGTCTGGTATGAAAAATTTAATAGCAGAAAAAAAAGACTATCTTTGATATTATGATGACAAAGCAAGATTATATTAATTTCTGGATTAAGCAGGCTGAGGATGATTGGACTGCTGTAGATACCTTATTTAAAGGCAGGAATTATTTACAATCGTTGTTTTTTGCCCATTTGGTAATTGAAAAATTATGTAAATCACTCTGGATTAAACATAATCAGGAGAATGTGCCGCCAAGGACTCATAATTTGATACTTTTATTATCTTCTACCCCGATAGAGTTAACAGATGACAGGAGTGAGTTTATGTTGAGCTTAAACAGATTCCAATTAGAAGGACGATACCCTGACTACTTAACAAAGATGCATAATATTTGTAATGAGCAATTTACGACTACGATGTTAGATTCTACAAATCAATTAAGACTATGGTTACTAGAGAAACTGCAATAAATACAGCTAAATCCTTTATAAATGATTGTCAATTAAATGGTTTGACTTTTCATAAAGTGATATTATTTGGCTCTGCTGCTAAGGGTTTAACACATGATTGGTCAGATATAGATTTATTACTTATTTCTGACCAATTTGGTGATAATATTTTTGATAACTTAAAACTATATTCCAGGATTAATATAAAATATCCAATTGTAGAGACACATCCATATCCAACGAAGTACTATTATGAAGGAGATGCCTTTATAAAGGAGATAAGTAAAGAGAGTATTGAAATAACAACGCCTACACCTGACATTATCTCATAAATAATTACCGAAGTAGTAGGTTCTGCAAGTGTTGTAGTCCGCATTAAATATAAATACACATTATCATGAACAGGAAGGTTCTGCAACTTTTCTAATTTCAGGATTTATCATGTCACTTCGGGATGATCGTGATGACTATTAATAAATTTTGTTTCTGATTTATTGTTTTTACTTATTATTTTTGACCAAATTATCCGGTATGCTTATTTATAAATTCGGCGGCTCTTCACTTGGTAACGCGGAAGGTATCCGTAACATTACTGATATTGTAAAGAAAGCTCCTGAAAATCTTGTTGTGGTAATATCTGCCCTTGGTAAGACTACCAATGCACTCGAAAGGGTTGTTAAACATTACCTGGATGGAAATCTAACTGAAGCCGGGAAGGAAATTGAAAATATCAGACAATTTCATCAAACTATTATTACCGGTCTTTTCGGTTCAACAGATAATGAAACAGGAAAAGAACTGAACAGGTCATTCCGTGATTTGGAGGAATTTATAAAAAGGGCTCCTTCATCCGGTTATGACCAGACTTATGATCAGATCGTTTCAAGGGGGGAACTATGGTCAACCCGGATTATCGCCTTTTGGTTAATGAAAAATGAGATACCTGTAAGGTGGATTGATATCCGGCAGTATTTAAAAACTGACGATATTTTCAGGGATGCCCATGTTGACTGGCACCTGTCCGGCAGTCTTATTCATAAAGAATTTAACAATCCCGGTTCCGAAAGATTGATAACCCAGGGATTCATCGGTGGTACTGCCGCCGGGTTGTCCACTACCCTGGGCAGGGAAGGATCGGATTATACAGCGGCTATCCTGGCTCATGTGCTTGATGCCGGAAAGGTGGTGATATGGAAAGATGTTCCCGGTGTGATGAGCGCCGATCCTGCAGTTTTCCCCGATGCTGAAAAACTGGATGAACTGTCATACCATGAAGCGCTTGAAATGGCTTATTACGGTGCCAAAGTGATCCATCCTAAAACCATTAAACCTCTTCATAACAAAAATATTCCACTATATGTAAAATCTTTTAACCTGCCTGATGAATCAGGAACTGTCATTCACCTGGTTGACCATCCTCTGGATCTTGTTCCGGTTTATGTTATCAAACCCGACCAGATACTTGTGTCTGTGGCACCAAAAGATTATTCTTTTATTGTAGAAGAAAACCTTGGAAAGATCTTCAGTTTTTTCAATATTTACCGTATCAGGGTAAACCTTATACAGAATACCGCGGTAAGCATAACAGTGTGTGTTAACCAGACTAACGGACAGGTTTACAAAGTTATTGATGAGCTGAAAAAGGATTTTGAGGTGCGGTTCAATGAAGACGTTGAGCTGGTTACTATACGATATTATAACCGGGAAGCTATAAATAAAATGACACATGGCCGGAAAGTCCTTCTGGAACAAATGAGCCGGCTTACTGCACAATTAGTGTTAAAGTAAGAGTTAAGCTATTTTCTGTCAAAAAAGATATTCTTTGACAATGCAGACAGGGGTACTCCGTAAGCAATCCTTGTATCTTCACCAAGCAATTCAAGTTCCAGGATTGCTTGTCCTGCTGAGTAGAGGATCCGGTTATCAATCCGGTGATCCATAGCTATGCTTACTGCAGAACCCATTGCAATCCCCAGATCGCCGGTATTAAACACACACGGGATATCATGGTGCCTGTCTTTTTCAGCACAATCTTTATACCCGCACATACCGCAATTCAATTTAAGCGATTGAATGCTTGTTCCCATCATTACAAGCATTTCAGACTGGAGCACATTTCCGGCATCTCTCTCAAAAAACTGCTGACCCTTGCGCTTTCCGATCTCTATCATTTTGTCTGCAATTATTTGCAGTTCTTTACCATCAGCCAGTGCCATTGAAATATAATCCCGTCCCCGGGCTTTGGGCGCAGTTCGTGCTGCAAGGATCATTTTCTTTGCAATGTTTTTTACACTTTCCGACTTAAACTGTTCTTCTTTAAGAATGGACATATATTTAGAGTTTAATAATTGATTAATAAGTATTAAAAATCACAAAAAACATGCACCAAATTGTAAATAAATAACAAATTACAAGCACCAAAATACAAATAAATCTCAAATTCCAATGACTCAAAAATCAAACTAATTCTTGTATACATGTTGTTTGGATTTTGTTTTTTCAAACATTGAATATTATTTGTTATTTGTTTTTTGAGATTTGTTATTTTCCATTTGGTTCTTTATTTACGAGAATGCTTGACTTTATGGACAGATACTAATTAGATTCTAATCCGAAAGGTACATAAAACGCAGCTTTATAATTTCTGGCGTTGCCATTTTCATCAAGAATTTCATATGCCAGCATAATAAAATGTACTTTTTTATAAAAGTTAAAAGTTACCGGATCAAAAAACCAGTCTTCAAGGAACTGAACTTTTGCTATCTCGGCTCCGTCAGACTCAGCTTGTTTCTCGATCTCTTTTACCTGATTAACAGACATTGGTTCATCAGTGTAATAATCATATGCTTTAACTTTTCCGGCATAAATTGCTTTATAAACCTCATTAACAAGTTTTTCCCTGTCAAGTCCTTTCAGACATGTTTCAGTCCATTCGTCATCAGTATCAGGATTTTTAATAATCACATCGTACCTGATGGATTCAGCAATGGATTGAAAGTTTAATAGAGTTGTGTCCTTCAGGGTTTTAGCTTTTCCTGTAACAGATGGTTTACTGTTTTGTTGCTTGCAGGCTGTTATGCAGGCAATTATCAATATAATAATCAATAGTCTCATAAATATTATTTTAAGGGTTAAATGTTAATGCATTTCCTCTTATGGCATCATTTATAATACCATTGTCAAATACCAATTGTCCGTTAACAAAAGTTTTTTCAATACGGTTTTTAAACTGTGTTCCTTCTAGCGGCGACCAGCAACACTTATATAATATATTATCCCTTGAAACTATCCATGGTTTATCAGGGTTAACCAGAACCAGGTCGGCCCAGTATCCTTTCCGTATAAAACCCCGCTTTTCGACACTAAATATTCTTGCGGGAGTGTGACACATCTTTTCAACAATTGTTTCAAGATCAACCAGGTTTCTGTTGTGCATTTCAAGCATAGCCGGCAGTGAATGCTGGATCATTGGTCCACCTGAAGGCGAATGTAAATAATCCCTGTTTTTTTCATTCCAGGTATGAGGAGCATGATCGGTTGCAATAGTATCAATTTTATTCGATTTCACAGCCTCCAGGAGAGCCTCACGGTCCTTTCGGGTTTTAATGGCAGGGTTCCATTTGATGCGTGTGCCCAGTGACTTGTAATCACTATCGTCAAACCATAAGTGATGAACACAAACCTCACCGGTAATAAGTTTATTTTTTGAATATGGACGACCTTCCAGTAGCTCCGGTTCTCTCGCTGTAGATAGATGAAGGATATGTAATCGCGTATTGTATTGGTTTGCCAGTTCAACAGCCTTTAAAGTTGATTTGTAACAAGCTTGTTCTGATCTTATCTCAGGATGAAGATATACCGGTATATTATCATTATATCGTTTCCTGTAAAGTTGAAGGTTTTTTTGAATAATATCTTCATCTTCAGCATGGACTGCAATCAGCATTTTTACTTCTGAAAATAAATGTTTTAATGTATCAGGATTGTTTACCAGCATATTGCCGGTGGATGCCCCCATAAACACTTTGATACCGCATGTTTTTGTTGGATCGACTCTTAACAGTTCATCCAGGTTATTGTTAGTTGCACCAATGTAGAATGCATAGTTAGCTAAGGATTTGGTGGCAGCTATTCTAAGTTTATCATCAAGCGCCCTGGTGGTGATAGTTTGCGGATTAGTATTTGGCATTTCCATATATGAAGTAACCCCACCGGCTACAGCGGCTTTTGATTCAGAAAGAATATCGGCTTTATGTGTTAATCCCGGTTCGCGGAAGTGTACATGTTCGTCAATAACACCGGGAAGCAGATATTTCCCTTTTGCATTAATCGTTTCAGAAGATTGGATAACATCGCGTGGCACTTTCTTATAATATATGGTATCAATTTTTCCTTCATGGATCAGAACACTACCTGTTTGTTTTTTATTCTCATTTACCAGGGTAGCTTCATGTATAAGGAAAGACTTCATTTGAATAACTGTTTTCAGGAATTAAGTTTATAATCGGTATAAAAACTTCTCCATTTCATTTTCACCACTCCCCAAAGGGCTTCATTAAAAATCCCACCACTCATTTTTGAAGAGCCAAATTTCCGGTCTGTGAAAACAATAGGAACTTCAATAATATTAAAACCGAATTTCCAGGCGATAAATTTCATTTCGATCTGGAAAGCATAACCTTTTGAACGAATACTGTCAAGGTTGATAGTTTTAAGAACTTTGCTTTTGTAACATTTAAACCCTGCTGTAGTATCTTTAATGTTCATTCCTGTAATGATCCTGACATAGATAGATGCGGCATAAGACATCAGGACTCTTCCAAGAGGCCAGTTCACTACATTAACACCCGATTTGTAACGCGATCCGATAGCCAGGTCGGCACCATTATGAGCAACTGCATCATATAGACGTGGCAGGTCGTTGGGATTATGAGAAAAGTCGGCATCCATTTCAAAAATATAATCGAATTTTTGATCAAGAGCCCATCTAAAACCAGTGAGATAAGCAGTACCCAATCCAAGTTTACTTTTTCTGCTAATCAGGTGTATTTTCTTGTTATTTTTTTGCAGTTCCCTGACAACGCCGGTAGTACCATCGGGTGAATTATCATCTATAATCAAAATTTCAGCAGGAATTGACTGAGAAAGAATAGCAGGAATTATTTTATCAATATTCTCCTTTTCGTTATAAGTTGGTATGATGATAAGGCAATTATTCATTGCATAAAGATAAGGATTTTTCGATACATATTTGCACCCCGATTTTGATGGATTTTTGACAAGGAAAAAAAAGAATAAATAATTTTAAAAAAGTTTGTGGTAGTAAATAAAATGTTTTTATCTTTGCAGCCACGTTTTTTTGAAAAGATTTTTTGAAAGCTGAAAAAGGACAGAAAAACAGCAGGTAAATAGAAATAATATTTTCTGTTATTAAAGTCGTTTTTTAAATAAAAATTCTTTTATTATTAAGAAGGATTATTTGCAAAGTTTACCAATTGGTGTTATCTTTGCAATCCTAAAATACAAATATGTTCTTTGAAAATATTGAAGAGGAATTGAAAAGGTTTGAAATAGCATATCTTGAATAGCATCTTTGTTTATTTCGGAATGAGTAATAAATCTTGAGCAATATTTAAATTTTTTTACAATGAAGAGTTTGATCCTGGCTCAGGATGAACGCTAGCGGCAGGCCTAACACATGCAAGTCGAGGGGTAAGGTCTCTTCGGAGATACACGACCGGCGCACGGGTGAGTAACGCGTATGCAACCTACCTTCAACAGGGAGATAGCTCTCGGAAACGGGAATTAATATCCCATAACATTTTTTTATAGCATTATAGAAAGATTAAAGCTCCGGCGGTTGAAGATGGGCATGCGTGGCATTAGCTAGTTGGTAAGGTAACGGCTTACCAAGGCTATGATGTCTAGGGGGTCTGAGAGGATGATCCCCCACACTGGTACTGAGACACGGACCAGACTCCTACGGGAGGCAGCAGTGAGGAATATTGGGCAATGGACGCAAGTCTGACCCAGCCATGCCGCGTGCAGGATGAATGCCCTATGGGTTGTAAACTGCTTTTCTGCAGGAAGAAATGTCCCGACGTGTCGGGATTTGACGGTACTGTAGGAATAAGCATCGGCTAACTCCGTGCCAGCAGCCGCGGTAATACGGAGGATGCAAGCGTTATCCGGATTTATTGGGTTTAAAGGGTGCGTAGGCGGGAGATTAAGTCAGTGGTGAAATCCTACAGCTTAACTGTAGAACTGCCATTGATACTGGTTTTCTTGAGTATAGTTGAAGTGGGCGGAATGTGTATTGTAGCGGTGAAATGCTTAGATATTACACAGAACACCTATTGCGAAGGCAGCTCACTAAACTAATACTGACGCTGAGGCACGAAAGCGTGGGGAGCAAACAGGATTAGATACCCTGGTAGTCCACGCCGTAAACGTTGATTACTCGATGTGTGCGATACACTGTACGCGTCTGAGCGAAAGCATTAAGTAATCCACCTGGGGAGTACGATCGCAAGATTGAAACTCAAAGGAATTGACGGGGGCCCGCACAAGCGGAGGAACATGTGGTTTAATTCGATGATACGCGAGGAACCTTACCTGGGCTTAAATGCAGATTGATTTCCACCGAAAGGTGGTTTCCCTTCGGGGCAAACTGCAAGGTGCTGCATGGTTGTCGTCAGCTCGTGCCGTGAGGTGTCGGGTTAAGTCCCATAACGAGCGCAACCCCTATCGTTAGTTGCCAGCGAGTAATGTCGGGGACTCTAGCGAAACTGCCGGTGTAAACCGTGAGGAAGGTGGGGATGACGTCAAATCAGCACGGCCCTTATGTCCAGGGCTACACACGTGTTACAATGGCCAGTACAGAGGGCAGCTACCTGGTGACAGGTTGCAAATCTCGAAAACTGGTCCTAGTTCGGATCGAAGTCTGCAACTCGACTTCGTGAAGCTGGATTCGCTAGTAATCGCGCATCAGCCATGGCGCGGTGAATACGTTCCCGGGCCTTGTACACACCGCCCGTCAAGCCATGGAAGTTGGGGGTGCCTGAAGTCCGTAACCGCAAGGAGCGGCCTAGGGTAAAACCAGTGACTGGGGCTAAGTCGTAACAAGGTAGCCGTACCGGAAGGTGTGGCTGGAACACCTCCTTTCTGGAGATAGATTTATTACCTAATCCCTTTACGGGGAATGCTAATAAAACCTTTTTGATTCCCTTCTTTTTTTAACCTTTTTTTTAAAGAGTGAAGGATAGCAATCCCGTAGCTCAGTTGGTGCCGAAAACCAAAAATCCTGAGTATTATGAATAAATTTTTCAGGATTAGAGTGTTACCGTGATGAAGATAATGAGTTAGTGGCTGAGAGATTAATAATCAAAGTCCCATAGCTCAGTTGGTTAGAGCGCTACACTGATAATGTAGAGGTCCCCAGTTCAACTCTGGGTGGGACTACAAAAGCTTCGGGGGGATTAGCTCAGTTGGCTAGAGCGCTAGATTTGCATTCTAGAGGTCAAGGGTTCGACTCCCTTATTCTCCACCATCGACCGCCATAGCTTTAGCGACGGCGGTCATTGATCTCCGTAGCTTTATGCGATGGAGGACAATCCGTCTTCGTTAAAACTTCGGCGGATAAAAGGTTCTTTGACATGCTGAAAGAAACAACAAAACAAATCGAATCAAGAATAAAGTAAATTAAGAGCGTATGGCGAATGCCTTGGCTCTCAGAGGCGATGAAGGACGTGACTAGCTGCGATAAGCTGCGGGGAGGTGCAAATAACCATTATATCCGCAGATTTCCGAATGGGGAAACCCGTTACGCTTTATGCGTATCATCCCGACTTGTCGGGAAGCGAACCCGGAGAACTGAAACATCTTAGTAACCGGAGGAAAAGAAAACAATTAGTGATTCCCCTAGTAGTGGCGATCGAACGGG
>Ga0208905_1001351_pt1 | contig 12384 bp, 9 predicted proteins | sample AntAceMetag02UKS_FD_184776 | JGI IMG/M metagenome (GOLD analysis project Ga0208905, IMG submission 184776) | Saline lake microbial communities from Ace Lake, Antarctica - Antarctic Ace Lake Metagenome 02UKS (SPAdes) (version 2) | ecosystem: Environmental > Aquatic > Non-marine Saline and Alkaline...
CCCTGCCCATAACGGTCCTTTTAAGATGAGCATCGGCATTATCTTCAAAACCATTATGTTTGTATTGTGAATAAGGTTTTTCGGGTGCAAGTTTTTCAAGCCACACTTCATAATCATGATGTAATCCTGACTCATCATCATTGATAAATACACTTGCCGTAATATGCATGGCATTACATAATACAAAACCTTCTTTTACTCCACTTTCAACCAGAACAGCTTGAATATCAGATGTAATGTTGATTAATTCTCTTCTTTTTATTGTTTCGAACCAAAGTTCTTTGCGATATGATTTCATTTTGGAGATATTTTTAAAGTACTTAGTTAGTATCTGTTTTAAAGTTAAACAAATATTGAATCAAAGCACCAAGTATTAAATAACAAATAGCAAATAACAAATCTCAAATAAAGTCCAATCAACAAAAAAAACAAAATTTCAAAACAAAATTAACTAATAATATTGTCTTTACACTTTTTCTTTTTTCTTTTTTTGAACATTGGGATTTGATATTTATTTGATATTTGGTGCTTGTTTTTTGTAATTTTTACTATTTATCTAAACTTTCGGACTTATAATACGGTCTTTAGTTAATATTCAGTGATTTTATAATTGCTTCAATCTTCATTTCAAGTTTCTGCTCAATAGTTTCAAAGTCGCTTTTGCTGTTCAGTTTATCATGTACCCCGAAATAGAATTTTATTTTTGGCTCAGTACCAGACGGACGGATTGATATTATCGAGCCATCTTTCAGAATAAACTGCAGGACATTTGACTGAGGCATGACAATAGATGATTCCTCATTTGTTACAATATTTTTCTTAATACTTTTCTGATAGTCATAAATCTCAATTACCTGTGAATTATTTATATAGGAGGGAGGATTGTCACGGAACGTTTTCATCATACTCTGGATTTCTTCTGCTCCCGTCTTTCCTTTTTTTACAATATTAAAAAGTCGTTCTTTATAAAAACCGAATTCAAGATAAATATCTATTAGCAGATCATTTAGTGTTTTTCCCTGGTCTTTAGCCCATGCAGCTGTTTCAGCCAGTAATGCGCATGAAATTACTGCATCTTTATCCCTGACAAATTCACCGGCAAGGAAACCATAGCTTTCTTCTCCACCTCCGATAAATGTTTTTTTATTTTCATTCTTTCTGATGATATCGGCAATATATTTAAATCCGGTAAGCACCTTAAAATAATCTACATTGAATTTCTTAGCAATAATATTCGGAAGATCTGATGAAACAATGGTTGTAATAATATATTCATTCCCCTGAAGCTTACCGTTTTCCGCCCATTTATTAAGCAGGTAATATACCAGGAGTGTCACGGTTTGATTACCATTAAGCAATTTAAACCGATTATTTTTATCTTTTATTGCAGCACCCATCCGGTCGCCATCCGGGTCGGTTGCCATAACAAGGTCGGCATCTGTTTCCCTTGCTTTTTTAAGAGACATTTTCATAGCGGCTGTCTCTTCGGGATTGGGTGATTTAACGGTTGAAAAATTCCCATCAATTACATCCTGTTCAGGAACATTATAGATATTACTGAAACCAAATTTTCTCAGTGCCATGGGCACAAGCTTAACACCCGTGCCATGGATCGGAGTATAAACTATTTTTAAGTTTTTATTCCGTTTAATAATCTCAGGTGATAAAGACAAGCTTTTTACTTTTTCAAGATAAATATTATCAATTTCTTCCCCTATAATTTCAATATCCTCAAGTTTCCCATCGAACAATACTTCATCAATTGAGGAAATACTTTTAACTTCGTCAATAATATTCTTATCATGAGGCTGGATAATTTGTCCGCCATCTTCCCAGTAAACTTTGTAACCGTTATATTCTTTAGGGTTATGAGAAGCCGTGACAACAACACCGCTCTGACATTTAAAATGCCTGATTGCAAATGATAATTCAGGAGTGGGTCTGAGAGCATCGAACAGGAAAACCTTAAAACCATTTGCGGCAAATATCTTTGAAGTTGTTTCAGCAAACAGACGGCTATTGTTCCTGCTATCGTATGCAACAGCTACCTTAATTTTATCTTTATCGGCAAATGCTTTCTTAATGTAGTTACTTAACCCCTGGGTTGCCATTCCAACAGTATAAATATTCATTCTGTTTGTTCCGGCTCCCATGATACCTCTGAGCCCGCCTGTTCCAAATTCAAGGTCTTTATAGAATGATTCAATTAGCTCAGGTTCATTATTATCCAGCATATTTTTCACGCTGGCTTTGGTTTCAGAGTCATAATTATTCTCAAGCCACTTGTTGGCTTTTTCTCTTACATCTTTTAATATTTGATTATCTGTCATAGCAATTAGGGTTTTTGAATTTTCTTGATACATTTATCAAGGCTTTCTTTCCAGTGGGGAATCTCAATATTGAAAGCGCTACGGATCTTGCTTTTATTGAGCACACTATAAAAAGGACGGTTAGCCGGTAAAGGATAATCTTTGGTTTCTATTGGTAGTACCTTACATGATAGTCCTGCAGACTTCATTATGCACACTGCAAAATCATACCAGCTACATACACCCTCGTTTGAGAAGTTATATATCCCGGGGTTAAAATCTTTTTTATTATCATTTATATTATTAATGATGCTAATTATAGTTTTAGCCAGATCATAGGCATAAGTAGGTGTTCCAACCTGATCGAAGATAACATTTAATGATTCTCTTTCAGCACCAAGGCGTAACATGGTTTTTACAAAATTTTTCCCATAGGACGAGTATAGCCAGGCTGTTCTGATAATCAAAGCATTATCATATTTCAGAGCTTCTTTCTCTCCCTTTAGTTTGGATATTCCGTAGACTGAGTTAGCATTTGGAGTATCGGTTTCTTTGTATGGCAGAAATGTTTTGCCATTAAAAACATAATCGGTTGAAATATGAATGTATTTTGCGCCGTTCTCTTTACTGATTTCAGCTAATAGTTTAACGGCTTTTGTGTTTATTAATTCAGCTATTTCTTTTTCTTCTTCAGCTTTATCTACAGCATTGTATGCAGCGCAATTGATTAAAAGATCGATAGGATTCTTATTTATAAAGTTTCTCAATGCTTCTTTATCTGTTATATCCAGAGTGTCTACATCGGTCCAGATAAAATGATAAGGCAGACCCTGGTCGGCCAACTCGTGAAGCTCATTTCCGAGTTGTCCGTACGATCCGGTTACCAGAATGTTTTTTATCATAACGAAAAATGTTTAGTTGTTTACTTAACTACTCTTCTTCAAACCTCAAATTCTTTAAAAGATGGTTGATGTTTATCTTTGGCAGAAATGATTGCCTTTTCCGGTTCAATATTCCAGTCGATATTTAATTCCGGGTCATTATACAATATTCCTCTTTCTGAATCGGGGTGATATAGTTTATCACATTTATAAAAGACCACAGCTATTTTGCTTAAAACAGAGAATCCATGAGCGAAGCCGGCCGGGACCAGCATTTGTTGTTTGTTTTCAGCACTAAGTTTGTGACTATACCATTTTCCGAATGTGAGGGAATTTTTTCGAATATCCACTCCAACATCCAGTATCTCACCTTCCAGTACCCTTATCAGTTTTGTTTGTGAATACGGGTCCAGTTGGTAATGTAGTCCGCGTATTACTCCAAAAGAAGACTTTGACTGGTTATCCTGTACAAATTGTATTTGTATGCCATAGTCTGCCAGATTCTTCTCATTATAGCTTTCAAAAAAATATCCCCTTTCATCCTCAAATACTTTGGGTTTGAGAATCAACAGATCAGGTATTTCAGTTTTGATTATTTCCATATTTTTTTTTGTAATTATTAAGTGCCTTTGCTTCGACTGCGCTCAGCATAAAAAGTTTAGAATGCTTAAATGAATAAATGATTAAAATGGAAGACTGTCGACTGTGGACTGCCGACTGAATCCAGTTGCCATTATGTTTTCATTGTTTGATTATTATTTACTTTTTTGCCGACTGCCGACTGTGGACTGCCGACTGATTTTAAAAAATCCTCCTCTTCTCATCAGCCAGTCTCATCAGGTATTGCCCATACTGATTTTTACTGAGAGGTTTTGCCAATTCAGTTAATTGTTTTCTGTCTATATAACCTCTTATAAACGCAATTTCCTCAATACAAGAGACTTTCAGTCCTTGTCTTTCTTCAAGAGTAGCAATATAATTCGACGCTTGCAAAAGGCTTTTATGAGTTCCGGTATCGAGCCAGGCATTTCCGCGGCCAAGCAATTTTACCTGTAACCTGTCTTCTTCAAGATAAAGCTTGTTCAGATCGGTAATTTCCAGTTCTCCTCTGGCTGATGGTTTCAGGTTTTTAGCTTTTTCAACAACATCATTACTATAGAAATAGAGACCGGTAACAGCATAGTTTGATTTTGGATGCTTCGGTTTTTCTTCAATGCTAAGAACTTTCCCTGATTCATCAAAATCGACTACCCCATAGCGTTCAGGATCGGTGACATAATAACCAAATATTACTGCACCATCTTTTAGTTTTGCCGTTTCGAGTAACTCTTTTCCGAATCCATGTCCGTAAAAAATATTATCGCCAAGCACAAGACATGCGGTATCATCACTAATAAATTTCTCACCGATAATAAAGGCTTGTGCCAATCCATCAGGTGATAGTTGCACTTCGTATGATATCTCCAGTCCCAACTGGTTACCATCACCAAGGAGTTTCTTGTAAAGATGAATATCGTCAGGAGTGGAAATGACAAGGATTTCCCTGATACCTGCCAGCATCAATACTGACATTGGATAATAGATCATCGGTTTATCATATACCGGGATTATTTGTTTCGAGATACTTTGTGTAAGTGGATAAAGCCTGGTGCCGGAACCTCCGGCAAGAATAAGTCCTTTCATTATGTCGTATTATTTTAATTTTTAGAACTAAGTATTTTGTTCATAAAGTCAATCATTTTCGTAATAAAACACCATTAAATAACAAATACCAAAAAACAAATAACAAATAATATCCAATGTTTGAAAAAACAAAATCCAAACAGGGAATATACAAGAATTTGTTTGATTATTGAGTCATTAGAATTTGTGATTTATTTATTCACAAAATAATTAATTTTCAAAGGTGTTCCCCGAAAAAAATCGGGGCAAGCTATGAGATCACTTCGTTAAGTTGTATTTTGGTGCTTGTTTTTTGTAATTTTTATTATTTAATTAAACTTTCGAATTTATAGAGGGTTTCTTATTAAAAGAATATAAGCTAGAAGCCGGGATCTTTATAATGAGAGTGTTTTCTTAAAATACTCTATTGTTTTTACAAGTCCTTCTTCAAGTTTAATTTTAGGCTCCCATTTTAATATTTCTTTAGCTTTTGAGATATTTGGTTTTCTTTGTGTTGGATCGTCTGTCGGCAAAGGTTCGAAAGTAATTTTCGATTCTGAGCCGGTAATCTCAATGACTTTCTCGGCAAGTTCCTTTATTGAGAACTCATCCGGGTTGCCAACATTTATAGGTCCTGTAATGGAATCCGGGGTTTCCATAAGTTTGATCATCCCGTTAATCAGGTCATCAATATATTGAAAACTCCTGGTTTGCGAACCATCACCATAAATGGTAATATTTTTTTCGTTTAGTGCCTGCACAATGAAGTTAGAAACCACTCTTCCATCGTATGGATGCATCCTTGGACCGTATGTATTGAAGATCCTGGTAATTTTTATTCTGACATCGTTTTGTTTATGATAGTTAACAAACAGGGATTCAGCACATCTTTTCCCTTCATCATAGCATGACCTTGGTCCGATGGGATTTACATGGCCCCAGTATGTTTCAGGTTGCGGGTGTATTTTCGGATCACCATAAATTTCACTGGTGGAAGCCTGGAGAACTTTAGCTTTAATACGTTTTGCAAGTCCCAGCATATTTATTGCACCCATCACTGATGTTTTTATGGTTTTAATACCATTATACTGATAATGAATAGGTGAAGCGGGACACGCCAAATTATATATTTCATCTACCTCGATGAAAAATGGCATAGTAACATCGTGTCGTATCAGTTCAAAATACGGATTATCCAGAAGGTGAACAATATTTGATTTTGCTCCGGTGAAGTAGTTATCCAATGATATTACTTCGTTTCCCTCATTAAGTAGCCGTTCGCAAAGATGCGAGCCGATAAAACCGGCTCCTCCTGTAATAAGTATTCGTTTCATATTGTAATAATTTTACGATTATTTACCTCTCCCAATACCGTAATATTCAAACCCATTCTCTTCCATTTCTTTCGAATCGTAAATATTTCGTCCGTCAAAAATAACCTTTTTCTTCAGTAGCTTTTCCATTACCCTGAAGTTTGGCATACGAAATTCCGACCACTCGGTAATCAGTACCATGGCATCGGTGTCAATAAGCGCTTCATATTGATCGGTTGCATACTTTATTTTATCACCAAGTATTTGTTTTGTTTCATTCATTGCTGCGGGATCATATGCTTTTACGCCGGCACCTTCGTAAAGCAGTTTATCTATAATAACCAATGATGGTGCTTCGCGCATATCGTCAGTTTGAGGTTTGAATGACAATCCCCAGAGACCAAAGGTTTTGCCTTTAATATTTCCATTGAAGTGCTTCATTATTTTATTAAAGATCACCTCTTTCTGACTATAGTTAACATCCTCAACAGCTTGCAAAATTCTGAGAGGGTATTTATTTTCAGCAGCAATCCGGATAAGGGCCTGTACATCTTTCGGGAAACATGATCCGCCGTATCCGGCTCCGGGGTAAATAAACTTATTCCCGATTCGTGAGTCGCTTCCTATCCCTTTCCTTACCATATTGATATCAGCTCCCAGTATCTCACAAAGATTCGCTATATCGTTCATAAAGCTGATTTTTGTTGCCAGCATGGAGTTTGCAGTGTATTTTGTGAGTTCAGCAGAGGGAATATTCATAAAATATATCGGATGGTTGTTCAGTACAAATGGTTTGTAAAGGCGTTCCATTGTTTTTTGTGCCTTTTCAGAATCAACACCGATAACAATCCTGTCTGGTTTCAGAAAATCCTGAACAGCAGCACCCTCTTTTAGGAATTCCGGATTAGATGCCATGTCAAATTCAACATCTGCACCCCGTTTAGTAATCTCTTCCCTGACAACTTTTCTGACTTTTTCTGCTGTACCAACAGGTACTGTGCTTTTTGTGACAATAACCATGTAGTGATCAATCAGTTGTCCTATCTCCCTGCCGACAGTAAGTACATGTTTCAGGTCGGCACTGCCATCTTCGTCAGGTGGTGTGCCGACTGCAATAAATAATGCATCAGTATCAACAAGACTTTCTTCTAAGCTTGTGGTGAAAAAGAGCCTGCCTTTTTCAATATTTCTCATGATCATTGGTTCAAGACCGGGTTCATAGATAGGTATAATCCCTTTTGTTAGCCCTTCTACCTTTTCTTTATCAACGTCAACACAGGTTACACTAAGTCCTGTTTCCGCAAAGCATGTACCGGTAACAAGACCAACATATCCAGTACCTACGATTGAAACTTTCATGATATTTCATAATTTAATGGAAAACAAAAGTAGAAAAATTAAACGAGAAAGATTAATTGATTAATAGGATAACCTATAGAAACTCAATTTTGAAATAGTATTCCATCATATGAAGCTTTACTGAATTTTATTTGATTTGAGAAATCTATCTTAAAATAAAATTGGAAAGCATGCAAATTGCGAATTACCTGTTATAAATATTTTAAAAGAGATGGTCAATATTGTTTTTAAAAAAAAAATTGTAATTTTGCACCTCAAATTTACTATTATATAATGTCTAACTTATTAAAAACTAATTATTTTATACATGGAAAACAATATTGAAAAAGAAAAGAAGGAAATGGTAGAAAAGCTTGAACAGGATAAAAACCAAACAAGTGAAGAAAAACCTGCGGAGCAAATGAAAAAGGAAGAGTTGAATGAAACAGAAAACGAAGAGGTTAGTAAAATCAAAGAAACTACAGCTAAGGAAAAGGATGAAAAAGTTGTTGAAGATAATAAAGAAGTAACGGAAGAAATTAGTGCCAAAGAAACTATAAAGGTTGATTCTATTGAAGAAAAGGCTGAACCTGAGACTGATAAGGAAGTTGCTGAAAAGAAATCAAAAGAATCAGAGACTGATGAAAATACTCCAATTGAGGATTTTGATTGGGAAAGCCTTATGGTGAAAGAGGATGATTATACACCAAAGGTAAGAGCAGAGTATGAGAGTCTTTATGATGAAACCCTTTCATCTGTTGCTGAAAATGAAGTTGTTGATGGCACTGTGATTTCAATGACAAAAAGAGAAGTAGTTATCAATATTGGTTATAAGTCTGAGGGAGTAGTTAGTTTAAATGAGTTCAGATATAACCAGGAACTTAAAATAGGGGATGCCGTTGAAGTATATGTTGAGAGTAAAGAAGACAAAAGCGGTCAGCTTATTCTTTCACATAAAAAAGCAAGGGCATTAAAATCGTGGGACCGGGTAAACGAAGCGCATGCTAAAGATGAAATTATCAAGGGTTATATTAAATGTCGTACAAAAGGCGGTATGATCGTTGACGTTTTTGGAATCGAATCATTCCTTCCTGGTTCACAGATTGATGTTAAGCCAATTCGCGATTACGATATGTATGTTGAGAAAACAATGGAGTTTAAGGTTGTTAAAATAAACCATGAATATAAGAATGTTGTTGTTTCACACAAAGCCTTAATTGAGGAAGAACTTGAACAGCAAAGGAAAGAAATTATTGCAAAGCTCGAAAAAGGTCAGGTTCTCGAAGGAACTGTCAAGAATATTACATCATATGGTGTATTTATTGACCTGGGAGGTGTGGACGGATTAGTTCATATTACAGATCTTTCATGGGGACGCGTAAATCATCCTGATGAGATTGTGGAACTCGATCAGAAGCTGAATGTTGTGATCCTGGATTTTGATGATAATAAGAAACGAATAGCACTTGGAATTAAACAGCTTACACCTCATCCGTGGGAATCACTTGACAAGGATCTCAAGGTTGGTGACAAGGTTAAGGGGAAAGTTGTGGTAATGGCTGATTATGGAGCTTTCATTGAGATTGCTCCCGGTGTTGAAGGTCTGATCCATGTTTCTGAAATGTCATGGTCACAACACCTTAGAAGCGCTCAGGAATTTCTCAAGATAGGTGATGAAGTTAAAGCAGTTATACTTACAATGGACAGAGAAGCTCGGAAAATGTCTCTTGGTATGAAGCAACTCAAACCCGATCCATGGGAGAAAATTGAAAAGAAATACCCTGTTGGTTCTAACCATAAAGCCAAAGTGAGGAACTTTACAAATTTTGGAATTTTTGTTGAGATTGAGGAAGGTGTTGATGGGTTGATTCATATTTCCGATCTTTCATGGACAAAGAAAATTAAACATCCTGCCGAATTTACCTCAATAGGAGCTGATATTGAGACAGTAGTGCTTGAAATAGATGTAGAAAACAGAAGGTTAAGCCTTGGACATAAACAGTTAGAAGAAAATCCATGGGAAGTGTTTGAATCGGTATTTACTGTCGATTCAATTCATGAAGGAACTATTGTTGAGGTATTCGATAAAGGTGCTATTGTCACTCTGCCATATGGTATTGAAGGTTTTGTTACTCCAAAACATCTTGTTAAAGAAGACAAATCACAAGGTAAAGTTGATGAAAAACTGGAATTTAAAGTATTGGAATTTAACAAAGGTGCTAAGCGGATAATTTTATCTCATAGCCGTGTTTTTGAAGATAAAGACAAATTGGCTAAGAAAATCACTCGAAAATCAAGTTCTTCTATAGCACGTAAATCGTCAAAAAGGACAAAAAGTAATTCGGAAAAAACAACTCTTGGAGATATTACTGATCTGGCAGCTTTAAAATCAGAAATGGAAGAAAAAGAAGATAAAATTACCAGAAAAAAGAAAAAATAGTTATATTTAGGTTTTAAACCTTAATAAATCATGGATTTTAAAATTGAAAAAAGGGATAATTATACTTTAATTCAGCTTCTGGATGAGAAACTGGATACGCATATTGCCCCGAATCTTAAATCGGAACTTGTTCTGATTTCCGGTAATGGTGAGAAAAATATTATTCTTGATCTTAGTAATAGCCGTTATTGTGATTCTTCAGGCTTAAGTGCAATTTTAGTCGCAAATCGGCTTTGTAAAAATGCAAAGGGTACATTTGTACTTACGGGTCTTAACGAAGCAGTTGAAAGACTAATTACAATTTCTCAACTGGATACAGTATTGAATATAGTTGGATCAGTTGATGAAGCGGTAAAAATAATTTCGGAATAATTTAGAATAAAAGCTAAAATGGCTTTTACTTTTACTATACTAGGAAGCAGTTCTGCTTTACCAACTTCTAAAAGATTTACATCCGCTTTTGTATTAAATATACATGAGCGGTTTTTTTTAATTGATTGTGGAGAGGGGACACAAATGCAGCTTCGCAAGTATAAAATTAAACTAGGTAGAATAAACCATATTTTTATTTCTCATATTCATGGCGATCATGTTTTTGGACTTTTCGGACTGATATCTTCATTCAATTTACTAGGCCGTAAAAATGATCTTCATATTTTTGGTCCCTCCGATCTTGAACGGATAATTCATGGTTATTTAAAGGATTTCTATATTAATCTTTTTTTCGAGATTATTTTTCATCCTGTTAATTGTACCAAGTCGGTTAGGATTTATGAGGATGATAAAATTCTGGTGAACAGTATACCCCTGAAACATAGAATTCCTACGTGTGGTTTCCTGTTCAGGGAACAGCCAATATGGCCAAATTTGAGAAAAGATATGATTGAGAAGTATAATATTCCGATTTCGAAAAGGCAGGGTATAAAAAGGGGAGATAGTTTTATTACGGAAACGGGTGATATTGTGCCTAACAGTGAATTAGTGATCTCCGCCCCGGAACCTAAAACATTTGCATATTGTAGTGACACTTCCTACAATGAGGGTATATTAACGCAAATTAGAAATGTTGACCTTCTCTATCATGAAGCCACGTTTGGCGGTGAACTTAGAAAACTGGCAAAAGAAACTATGCATTCAACGGCTAGTGAAGCAGCCCGGCTGGCCAGTAAAGCATCTGTGAAAAAATTGGTGATAGGGCATTTTTCAGCAAGATATAAAGATCTTACACCCCTGCTTGCAGAGGCAAAAACAGTGTTTGAAAACACATTCGTTGCTGAAGATGGGAAAATATTTACTGTGGAGTAAATGAGTAAATGAGTGAAAGAAAAGATGTCATTGCCTCACAATTCACAATTCAGTAAATTGCCATAATAAAGTCTTATCTTTGATGAAATTTTTTTAACCAGGTTGATAGTTTTACAGAAGTGCAGGAAAAAATAATTATACTCGATTTCGGATCACAATATACACAATTGATTGCCAGACGCATAAGAGAATTAAATGTCTATTGCGAAATTCAGCCCTTCAACAGGAATCCTGAAATAGATGATTCGGTTAGAGGGATTATTTTATCCGGTAGTCCTTCATCTGTGCGGGATAAGAATGCTCCGGAGCCAGATCTTTCCGGGATAAAAGGCAAGAGACCTTTACTTGGGGTTTGCTATGGAGCGCAATATCTGGTACATCACTACGGAGGTGAAGTTTTGGCTTCTGAAACCAGGGAATACGGAAGAGCTAAACTGAAATTTGTGAAACAAAACAATGATCTTTTTAGTGATGTTACACCAAATACCCAGGTATGGATGTCGCATGGGGATACAATAACCAGGTTACCAGTGGATTATGAGGTGATAGGTAGTACTGAGGATGTAAAAGTGGGGGCATTTAAAATCAGAAATGAGACTTCTTACGGAATTCAGTTTCATCCGGAAGTATATCATACTACTGAAGGAAAAAAAATTCTAAAAAACTTTGTTTTAAATATTTGTGGTTGCCGGCAGGATTGGACACCTGGCTCTTTTGTTGAAACAACTGTTGAAAATTTGAAAAAGAAACTTGGAAGAGATAAAGTAATTCTTGGACTTTCAGGAGGTGTGGATTCTTCAGTTGCTGCTATCCTCTTGAACAGAGCTATTAGTGATAAACTTACTTGTGTTTTTGTAGACAATGGAATGTTGAGGAAAAATGAAAATAACCAGGTTCTGGAGTTATATAAAAACATGGGATTGAATGTGTTAGGGGTTGATGCCTCGGACATGTTCATTACAAAGCTATCGGGAGTATTTGATCCTGAACAAAAACGGAAAATAATAGGAAAAATATTTATAGAAGTTTTCGAAGAAGAAGCAGCTAAAGTTAAGGATGTGAAATGGTTAGCACAGGGAACAATTTATCCGGATGTTATTGAATCAGTATCGGTTAATGGACCATCAGTAACTATT
>Ga0208905_1001353_pt1 | contig 12370 bp, 7 predicted proteins | sample AntAceMetag02UKS_FD_184776 | JGI IMG/M metagenome (GOLD analysis project Ga0208905, IMG submission 184776) | Saline lake microbial communities from Ace Lake, Antarctica - Antarctic Ace Lake Metagenome 02UKS (SPAdes) (version 2) | ecosystem: Environmental > Aquatic > Non-marine Saline and Alkaline...
CTGAGCCTGTCACGCTCCTTCTGACTCATCTTCAATATCCCCTTTTTCACTGACACCTCCTTATAGGCGCCAGTATAGGGGACATTTCTATTTAGTCTCAGGGGGACATTATCATTTAGTTATGACACAACGATTCGATAAATCCGACATCTGCCAACAATAAGCGATGAAAAGGAAGTTTAATAAGTCCATAGAGTTTTATTCTTGGAGGTTATAACTCATTTAACCCACAAACTCAGAAACTCGTTGTGTGACATAATTATGTTGTGATGTTAAAAAATGCGTTTTCCCTCTTGACAGTCATACCCCTTTATGCAATTATATAGAATACCGGAGGCGACAGTGCCCCGAAAGTTTTCGGGGTATGCTGTCACACGAAAGGGGCCAAGCCCGAGTAGTCCGCCTCCGGCCCCTTTTTACACGCACTTTATTTCAACCCTATTAAAGGTACTTATTGGCGCTGGGGCTACTTGCTTTTCTTGCGGAGGAAATAGAAGTAACCCCGACCAGGTATATCCAACCTCGCATCGACTATTTCAGCGGAAATACCTCCCTCCCCGGTGCGCCCCGTGATCTTTACAAGTGCTGTTCCATTGAGGCAAGGTCTTGCCCCCTCTCCTCTTCCCCGGGTATATCGAGCCTCAAACTCTGTGTGCTCGAACATAAGCACTTTCAGAAATGGGAAGACCAATTGAGAAGGTGTAAACCGCACCATAGCCGCCGTGACACCGGGATACCACGACAGTTTATACCCCTGAAAGTAGTGGTTGTACTTCGGAAGATCAATGGAGAAATCCGTCCTGTATATCTCGCCGGCGGCAGAACCATGCGCCGTATGACCGGGTCTATCGCTCTCCTCTCCCCCCTTCTGCGCACCTCCCGTAACAGGTAGACTCCCTGAAATAGACATGAGTAAATCGGCATCATTGAGATCGAGCGCCCCGGCAGCGGCAAGGTCCTTTTCGAAATCTCTCTCCCTTTTGATGGGGGCGAGCATGGTGGACGCCGAGTCAACCTTCTCCCAGACCGCAGTGTCCTCGGGGGTCAGCTCCTGAGCGACAAGGTACTCCTTCACCGCCTTCTCGTATTCCCCTTGGGCAAAGTATATGTCCCCCTTCCCAATCGCCGCCGAGGCCTCCCTTTTTCTCTTTTCGTCGTAGCGTTCCCGGGCAAGATCGACCTTTATCTCAATGGCCCTATCATGGGGGTCAAGGCTCTGTGCTTTCAGGAACTCTCTAAGAGCTTCCTGAAATTCACCCTGCTCAAACAGGCCGGCGCCTCTGTTAAGCGCCTCCGCTTTAATCGCCAGTGTCTTCTCTATTTCCTTAATCTTCCCGGCGGCCTCCTGCGAGTGAACGGAGTCCGGATAAAGGTTCACCACCATACTATATGCGCTCTCGGCTTTGTCGAAATCTCTCAGCCTCTTATGATAAATCTCTCCTATCTTCAATCGGGCTGTCTTGCCGAGCTCACTGCGTGGGGACAGCTTGATCACGAGTTCGTACTTGGATATTGCCTCCCGGTGGCGCCCACTCGTTTCCAGCCACTCTGCGTTGCCGAAAGTAGCCTCAACCTCCCGCCTGTTTCCGCAGCCGTGGCTCGACAGTGCGACGCTCATAAGAATTATCCGGATAAGAATCGTTTTCTTCATCTCACAGCTATCTTATCAGATTGCCGGGCGGAAAGGTAAACGGGATCGAGCCATCGTGTTTTAATAACCGGGTGGCGGCGAGAAAAAGCCCGGCGGATTTATGGGAGGCCGCCAGGTCCTTCTTCCGGCTGTTCGCCCTTCCATATAGGCTCCAGGATGGGTTCAAAATCAGCCTGCGGCCAGGGAACCGGGAAGGTAGCCACATCGGCAACACCGCCAGCCAACCTCCCCAGGGTGAGAGTTCCCCCCTCGAGGCAGCCGAGGGAGGGAGCCAGGCAGATACCGTACAATGGATTCCGGCTCTCACGGTATTTAGCACAGACGCGGAGGGGAACCTCCAGCCAGCAGGTGGCGGCGTTGACAAAACCCACTCCGAACTTCGTGGAGGACCTGGCGATATACCCCTTCGCAAGGGAGGTGGAGGATGGGCCAAGGAGCAACGCCGCTACAAGAGCTGTCTTACTTAATAACGATAAGGTCATTGAATATTCTTTACGACAACTCTCTCTTGAAAAATTTACAGGGGTACGCGTCAACAAGTCAAAGCTCAACTTGCGGACCCACTACTACTTCCCGGCCAGCTTGCAGATAATAGCCAGAAGAAAGAGTGAGTTGGCCCCGATCACGACATTTATCGCCTGGAAGCCCAGGACAGTGGGAGCACCTACACAGAACCTGCCGATCACCGCCCAAACTAAAACGATAATGCCGACCACTGCAAGAACAGATGACAACGCCTTCACAGACAGCCTCCCTTCCTTGTAATTATCATAATGCTTTTCCAGCAAGGAGACAATAAAAAGCCATATCGATTAAATAGGGCAACTATCAACACTCATCCGGGATATCGTGTCCGAAACGATAAAATAGAGGAAGGTAGTTACCTTGGCTTCAGACCGGTCAGTCCGACAGTGTCGTTGCCGACGGGGATTATCCACAGGTCGCGCGCCAGGGCGCTCGGGTTCCTCGCCATCGCCTGCGCCTCGGTAAGGTCGCCGGGCCGCGGAGCGTTCCAGATGTAGAGGTTGTAGTCCCCCCAGAAGTCTTCCATCACGCCCAGCTCGTCGAAGCTGTTGCCCCTGTTCACACCCGTCACATACTCTATGTCGTCCCGCTGCGTGATCACCCACTCGTCAAGGGCGCGCGGGACAAGGTTGCGCGCCACAGCGTCGGCGTACGTCCAGTCACCCGGCACCGGCAGGTTCCACAGATACAGCCTGTAATCGCCGGAGACGTTCCGCACCACCGCAAGGCTGTCCGCCAGGCCGTCACCCGCCGTGTCCAGGCCGCACATCGCCACAGCGTCGTTCGCGTACGGTATCACCCACAGGTCACGCGCCAGCGCGGACGGGTTCCTCGCATACGCATCCCAGAACGTCCAGTCACCCTCCCGTGGAACGTTATAGAGATAGAGCCCGTAGTCCCCGCTGTCGCTTTTCATGACCGCCAGGTGGTCATCGGCGTCCGCGGTTAGCTCGATGTCGTTCCAGTTCGGGATGACCCACAGGTCGCGCGCCGCCGCTGACGGGTTCCTCGCGAAGGCGTCCCAGTAAATCCAGTCGCCGCTCACAGGCGCGTTGTACAGGTACAGGTTCTGGTCCGTGCCGCCTTTGAGCTTGAGCACGCTGATGCCCTGCTCCCCCGTGCCGGGGATGATTATTTCAGCCATCGCCTGCGTGTCGTTGCCTGACGGAATGAGCCACAGGTCACGCGCCGCTGCGCTCGGGTTCCTCGCTAAGGCGTCCCAGTAAATCCAGTCGCCGCTCACCGGCGCGTTATAGACGTACAGGTTGTAGTCACCACCCTGGTCCTTCATCGCGGCAAGGGGGTGTAGCCCCAGGGGAGTTGTCGTTATCGTGGGAGTCAAGGTTATCGTGGGCGTAAGTGTTACGGTCGGCGTGCTCGTCGGCGGCGACGTGATCGTCGGCGTACCGGTTATCGTAGGCGTAAGAGTAATCGTAGGTGTCGGCGTGGGGCCCGTCGGCGTCGAGGTAGGTGTCGGCGTGGGTCCGGTAGGCGTGGGCGAGGGCGGCTCACCGCCCCAGATCGCATAGAGGTTCCCGTCGTCCGAGCCGGCGTAGAGCGTCATCTCGTCGTACGAGAGGCCGCCCCTGTCTATGCTTATTCCAGGAGAGGAAGCGACATCCCCTCCCGTACGGTAGCTCCAGCCGAGCTGCCCGGACGACATCAGCGCGTAGATGTTGTCATCGTCCGCGCCGAAGTAGACCACGTCATAGCTCAGGTAGCTGTCGCTGTAGAGCGCGACAGGCGATGAGGTTATCGGGCCGCCGGTGGCGTACGTCCAGTGGAGCTGTCCCCGCGACTGCAGGGCGTAGAGAAGACCGTCTTCAGAGCCGAAGTAGACCTCGTCGTACCCGAGGCCGCCGTCGTCCAGCCACAGGACGGAGGGCGAGGCGGGCACGTCGCCGCCCGTCACGTAGGTCCAGCTCAGCTTCCCTGAGGACTCGATCGCGTAGAGCCTGTCGTCATCGGAGCCGAAGTAGACGACGTCGTACCCCTCGAAGCTATCGTCGTCCACGTACAGGGCCGCCGGCGATGAGGTGATCGGCCCTCCCGTAGCATACGTCCAGTGGAACTGGCCCTGCGACCGCAGGGCGTAGAGAAGACCGTCGTTGGAGCCTATGTAAACCTCGTCGTAGCCCAACCCCCCGTCGTCCAGCCACAACAGCGAGGGCGAGGAAGTGACGTTTCCTCCGGTACGGTAACTCCAACTCAGCTGGCCCGACGACTCCAGGGCATACAGGTTATCGTCGTCCGAGCCGAAGTAGACGATGTCGTAGCTAAGCTGTCCGTACTCGTCGCCGTAGATCGCCACCGGCGACGACGTGATCGGTCCGCCCGCCGCATACGTCCAGTGGAACTGGCCCTGCGACTGCAGCGCGTAGAGAAGACCGTCATTGGAGCCTATGTAGACCTCGTCGTAGCCTAGCCCGCCTTCGTCCAGCCACAGCACGGCAGGCGAGGACGTTATGTCGCCTCCCGTCCTGTAACTCCAGTCCAGCGCCCCCGACCGGAAGGCGTACAGCCTGTCGTCACGGGAGCCGACGTAGATCTCGTCGTAGCCGTCGCCGCCGTCATCCACCCATGCGATGGATGGCGAAGAGCCCACGGACAGGCCCAGGTCGTATGTCCATTTCAGCTCCGCGAGCTGCGGTCCGTCGAACCCGGTCACGCCGGTCCTTGCCGGGTCGTGCCGGAACATCGGCCACGTGAGGGGATACGGAGGGCTCGGCGTCCTCCACGGCGTCCCCGTCGGCGTGGCTGTCGTGTCCGGCGTGCCCGTTATCGTGGGCGTCACCGTGGCTGTCGGCGTTATGGTCGGCGTCGGCGAGAGCCCTGTCGGCGTCCGCGTTGGCGTGGTCGTTGGCGTTCCCGTCGACGTAGGAGTTGCGGTAGGCGTGACCGTTACTATAGGATCTTGAAAAGCGTAAAGATTGTTCTCAGTTGAGCCCACGTAGACCGCTCCGTTGCTCCCGATGGCCGGCAAGGAAAAAACATCGAATACAGTCACATAGCTCCACAAGAGGGCGCCCGCGGAGGTGAGACTGTAGAGCCTCCTATCATTTGAGCCCACGTAGACTGTCCCGTCACTCCCGATAGACGGTGAGGAGTCAACATCGAATCCCGTCACGTAACTCCAAGAAAGGGCGCCCGCGGAGGTGAGACTGTAAATCCTTCTATCCACTGAGCCCACGTAGACCGCCCCGTCACTCCCGATGGCCGGTGATGAGGATACCGGGTATCCCGTCACATAGCTCCACGAGAGGCCGCCAGCGGAGGTGAGACTGTAGAGCCTGTAATCCCCTGAGCCCACGAAGACCGCCCCGTCACTCCCAATGGCCGGCGAGGAACCAATCGAGCTTCCCGTCACATAGCTCCACGAGAGGCTGCCCGCGGAGGTGAGACTGTAGAGCCTGTTACCCTGTGAACCCATATAGACCGCCCCGTCACTCCCGATGGCCGGCGAAGATAAAATACTATTGAATCCCGTCTGATAGCTCCACGAGAGGCCGCCCGTGGAGGTGAGACTGTAGAGTCTGTCATCACTTGAGCCCACGTAGACCGCCCCGTCACTCCCGATGGCCGGCGAGGATTTAACCCAGAGTCCCGTCAAATAGCTCCACGAGAGGCTGCCCATGGAGGTGAGACTGTAGAGCCTCCTATCATCTGAGCCCACGTAGACCGCCCCGTCACTCCCAATGGCCGGTGAGGAGTCAAAATCGAATCCCGTCACGTAACTCCAAGAGAGGGCGCCCGCGGAGGTGAGACTGTAGAGCCTGTTATCACTTGAGCCCACGTAGAGGGACCCGTCGCTCCGTATAGCCGGCGAGGAGCCAACATCAAATCCCGTCACGTAACTCCAAGAGAGGGCGCCTGTTTGTGGCCCAACGTACTGGCTCCGGCCCGTGTGCCACACGTCATGGTGGAACATCGGCCAAGGACCTCGTGGGTCAGATGTAGGCGTTATCGTTGGTGTAAGCGTTATGGTGGGCGTACCCGTCACTGTTGGTGTGTCAGTCACCGTGGACGTCGGCGGGGCCGTGCCCGTCACAGTCGGCGTGGGCGTTGACGTCCCCGTCGGGGACAGTGTGGGCGTCCGTGTCGGCGTTTCCGTCGATGTCCAGGTCGGAGTGAATGTCGGCGTGGCTGTCGGTTGCGCAGTGCCGGTGACGGTGGGCGTAGCCGTGGGCGTGGGCTCGCCGCCGTATATCGCATAGAGGTTCCCGTCGTCGGAGCCGGCGTAGAGCGTCATCTCGTCGTATGTCGGCGCCCCCCGGTCAATACCTATCGCCGGCGACGAGGAGACGTCGCCGCCCGTCGCGTAGCTCCAGCGGAAATCGCCCGAGACCGAGTTCAGGGCGTAAAGATAATTGTCGTTCGAGCCGAAGTAGAGGGAGTCGTAGCCAACACCCCCCAGCTCGTCGTAGCAGAGGGCCGGCGAGGAGCGTATGTCACCGCCCGTTGCATAGCTCCACCGGAACGCGCCGCAGGAGTGGAGGGCGTAGAGTGTATTGTCGGCCGAGCCGAAGTAGACAACGTCGTAGCTAAGGTAGCTGGGATTGGCGTCGTAGGCGACCGCAGGGGAGGTTATGGCCGTGCCCACGGAGTACGTCCAGTGGAACTGCCCTGACGACTGCAGGGCGTAGAAAATGTTGTCGGCGGAGCCGAAATACACCTCGTCGTATCCCGCCCCCCCGTCGTCCAGCCAAAGGACAGCCGGAGCGGATGCTATCTCGCCGCCCGTCGCGTAGCTCCAGCGGAACTCGCCGGAAACCGAGTTCAGGGCGTAAAGATAGTTGTCGTTCGAGCCGAAGTAGAGCGAGTCGTAACCAATGTTCCCCAGCTCGTCGTAGCCGATGGCCGGCGAGGAGCGTATGTCACCGCCCGTTGCATAGCTCCACCGGAACGCGCCCGACGAGTGCAGGGCGTATAGAGTGGCATCGTTGGAGCCGAAATATATCGCGTCGTATGCGCTGATATCCAGCGCCAGCGGGGATGAGACGATGTCCCCTCCCGTGACGTAAGACCAGTCAAACATCCCTGATGATTTCAGGGCGTATAGGTTGTTGTCGTTGGAGCCGAAATATACCTCGTCGTACGCATATCCACCCTCCCTGACCATGAGGACGGCCGGGGAGGATTCGATGTTTTCACCAGCAGCGTAGGTCCAGTGGAACGCTCCCGAGCTCAGGGCGTAGAGGTTGCCATCGGAGGAGCTCATGTACAGCTCGTCGTAGCCGTTAAGCTCGTCGTAGACGGCTGCGGGGGATGAGAGAAGCGCTGCACCCACAGTGTAGGTCCACTTCAGGTCTGATGAGAGCGGCCCGGCGAACGGGCAGGTACCCGTTCTCTCCGGGTTATGCCGGAACATTATCCAGTCCCAGTTATCGGCCTCCGCCGAGGGGATGGGGCAGGCAAGGAAAAAGACGGGGATAAATATGAAAGCGGCCGCCAGAACTCTCTTCCCGGCAGCCCAGGGCAACCTGTCACCAGATGATCGAGAAAACATCAGCCGGCGCACTCGATTGGAAAGAAACATTACCCTCCCCTCGATGCTTTTCTGGCTCCGCAACACTATGGTAAAAAGGAAAGAGCCTAAACTGCACCACTATACAAACACAAACGCCAACTACATACAACCTATATAGCCTATTATTTTATTGTGGTCAATGTTTTTTTAAATTTTTTGGTAACATTCAAAAGGTTCGGCATTTTGCCATTATATACGAATTCCTCCCCCTTGATAGGAGAGGTTAGGTGGGGGTGAAAAAGCAATTACTCGTATCTCTTACAGGTTAAAACAGGAACAAATAAGGGCATTAAAGCCCCCTCCCCTTAATCCCCTCCCCCGTTGGGGAGGGGAAATATGGTTATGGCATTTGCCGTAACTTTTGAACGTTATCAATTTTTTGCCTGTGGGGTTGCTTCGTCCGCCACACTTCGTATGTCGTCCTCGCAATGACGCCGTAAAATGCTTATCCTCTACCTTCCGGGTGTTTACCACCCGACCCGGCATGGGGGCGTCTTTAATCCGACATATCGTTTATCCTATCCCTGTACGCCTGGATGGCCTGGAGCCTGCCGACGGCCTCCAGCTTCTCCGGCACACCGTCCTTCTGGCCGACGACCCGGTAGAGCTTCATCGCCGAGTTGACGCACTCGTTGAAGCGCGCCCGGTCGAAGTAGAGGCCAGCCGGCTCGTTCTTGTTAACGCACTCCCTTGCGAGCTGCCGGTAAAAATCGGCGAACTTCAGGTAATGGATGTTCAGCTTCTTGCTCTGGGCGTGCTTGATCGTCATCTGGCGGAGCATGAGGAGAAGGGTCTCCGTTCCATTGTCGATGAGGTCCCTGTTCCGCCCTATGAACCATATCAGGTTCTCCTCCGCCCTCTCCTCCTCCTCCCTTGCGAGACATTCGTAATGGGTTCCTTTTAGTTCATCGATCATAGACCTCCACGCCTCGATCTTGTACTCGGCCTCGGCGAGGTGGTCCTCTATGTCCTTTTTCTCCGTTGAGTAGGCCCGGATATCGGCGAAGCGGCCCACGATCCCCAGGTTCCTTCTGGCCGCCTCCCGTAAACGGGAATCCATCTGGGAGCACTCGAGATAGCTCAGCCTAGCCCCCTCGTAGTCGTGGAGCTTCTCCTTGGCCCGGGCCTTGCTGTAGGCGACCACGGGCTCGAACCGCCGGGGGTACGCCTTCTCGTAATTCTTGAGACGGATAAGCGTCGCCCTGTAAATGTTCTTCCCCGTGATATCCCTTGCCGTCGGAAAACGGTACGTGTCGTCCGATAAGTGGCGCTGGAAGTCGCTATGAATTTCCAGAATGTTCTCGAACGGCTCGTACGCCGTGTTTACGGGCCTGGAAGAACAACCGGCAAGGAAGAAAAATACTGACGCCGAGAGCACAAGCAGGGATAAATGCGGCGAAACTTTTTCCCTCTTTTCCATAGGGAGGATTATAGAATGGAAACATGGAAATATGGAAGCATGGAAATATCGATACGACGCTCCGCGTCGTATCGGAGACCGATATATATCCAGGATCTGATCAATCCCGGAAATCTGCGGCCAATTATTCCTTTGAATTTTTCTTAGAAAAATCTTTATAATAAATTGGAGAACGAAGCGAGCTAATTTATATGATTTATCTCCTAGCATTCTTCATGAATTTCAGCAACGGGCTCTTTCTGCTCAGCACACCCCTGGTGGCCATCAAGGAGTTCCAGGCAAGTGTTCTCACCCTGGGCCTCCTTGGCACTGCGGGGGCCGCCACCTATTCACTGTCCTGCGCCTGCGGCGGATTCTGGGCGGAGCGCCACGGCAGGGCGAGGATGATGCCCCTCGGCTGCGCCTTTATCATCCTGGCGGATTGTTCAATCCTCTGGGTGGACCGGACATGGCACCTTTTCTTCATCGTCGCATGGGCAAGCTTCGGCGCGGGACTCTTCTGGCCGTCTCTTATGAAATGGATGGGGGAAAAAGGAGAACATGAAGGGCTGGGAAAAAGGGTGGGCGCGTTCAACATCGCCTGGAGCGCCGGTATCATGCTTGGCCCCCTCGTCGGCGGCCGGCTTTATACCATGGATTACCGCTGGCCGTACCTCCTTGGAGCTGTGACCGTTTCCTGCGTCCTCCTCGTCCTCCTCCGGCTTCGCCACACCCTCACAATGGAAAGAACCACCCCGGAAACACCCGCCGCAGCAAAACCGGATGGCGATATAAGGAGTTTCATTTACATCGCATGGGCGGCCAACTTCGCCATCTGGTTTACAATAGGCGCCACGGAGAACCTCTTTCCCAAGCTGGCCGTCTCCCTGGGTATATCCGCCGGCAGCCTGGGAAACATGATGGGGCTGGTGGGATTCGGGCAGATGCTCATGTTTCTCCTCCTGCGGCATATCAAGGGATGGCACTTCAAGTTTTGGCCTATCCTCCTTGTCCAGATCGGGTGCGCCGCGGGCGCCGCCGTCTTCCTCACCTCGACCTCTCAACTGCTCTTCGGCATAGGCTTTCTCATTATCGGCCTGACGGGCGGTGTGACGTACTTCTCGAGCCTCTTCTACAGCCTTTACCACCACGAAAGGCGGGGGGTAAAGAGCGGGCTTCACGAGTCCATCCTGGCCGCCGGCATAGGCCTCGGCCCCATAGCGGGCGGCGTCGCCGCTACCCTGTGGGGCCTCCGCGCGCCCTACACCGTCTGTCTGGTCCTCATCCTCTTAGCGGTATTACTCGAAACAGCTTTTTTCTTCTCTACAAGACAAAAGAACCGTGAAGCGTGAAGCGTATCTCGTATTGTGTATCGCGTAGATAATTGAAAAAATGGAAATATGGAAGCAAGAGGCACCAAGCAAGCTCGATCGCTAATTATTAATCTCAACTTACCCTATCTTTGTGCCTTCGTGCCTTAGTGGCAGGCATTTTTTTCTCGCCACGAAGAACACGAAGAAAGAAAAGATATTCAGACAGGATTAACCCCGATTTATCGGGGTTAATCCTGTCTGAATTTTCAATATTTGTGATAAAATTAAGCTGTTAACAACGAGGGGTAAGCTTATGAAAAAGTTTTGTTGCTTAGGAATTATTCTGGCTGCTTACATCCCTTTGTGTGGAATTTGCGGGAGCGAGGGCAGAAAAAATCTTCCTCTCCGGAGAGCTATCCTGGGCCACTGGAGAAAAGCAACAAGAGGATCTTCAGAGTACGAATACAGACCTACTTTTAAATTGGTAAGCAAGGCTAAAGACGGGAGTCCATCAATACGCACGTGGAAAATTCTTTCAGAAAGCGGCGAAACGTTGAAAATCAAAGTGGTAGGAGTGAGCAGCTGGGATGAATCGATTTATGAGCTTGAGCAAGAGATGAAATTCAGCGAAGACAGGAACCGCATTACCGTCACAAAGACCACTATTAAAAGCAGTTATAAAGCGCAAATAGGGAAGGCATCGACATACGAACTGATATACGTCGATGGCAAACAGCGCCCGTGATGGAGACGGATAAAGCGGATTCTTCTCTTTTCCAATTTTAGAATCTTGTTAATCTCGGTAATCTGCGTCCAATTATTTTCCAGGAAATTCGTGGATAGACATATTTCGTTGACCCGTGCCGTCCATTCGCTCATAATCTTCGATCGCAGCTCATGACTACACAATTACCATATTTTACCTCCAGGCTCGCGTCCCGCGCCGACCTGAGCGCGGACGAAGCGTACTCCCTCATTAGGCTCCTCGCCTCCCCCGATATAGCCGAAGAGGAGATCGTGGAAGTCCTCACGCTGCTTCATCAGAAAGGGGAGACGGCAACCGAGATCGCCTCCTTCGCCAAAGGGCTTCGGGACATGGCCGTCTCTGTGCCCATACCGCGGAAGATGCGCGAGAGAGAGATAATCGACGTCGTAGGCACGGGAGGCGGGACGGTAAAAACTTTCAACATATCCACGGCAGCAGCCCTCCTCATCGCGTCGGCAGGAGTCGCCGTCGCCAAGCACGGCAACAGGGCCTTCACATCAAGCTCGGGCGCAGCCGACGTCCTCGAGGCCCTCGGCCTGAAGATAGAGCTCGGTCCGGAAGAGGTCGCGGCAGGCCTCGAGAAAGCGAACTTCGCGTTCCTCTTCGCGCCCGTCTTTCACCGGGCCACGGCGCGCGTCGCCAGGGCGAGACGCTCGATTCCCCACGAGACGATATTCAACATCCTCGGCCCCCTCTCGAATCCCGCCTCGCCGTCGATCCATCTGATAGGCGTCTACAGGCCGGATCTGACGGAGATCATGGCCAGTGCGGCCGGAATTCTCGGCATCAAGAGGACCCTGGTTGTCCACGGCTTTGCCGGTTCCGGGGGGATGGACGAAGTATCCCCCTGTGGCAAGACGAAGATAACCGAGTCCGGGCCGGGAGGGAAGATCGAGACCTACGAAATCGCGGCGGCTGACTACTTCGAGCCAGTCGAGGACATCGACGGCCTACGGGGCGGGTCCGCCGAGGAGAATGCCGGGATCATTCTCGAAGTTCTATCCGGCCGTGACAGGGGGCCGAAGAGAAAGGCCGTGCTCATAAACGCGGCGCTCTGCCTGGTGGCTGCCGGACTGGCGGACAACATCTCCTCCGGGATAGACAGGGCCGCGCAGCTCATAGACGATGGAGCTCCGGTCGCCAAGATCGAAGAGCTGAGAGCTCTCTATAGAAGTTAGCCCCGACTTCG
>Ga0208905_1001355_pt1 | contig 12369 bp, 14 predicted proteins | sample AntAceMetag02UKS_FD_184776 | JGI IMG/M metagenome (GOLD analysis project Ga0208905, IMG submission 184776) | Saline lake microbial communities from Ace Lake, Antarctica - Antarctic Ace Lake Metagenome 02UKS (SPAdes) (version 2) | ecosystem: Environmental > Aquatic > Non-marine Saline and...
TGTGGAAAATAATGGCGGTGGTGGATTAGGAGTTAATACTGCACATGTAAATAGATGCAGATTTTCTCATAACGGAAGCCCTGTAGCTGCAAGTGCATATTATGAACCCAATCAAGTTGGATCAACTGGTGGAGGTTGGATAGATGCTGCAACTAAAGAACAAATCATTGGCGCAGAGTTTATTAAAGATAGATTAATTGTTTATTTTGAGAAAAGTACTTGGGAATTAGCATATACAGGGAATGCGGTACAACCGTTTCTATGGCAAAAGATTAATACTGAACTTGGATCAGAGTCTACCTTCTCATCAGTTCCTTTTGATAAAGCCATTTTAACTATTGGTACAACAGGTATACATGCATGTAGTGGAGCTAATGTAATAAGAATAGATCATACGATTCCGGATCAAATATTTGAAATAAGAAATGATAATCAAGGGCCATTAAGAGTAGCTGGAATCAGAGATTATTTCTTAGAAACAGTTTATTGGACATTTCCAGCTTCTAATTCTGATAATTTCGCAGAAACATATCCTGATAAGGTTCTTGTTTATGATTATAGATATAAAACTTGGGCTATAAACGACGATAGCATTACAGCATTTGGTTATTATGAGCAACAAACAGGTGTAACGTGGGCATCTACTAATTTAACATGGGCTGAGGCTGATTTTACATGGGGTAGCGGAACGATTCAACCAGAATTTAGACAAATTGTAGCTGGTAACCAACAAGGGTTTATATTTAAAATAGAATCTACTATTTCATCAAATGAAAGTGTTCTTCAAATAACTAATATATCTGCTGGTGTAGGTAATTTAGTAACAATAGATACCATAGAACATAACTTAGCGACTGATGATTTTATAAAAATATCTAATTGTCAGGGCGTTACAGGTGTAAATGGTAATATTTATAAAGTTACTTCACTTGCTCTTGGTCAAATACAAATTACTGAAGCATCTTTTGCAGGAACATATACAGGCGGTGGAACAATGGCTAGAGTTTCTCAAATAGACATTCTAACTAAACGCTATAATCCATATATTAAAACAGGTAAAAACGTATCAATTGACAGTGTTGACTTTGCTGTCCAGAAAACAACTGATGGGGAGATAACAGTGGATTATTATCCTTCATCGTCAAATACTTCGATGGTAGAAGGCGGAATAGTCTCGGGAGCTATTTTAGGTACCAATATATTAGAAACATCAGCATATGCTTTAGTTCCATTAGAAGCTTCTCAAGATTTATTATGGCACAGGGTATATTTTGGAGCTGAAGGTGACAGTATTCAACTAAGATTATACCTTGATGAAGCACAGATGACTGATCCCGCTATTTCGGAATCAGGGTTTACCCTTGAAGGTTTTATTCTTAATATGTCAACGACAGGAAGGGTTATGTAATGCCTAATAAGGAAATTGGCGCATTTATACCAACAACTAATATCTGGGATCCGACGGAGATATATTCAACAGAGGTAACAAGCCCTGAATTTAAAGAGCTTTTAGTTCGTCTGTATCAAAACCTTAATTCAATGGCTATTGCAATCAATCTAAAAGATACAGGTTATTATGATACAGCTGAATTTATAACGGGTCAGAAGTTCTTCCCTAAACCAGGTTTAACTTCATTGAGCGCACAAACACCTGATTTTAGGCAGGCTTATAGAAAGCTAATAAATTTTGGAACGTTACCTAATGCTGGTACTACTAATGTAGCGCATGGTATAACCGTTGATGCAAATACAATATTTACAAGGATTTATGGAGTAGCAACCAATCCAGTTGGTCTAAGTTATTTACCTTTACCTTATTCATCGACTACGTTAATAAATAACATAGAATTGTCTGTAAATAATACGAATGTTACAATAACGACAGGTATAAATAGGGTTGCTTATACAGTTACATATGTTGTTCTCGAGTATATTAAATTTTAGGAGATTATTATGGCAAATATTCAGGATATTATGAAAATGCTTAGTCCAGCATATGCTGTTGGAAGTCAGCCAGGAGTACAACAAGGTTTATCAAGTTTTATGTTTGGTCAACCTGCACAAGAGAAGCAATTTCAAAAATATACTCCAGGACAAGAATCAATGTTAGATAATCTTATGAAACAAGGATCAGAAAATGTAGACTTTTCTGGAATAGAGGGTCTTGCTAAAAAGAGGTTTGAAGAAGATACAATTCCTTCAATAGCAGAACGATTTACTGCAATGGGTGGTGGACAACGATCAAGCGCTTTTGAGTCATCCCTAGGTAGATCTGGTTCTGATTTACAGGCACAATTAGCTGCTATGAGACCACAAATGGGTATGCAGCAATTAGGTATGGGTTTACAGCCTAGATTTGATACTGGATATCAACCAGCATCTCAAGGTTTTTTAGGTGGTGGTATAGGTGCTTTATTGCAATTATTACCTATGTTGTTGGGTATTTAGAAAGGAAATATAATGGCTATACAAATATTACCTGGACAAGACAGAGCGTCTAAATTAGGCGAACAAGTTGGATCAGGATTAGGGCAAGGTCTACAACTTTTAATGCAACAAAAATTACAAACAATGCTTAAAGCTAAAGAGCAGGCTAAAACTTCAAAAGGATTAGAGTCTTTAGGTATTCCTACTCAAGCAGCATCTCAAATTTCAGAATTACCTAAAGAATTACAATCTTTAGTTGTAAAGAATTTCTTAGCAGGATCTGAGGCGCAAGGCTTAGAACAAGCACTATCTTCGATTACAGGCGAACCTCAAGCTCCACTAGGTGGATTAGAGGCGCTTGGAGCAAGTGGACCACAAGGACAAGAAGAAATGGTAGGTGCACAAGCAATGGTTCCCGGTGGAGAGGAAGAAGTTGTCGCTGAACAATTAAAGCCTATGAATAGATTCCAAGAAATCTTAAAATCTCCAAGATTAAAACCTGAACATAGACTACGAATAGAGCAAATGGCTCAGCAAGAAAGATTTGCAGAAAAAAAATTAACTGCGGCAGAAAGAAAAGAGAAGGCATTAGAACAACGTGAAACAGATAAAGAAACATTGCCTTATTATAAAGAAGTTTTAAAAGCTACTAAAGATTCAAAAGATAATCAACGACGTCTTGGACGAATGGAAGAATTAACTAGAAAGGGAAAATTGGATAGTCCCGTCGTAAGTTCCCTTTTAGATGCTACTTCAAAAGGTATTTTTGGGTTTGGAGTAAATCTAGATTCTCTCAGAAGTCCAGATTCTCAAGAATTTAAAAAATTAAGCACAGAATTTCTTAAAAATGCTAAGTCATTGTTTGGAAATAGAATTACAGATAATGAAGTTCGTCTTTTTATGCAAATGGTTCCTACGCTAACTCAATCAGATCAAGGAAAAATGCGAGTTATAAATAACATGAAAGCATATTCCGATGCTGAAATACTTACTAAAAATGCGATGGATAAAATTATAGAACAAAACAATGGAAGACGCCCTAGAAACTTAGAAACATTAGTAGAAAAATCAGTTGGCACAGAACTTGATAAGTTATCTCAAGAATTTAAAAAAGGGTATAACATCGAAGCTGCTCCAGTAAAAGATAAAAGTTCTTTTATAAGACGTGGTCAAAAATGGCTAGGTGATATGCCATTTAATTTGTAGTTTCTTTTTTAACAAAAAACATACTTCCTATAAGATATATAGGAAGTATGAGTACAATACTTAACATACAAATACTAGGTAACATTGGAAGTATAAAAACAACGAAAAATGCTATCTTTAAGCAGGCTATAAATAGACTTCCTATAATATTTATTGCGTTCATAACCTTATAACCCCTCTGACATAGGTGTCATTTTATCTAAAATTTTAGACTGTATACTTTCTAATTTCCATACCCTAATATCTTCTTTGCGATATTTATTAAGATCGACATTATGTAATTCAGGAATAGAGTTATAATCTACGTTTCCAATTCTGTATGAATAATGAAAAGCATAGTCTTTACCCATAGATTTTTTATTATTAGAGAGCTTTAATAGTTTTTCCATTAATTGCTCTGTAATCTTGGTGTAAAATAACTTCATCTTCTGAGCTTCATATAGCTTTTCAGCTATTTCTTCCCATGAATGATTTTGCTTAATACAATCTTTATAATTCATTTTGTCCCCCCAAATATTGCCCCCCGGCAAATTTAGTTACCACGTAACTTTAGTTACCACGTAACTTTAGTTACCACGTAACTTTAGTTACTAACTACATCGTCTATTAAAAACCTTAACTTCTCAATATCTTCTTGTGACAAATTAAGATTAGAATCTTCTAACTTATTTATTAGACTTTGTAGTCCCTCAACTCTTTGATTAACATCTTTAAAATCACTTGAAAGAGCTTCTATGTCTTTAAATAATCTTTCTTTTCTAGATAGCTTTTGTGATTGTCTAAGCGCTCTGTCAGCCTTTCTAGTAATTCCTTTAGATTCTCTATCTATTTCATGTTGCTCTAAAGCCTGAAGTCTTGTGTCTAACTTAGTTTTTAGTTGACTAATATCATCACTAAGATTTGGCTGATTAAATAAAGTTTCAACTTTTAATTTGTTAATTTCATTCTGAAGCTCTGTATATTTTCTATCTATTTCGCGTGATAAACTTTGAATTTGATTTGATGTCCATTTATCAGCATTAGCTGCCTTAAAAAAAGCTGCTGCTATTAAGAAAAATAGAACTATCTTTAATCTTTGACCCCAACGTCTTTTTAACATGTTACCCCAACCCTCTATATTATTTGTTAAACGATTCTTCGTGCTTAATAAACGCTATTAATGCACGTAAAACTAATTTTCTTATTGTGCAATTTCTTAAAATGCTTATATATTTCAATCTATTATGTATATCAATCGGTAAATCTACAGCCAATCTTTTACGCTTATTATCCTTTTTTAGTTCCATCTTTATCTCCTAAGTATATAAACATTATAACATGCCTGCACAAATGTGCAAGCTTTATTTAAATAGATTGCATATTAAGTACTTGTATTCTTTAATTTAATTGAGTTTATATATTTCAATTCTTTAAGGAGGATGTACATATGAGAATTAGCAGAGACATAGATGTCTTTTCGCCTAATCAGTATGAAGATGTTTATTATGAGGCTCCTATTGTTGCAAAAAGAGCCCCAACTACGTCTGATAAACAAGAAATTGGTAAAGTTTGGATTGATACAACAAATGATGACGCTTATTTTATGACGAGTGTTGTAGCTAACTCCGCAGTATGGATTAATGCTGGCGGTGGATCTGGAACATTTACTTCTATTACAGCCACAACGGGTAATATTACAGCTGATGCTGGTAATTTTGTTGCCACATTAGGTGATCTTAGTATAGTTGCTGGTACGGTAACAATTGGTGCCTTAACAGCAGGTATTATGCAAACAAGTGCTGCCGGTGTTGTAAGTTCTTCAACAGGAACTGACGGACAAATTATGATCGCTGACACAGGTGGCGTACCTGCATGGGCGACATTGACAGCTGGCGCTGGTATTAATATTACTAACGCAGCAAATTCAATAACTGTTACAGCAACTGGTGCTGTAGCTAGTACTTTTCCTACGGATGCTGGAACTGCTACTCCTGCAGGTGGTGCTGTAACTATGGCTGGTGGTACTAATATGAATACTGCCGGTGCAGGCTCAACGGTTACTATTAACCTTGATGCTTCTCCTTCTGTTGCAGGTTCATTAACGGCCGGTGTTGATCTAACTATGACTTCTGGAGTTTGTACTATTACTGGTACGACTGATGCTGCTCAAACAATCTATCTTCGCGCCAACGGTGGTGTTTCAGAAACTTTAGATATTCATTCAGATCAAGGTACGGGCGTTGATTCAGTATGGGTACACTCAGATGTTGGTGGATTAACATTAGCTTCTGGTCTAGCTTCAGCTGATGCTATTAATATTGCTGCTGCAGCTGGTGGTGTAGATATTGATGGTACTTTAACTATTAATATAGCTTCTTCAAAGAATGCTTCAGATGCTGTTGTTTTAAGTGCTTCAGCTGGTGGAATAGATATAACGTCTGCTGGTGGAGCTGCTGAAGATATAGATATTACAGCTAGTTCTTCTATTAACCTTCTTTCAACTGAAGATGCTGCTGAATCTATATATTTACATGCTAATGGTGGTATAACTGAAACCATTCGTATCCATTCAGATCAAGGAACAAATGTTGCATCTATAAATATTGATTCAGATGTTGGCGGTATAACTTTAACAGCTACAGCAAATGCTACTAATGATGCTATTAATCTTAGTGCTCCTGCTGGTGGAATAGATGTTGATGCAGCTTTACAGGTTAACGTAACATCTTCGCAAGTTGCAGCTGATGCAATAGTAATTGATGCTTCAGATGCTGGTGGTGGAATAGATTTAGATTATGGCACAGGTGGATTTACGATAGATGGAGCCAATGGCGCACTTACTATTCAAACTGGAACAGGTGATATTTCCATAGGCGCTGATGCAGTCGAACACAATCTAACCCTGGGAAATGTAACTGGTGATACAGTAATTAATTTAAATTCTGGAACTGGTGGAATCGCTCTTGCATCAACAGGTGCTGGTGATATTACAATAAATTCTTCAGATACAGTTCTTATAGATTCAGCTGGTGTATTAGAGCTCAACTCTTCAGCTGGTGTTATAAATATAGCTAATGACGATATAGATCAAAATGTTAATATTTCTACTGATGGTGTAAGAATATTGACTTTAGGTTCTGCTAATACAACAGCAAGTGTTGTAGTAAATTCTGGTACGACAGAAAGTTCTTTTGCAGCCAATGGAACTGATCACACCACAAAGGTTGGTTCGGTTACAGGTACATCAGCTTCAACGCTTCAATCTGGAACCGGAGCAATGACTTTCACGGCAGGTGGCACATTTGATGTTAATGCAACCGGTGCTGTTACAGTCGATTCTTCTGGCGGAACAATAGGCATTGGTATTGATGATATCGACCAAGCCATTAATATTGGTACTGTTGGTGAACGCGTTGTAACAATTGGTAATATTGTTGGTGTAACTGGTATTGCTTTAAATGCAGGTACTGGAAGCATTGCTTTGGCCTCTACGGGTGCAAGTCCTATTACAGTTGTTTCTGGATCTACTGTCCTTATTGATGGTGCCGGAGTAATAGAATTAAACTCTTCTGCTGGAGTTATTTCTATAGGTAATGACGATATCGATCAAAATATCAATGTCGGTACTGATGGTGCAAGAACCGTGACTCTTGGTTCAGAAAACACAACAGCAGCAACAGCAGTCAAGTGCGGAACTGGAGGACTTAATGTAGGTACTTCAGCAAATGCACACACAACAACCCTTGGTTCAACTGATACAACGAGTGATACAACCGTACAATCTGGAACTGGTGGTATTACATTATCAGCAGCTGGTATAGTAGATGTAGTTCCTGCAACGTCTTCAGTAGCTGGAACAGCATTGACAATAAGTGCTAATGTGGGAGTTGGAACTTTCACTGGACTCACTACAGCTGCAGGTGCCACGGAAACTCTAACAATAACAAATACATTATGTACTACAAGTTCAGCTATACTCCTATCATCTAGCAATTTGGGAGCCGGTGACGCACAAATGACGGTAACAAGGATTACCCCGGGTGCTGGTTCTTTTACTGTTCAACTTGAGAACCTTGGAGCAGCTAATTTGAACGGGAATATAATCGTTACGTTTTGGATTTTAGCTCTCTAAGCTGTTTTTAGTAGAATTGTATGGTGAAATTTAACACATAGGTCTTTTTAGTCGCATACTACTTGATTGGTAGTATGCGACTAAAATGTTAGAATATATTTGTAAGTTTAATTGTTTAATTTTAAGGAGTTTTGATGGCTGCTAAGGATAAAATCAAGGACATCGGTGTCGAAGACACTGGTGTCGAAGACACTGGTGTCGAAGAAGAAATTGTTAAAGAGGAAGTAAAAGAAGTAGAACCATTTCGATATGGTATATCTCCAAGTTTACAAATCAACTTGGTAAGAGAAACCCGAGTATTCAGATTTGAAATGCCTATTGGTGCTCAATTGGTTGAATGTGAAGAAGCTGCTAATGAATGCATAGTTATTATTAAAAAAATGATGGAAGAAGCAGCAAAGAAACAAAAGGAAGCTGAAAAAAAACAAGAAGATTCAAGCGAAGTTGAAGAATCTTTTGAAAATCTCGAAGAATAATTATAAGGGGGGGGTAAAACCCTCCTTATTTTACAGGAGAGTTAGATGCCTTATAAAGATTGTGTTAAGCCATTAATTCTTAAAGATTTAGATGCTTCAGCGATTGCACCAGCTTCTTGGTCTGTATTTGATTTAAATGGAACAGAAGAAGCCTGTTTTATGATTAGACTTACTAATAACTCTAACAGAACAATATTTATAAGTTTTAATGGAACAGATGTCGCTGAAATATTATTACTTTCTGAAGATATTATATTTAATTTTCAAGCAAATTCATGTCCAAATAATCATAAATCTCAATTTAAAAAATATTCTAAAGTATATATTCGTGGAGTTGCTGGAATTGGTAAAATATACCTTTCTGGATATTATAACGAACCTTGTTTATAGGAGATAAAATGGCTAAAGATTTTATTGAAGCAATTGAACTTAAAAGTGTTGATACTTCTACTATTTCTGCAATTACGTGGGTAGGTTTTGATGAATTAGAAGAAGCATGTTCAATGATTAGAATTACTAACAACTCGGATACAGATGTAATAGTTAGTTTTAATGGTATTGATGAAAATGAAATTGTTATGAATGGTACTACTGTGAAATTAGATTTTCAAACTAATTCAGCTCCTAATAATAAAGTTTCTAAGTTAAAGAAAGGAACTGTTGCTTATTTAAATGGAACAGCTGGAACAGGGTTAGTTTATCTTTCTGGATATTATAACAAAGCTTCTTAAAAAAGGAATTATTCCTAAAGGATGAAAAATGGCTGCAAATTCTATACGTTTATTAGCGGAACCTGTTAGATCTATAGCACATGGATCTATTCTTGGTGGTGGAGTATATGCCGGTATTGGAACAGAGATAGACAATCCTGCAAGAATGGTGCTTATACAGAATTTTACAGATGCAAATTTAATGTTTTCTATTAATGGAATAGATGATCATTTTCCCTTATTACAGAAGTCTTATATTGTTCTGGATATTACAAGCAATCAATCAAGCGGCGCTGGTTTCTATCTTTCACAAGGACAGAGATTATATGTAACACAAATTACTGCCCCAACTGAAGGCGATGTATACCTTAGCATATTTTACGGAAAGTAATTAATCACGTCTAGGAGGGCGCAATGAGCCAAATATCTCAATTCATTAATGTGAAAATGTTTTTAGAATCTCTAACTACGGACGATACAACTATTGTCGGTGTAGATTCAGCTGGAAATATAGATCTTGATGGTGGTACTAATTTAAATACAGCGGGTGACGCTGTAAATAACATAGTTACAGTAAATCTAGATGACGCAATAACTTTAACTAGTGTTAATGCAACTACTTTTGATACAAATATAGTTGCTGCGGCTCTTACGTTATCAGGAACATCCCTTCTAGCTGATGGAACAGATGCTGATATAGATATAAATATCACGGCAAAGGGAACCGGTCAGGTCATTATTGATGATTTACAACTCACAACTGCTCTTGCAATAGCATATGGTGGCACTAATGCTACATCAATGACTAACACTTACGGTGTTAATTATTTTGATGGAAGCAGTATACTTACGACAACTGTTGGTACAGCAACTTATGTATTAACTTCAAATGGAGCTGGTGTTGCTCCTACTTTTCAAGCTAATGCGGGTATTAGTACTACTTACCATACAGACGGTGGCGATGCTACAGAGTCTGGTAATGCTGTCACGATTGCAGGTGGTACGAATATAACAACTGCAGGAGCTGGTGCTACGGTAACAGTAAATTTAGATGCTACTATTACGCTAACTACAGTTAATGCCACCACATTTGATACTAACGTAGCAGCTGCAGGTCTTACACTTTCTGGTACTTCACTTTTAGCTGATGGTACAGATGCTAACATAGATATAAATATTACAGCCAAGGGTACAGGCCAGGTTATAATAGATGATCTTAACGTTTCAGGTCTAACTGCCGGTACTGTTAGAAGCTCTGCTGCTGGTGATATTTCATCGCTTGCTGATGGCACTGACGGTATGTTGCTTATATCAAAGACTGGCGATGTGCCTATCTGGGCGACATTAACTGATGGAAATAATATCACATCTACTGAAGGTGCTAATAGTATCTCCATAGCTGTTACTGGAACAACTGAACATGGTGTACAGGTTGGTTCTGCAGCTGGAGCATTAACTTCATTAGCTGTTGGAACTGACGGGCAAGTGCTTCTTGGGTCTAGCGCAGTTGACCCAGTCTTTGCTACATTATCATCAACCGGAACTATAGCATTCACTCCTGGAGCAGGAACACTTGCTTTAAATTGCAGAGCTGCTACAGATGCATTAACAGGAGTAGTTGAGCTAGCTACGGATGCTGAAAGCATAGCAGGAGGAGCTGGTTCGGTTGCTATTATTCCAACTTCCTTAAAGGCTAAATTAGGGGCTCAAACATCACATGGCTTACCTTATGGGGCTGGTACTGATACAGCAATTGCATGGACAACAGAACCAAGTGATGGACAATTTCTAATTGGAGACGCTGCTAATATTCCACAACTTGGAACAATTACCGCAGGTGCTGGTATTTCTGTTACAAATGCAGCTCATAGTATAACAATAGCTTATACCGGTGGTGATGTTGGATGGAATGTTGTTACAGATGCTGCAGCAAATATGGTTATAAATGCTGGTTATATAGCAAATAGGGGTACGTTAGTAACGTTAACCTTACCTGATACAGCGACAGTTGGATCTACAATTAAGGTTACAGGAATTGGTGCGGGCGGTTGGAAAGTAGCTCAGAATGCTGGTGAAACTATATATTTTGGTACTGGTAGTACAACTGGAGGAGCTGGTGGTTCTTTAGCCTCTACGCAAACAAGAGATTCAATTGAATTGGTTTGTGTGGTAGCTGATACGGACTGGAATGTTCTATCATCTGTAGGGAATTTTACGCTGGTATAGTAACGGTGGTTTTAGTATCCTTATAATTTTAATAAGGATTATGTTATGAAAATATGCGCAGACTGTGGAGTTGAAAAACCATTAAGTAAGTTTTACAAAAAGGGTAAATCTAAACGTACGCAAAAAATATGGTATGAAAGACGTTGCAACGAGTGCCATAATTTGAAATTCAGGCCAAGAACTGGAAGACCAAATCCTGGAAGTTTTCAGCCTGGACACGTAACTTGGAATAAAGGTACGAAGGGAGTGATGAAACCTAATAAGACTTCTTTTAAACCTGGACGTGTAAATGCAAAAGGAGTTGGATTTCAAAGAGGAGCTCCTAGCGTTGGAAGACTTTTTGTAAAAAATAATATTCCATGGACTAAAGGCAAGAATTTTGATGGCAATTGTAGAGAATGCGCAAACAATAAACAGTGGAAAAAAACTATATTGGAAAGAGATTTACATAAGTGTAAACAATGCGCTTCAACTTATAGATTGCAGGTGCATCACGTTAAAAATTGGGAAGAATTTCCCGAGTTAAGATTTGATATTAATAATGGAATAACATTGTGCATTTCGTGTCATATGAAATTGCACAAGAATGGACACATTGTTTCTCGGGAAACAAGAAATAAAATAAGCGAATCTTTAAAAAAACGTTTTAAAGGAGTAAGTAATGGCAACAAATAATAGTATTGGGTCAAATAAACCTCTTTCGTTAGCCTTTGGTGGACTTGGAGTAAATACTCTAACGGATCACGGAATTTTAATCGGTAACGCGACAAATGCAGTTACGGCTACAGCCGAAGGCGCTACGGGTCAATTTCTTATAGGTACTACCGGAGCAGTTGCTAGCTGGTTTGCCGCTGGAGATGCCGGCAAAGTTTTAACTACAAATGGAGTAGGAAGTGCATTGACATGGGAAACTCCAACAACAGGAGTTGTAACTTCTATTGGTAATGGCACTAATACAACAGTTACGGGTACAGCTGCAGTTCCAGTTGTTGATCTTGATGCGGATATTTCCGGTATGACAAGTATTACAATGGCGGATACAGGAAGTATACAAACTACAGTCGTAGATACAGATACACTTCTTATCCAAGGATATGATGTAGATGGAACAGCTTATGTACCATTTATTACTATAACTAATGCTGATGATCCAACATGTGATTTAAATACCGGTGTTACATTAGGTACTAAGTATATTTACAGAGCAGACGGA
>Ga0208905_1001359_pt1 | contig 12351 bp, 7 predicted proteins | sample AntAceMetag02UKS_FD_184776 | JGI IMG/M metagenome (GOLD analysis project Ga0208905, IMG submission 184776) | Saline lake microbial communities from Ace Lake, Antarctica - Antarctic Ace Lake Metagenome 02UKS (SPAdes) (version 2) | ecosystem: Environmental > Aquatic > Non-marine Saline and Alkaline...
GTATGTTATTTCATTATCATAATGTGCTACCCGTAATCCCCTTTCTGGAGAAGGTGCATGATTTCCATCGATAGCAATCAAATTTACATTTCCAGTAGAATAGTGTGAACTTTTGATAACCTGGCTGAAATCAACATCATTAAATAATGCTAATCCCCAGTTATCTGCTACGCCATTAGCCCTCACTCCTACTACTCCCCAATTTGCTTCATTATGATCAAACCAGTAGAAATCAGGGTCTCTTGTCGTAGTCACCGCATCATCATAAGTAAGCTCATCAAAACTGCCCCCAGGATGAATCTCAAAATCTCCATAACTGCCATCTGCTCCGATCATATCTCCATCGTTATCATAAAGCTCTATCCAGATCCGGCATTTATCAGAATCTATATTATTGGGCACCTGCCACAAGTAATAACCCGAGTTTGGCTGGTTCTCTGCTATCATCATTAAATCTGTGTTTTCACTGTCTTTATTTATGATTATCGTCACATTGCCGTCATAGGGATTTCCCATATCGGTAAGCCAGTGTATCTCACAAATATCATTACCTTCATATTCTTCACCATTGTCTCCTCCTCCAACCTGAAAATATCGCAGATCACCATGAGGATACTGCAGATTAAAAGCATTACCGTAACCTCCATCGGGCCAGATCATATGTATACCGTCAAAGATAGATTTATTGTACCAGTCTATTGTTGAATGATTCGGATCGTGTGCTCCGATTGTATTATTAGCTTCATTATAACCCATGGCAACTATGGAATGAGTAGTATTATTGATTGATGCCATCGTGGGCAAACCATCATCAACAACATCCTTGACGTAATTTAAACACCACGTAGGACTCTCATCTTCATAATACGCCCCTGTAAAATCATAACCGTTTATATTGTCCGATACATAGCAAATACCTCCAATAATATCATGCTCACTTGTCGCTCCTGAGCTATCAGTATCCATTGCATCAGCCAGTTCATAGGACGCGTTTGAAATATGATAATCAAAATGTTCATATTGTACACTGTCTGGTACATCATCCCACTCAGTGTAATGCCAGTCAATCAGATTGGAATAGTTTTGCACTGTATTGATCGAATTATTATCCACCCAGGCAAACACCATTGCTGCAGAAGTTGGTGAGCATCCATGATGCCACGAATAAAAAGGCATTAACTCATGATTGACAAGCAATACCTCTGATCTTGTCAATTCCCTTTCCCCACTTTCAAAAGAGCTCCATTCTTCTGAAAAATCCTCTCGATGGCAGAAAAAACCAATTGTCCCTGCATATTCAAAAAACTCAGTTTCATTTAGAATCTTCTGAGGGGGTAAAACCCGTATATATCTTTTCTCTGTTGCATTACTCACGCAATACCAAATATTCGCTGTTGAAAAGAAATATGCACTTTTCTGCCTATACACTTTTCCTAACTCCCTTTCTGACAAATTCTCCAAATCTGCCCCCAGAAGATATTCATCGGATAATGATTCCGAATAACTCAGAACTACTGACATATCACGACGTGCACTCAAAAGCATGTTGCAAAATCCTTCATTCGCAGAGATATCAGGTTCATCAGGAAACTTATCCCCTTTACAAAAATTGTAACGATAAGCCACTATTTCATTATCACTGTAATAATATGGAATCACGTCACCTTTGGTTACTTTCCCCCAAAGTGCCTCGGCATTACGCAAGGCAATGTTTTCAATTACGTCTGGACTTACAATCTCGATATCTGCCCATACTGCAGATGCCAGTATTAAAACTACAAAAAAAATCATAGAGTTTCTCATAACTCCCTCCAGTTTGTATTTTCTATTTGATTTATTGCTTCCTGTATTTGACTGAGAAATATTGGTTTTCGCAGATAATTCTCTGCTCCTTTTAAAAATGCTTCCTGCTGAATTTGATGATTGCCATTACTGGTGATCATTATCACTCTCACTTCTGGATAATTACGCTTGATCTCTCCCAAAAAGCTGATACCATTCATTTCCGGCAGATTGATATCCAGAAATACTAGATCAATATCTTCGCTCTCTAATAACTTGCGGGCTATTGACGGCTTTTCTGCGGTAAAAACGCTGTAATGACGATGCTCTAAAAACTCTGTCAGTTCCTCACAGATGCGGGTATCATCATCTAAAATAAGAATGCTTTTCATATCATGCTCCTCGGTGTTATTACTTATACTATATGCAGTCCGAGTTCCACTTGCTGATATTTCTTTTTCTAAATATACTAAAAATCAGTATCTATATTTTATTATTCAAGTTATCTCTAAATTAAGTGTCGCCTGTTCTATTATCCTCTTCCTCAATCTTTTCCCAGTTGTAGCAAATTCTTTGTAGCAATCTGATACAACGTCCCATCCTGCTACACCTTTTTTAAATATAAGTCCTGTCAGACCTATATTAAAGTTTTTTCTTCCACTTCTCCAATCGCCTGATCAAGGTATGCCGTGATATCCCCAGCATTTCTGCCGCTTTTGTCTGATTACCGCTGGTTTTTTCCAGGGCTTCCCGGATCATTTCCTGTTCGCTTGATTTCAGGTTCAAGTTCTCAGATTCTTCTTTCATTTCGCTTTTTTCGTTACGGCAAACCGGAAAACTTTCTGCGTCCAAAATTTCCCCTTTACTGAGTATCAATGCCCTTTCAGTCAGGTTTTTCAATTCCCGCACATTACCCGGAAAATCATACTTCATAAGTAATTGAAGCGCATCTTTACTAATTTCAGGTACTATTCGTCCATTCTGACCACAGAATTTATTAATGAAATGCTCCAGTAATGGTTTTATATCTTCCCGTCTTTCTCTAAGAGGTGGAATATTTATTATAATTGTATTTAAACGATGATAAAGATCCAGCCGGAAACTGCCTTCTTCTATGCACTTTTCCAGATCATGGTTTGTTGCTGCCACTATCCGCACATCAGATTCAATATCCTGCTCAGTCCCTATCCTTCTAAATCTTTTCTCTTCGATCACTCTCAGCAGTTTGCTCTGCATCTCCACCGGCATATCGGCTATTTCATCAAGGAACAGCGTTCCGCCTTTTGCCAGCTCAAATACTCCTTTCCTGTCGTCATTGGCTCCAGTAAATGAGCCTTTCTTATGTCCGAAAAATATACTTTCCATTAATGTTTCTGGTATTGCCGAACAGTTGATCGGAAAAAAACTGCTACTTTTCCTGCTGCTGGAATAGTGGATAATTCTGCTTACAATCTCTTTTCCTGTTCCGCTCTCTCCAGTTATCAGCACGTTTACGTCATAGCCTGCCACGTTAAGAGCATTTTCCAATACTTCCCGCATCTGCCGGCTTTCGCCTATGAACTCACGTTCCAGTGAGTTTTCCAGCTCCATCGAGATCAGAGAATTACGCTCTTCATATTCTTGCAGTTTCTGCTGCATCCTGATAAATTTACTGGTTCTACTGATAGCTATCTTGGCATCCATCTGCCGAAATGGTTTCTTCAGAAAATCTATTGCACCCAGTCGCATCGATTCTATCACGGTATCCATATCTCCATGACCGGTTATCATTATCACTTCCAGATCAGGATAATGCTTCTTCACTTTCTCCAGAAATTCCAAACCATTATCTTTACCCAGCATTACGTCTAAAAATAAAATATCTGGCTTCTCTTTCCTAATCAAAGCCAGTCCCTGTTCCATTGCATTTGCTGTTTTCACCCAAAATCCCTGTCTCTGCAAATATTCCTGCAGCTCCATCGTGATGCGTTCATCATCATCTAAAATCACTACTCGCAAATCCATTTTTTATTCTCGCGTTTTGACAAAGTGAAGATTTATTATTGTACCTTTGCCAATTACTGAATTTAAATTGATACTGCCCTGCATTTCATTTATAATTCCCTGTGCTATTGCTAAACCAAGTCCTGTTCCCTTACCTGCTTCTTTTGTTGTATAAAATGGTTTCATCACGCTGCCCTGTATGTTTTCCGCTATCCCGCCACCATTATCCGCTACCTGCACCACTACACCATCCTCACGAACTTCTGACCTTACGCATATTTTCTTTTGATAGCCCTTTATTTCTCTTTGATCCATTTCTTCCACAGCATCACGTGCATTTGATAGTAAGATCAAGATCACCTGCTCAAAACTATAAAGATTACCCTGAAGTCTGGGTAAATTGTCAGCCAGTTCCACTGTTATCTTTATTTGATGTTTGCTGAAACGGGCAGTGGTCATACGCAATGCATTATGAATGCTTTCATTAAGGTCTATCAGTTCCTGTTTTTCTTCTGACTGATTATGTGAAAAAGTGCGTATATGGTCGGTTATTCGTCGCATACGCTCAATATCATCATTCATAAATCCAGATTTTTTCTCTATATACTCCTGATCTGCATAACCCTCTTTTAATGCTTCTCCCAAATTTTCCAATGTAAATGATATGCTCTGTAAAGGCTGATTGATCTCATGCACTATTCCTGCTGCCAGTTCACCCAAAATAGCCAGCCTTGATTGTTCCATCGCTTTCTGTGCTTGCCTTATTCTACGTACTTCTGCTTTACGGCGAAGAGATATTGATATCACGATCACCAGCAATATTACTAATAATAATATGAGAAACAATAAATTGCGTGTCCGCTTATGGGCTTGAAGCTGCAATTCCTGTAATTCCGCATTCTTCTTTAAAAGCTCAATCTCATTTTCCTTTTTCTCCGTTTCATACTTCATCTCCAGCTCTGCTATCTGCTTATGTTTCTTCTCAGTGAAAAGACTGTCCTGCATTCCCATAAATATGTTCCGGTAATATAGGGCAGACTTATAATCTCCCATTTCACTGTGAATCGTCGCCAGATTAGAATATGAAGAGAAGCGTATAGATTCCAGATTGTTATCCTCTGCCAGTTTGAGTGCTTTTAGATGATATTCTGCTGCCTTATCATACTCCTCCCTGCTTAAATAGTAATTTCCATAGTTCCCAAAATAGGTTGCCTTAGCCGGGATATTGTCATATTGCTCCAGATATTCTGCGGTTTCCTCCAAAAATTCCTTCGCAAGATCATATTCCTGAAGCGAGATGTATAAGGAAACAATATTATTGGTTCTTATCACTAACCGATGCGGATTACCTATCTTACGTTCAATTTCCAATGCTTCCAATAGATAAGAAAGTGCCTGATTATAATCCTCAATATCACGATATATATATCCCAGATTATTCAGTCTTATAGCAATTTTGGATAGATCACCATATTTACGGTCAATTGCCAGTGCTCGCTGATAGTACCCAATTGCTTTTCCATCCTCATTCCATGCCTCATATACCATGCCAATGCTGTTTAATACTACCGATATGTCTTCTTCTCTACCATGATTCTCTTCCGCCTGCAAAGCATCCTGCAAATATTCCATAGCTTTTTCATACTGTGCCTGCTTGAAATAATTTATTCCCAGATTATTTAGTATTGTGATTATTTCCTGTTGATCTCTCAGCTTTTTTGCTATTTTTAACGCTCTCTGGTAAGTGATTTCTGCCTTCTTATATTGCAGCAATAAATCCTGACAATAAGCCACATCTCCTAATCTTTTCTGATAAGCACTTGACTCCGACCCTTCTATTTCCTGTACAAGTATAGCAGCACGCTCATACCACTGCAAAGATTGCCTTATTTCATTTAAATAATAATAAGAATCTGCCAGATTACGGCTAACCTTCGCCTCAGAACTTAAGTTATGTGATTCTTGTGATAACTCCAGAGCTTCTAAACCATATAAAATCGCCTGTCTGGGATTACTATATGAATATTCTTCCAGTAATTCCAGCAATAAGGGCAGTCTCTCAGCTTCTTTTGCAGTTTGTAGTTGGGTTTCCAGACTATCAATGTTGACTGCTCCCAGCACAGAAAATACAATAATTATAAATAAAACCAAGCTTCCTCGCATAATTCACCTATTACCTGTTCAATGAATGTTATTCAATTTATAACTTTTCCAATTTTGCTGTCAATGCAATTTCTTATCTTCCAGTTTTCAGCATTCAGAGACTGTCCAATCTTTATAATTGCTTTATCCCTTTCAGGGGATATGTCAATTTCCCAAAAATTGACTAATATGGTGAATATGTGCACTTTTTTGCAGCAAAAACTGAAAATCTGCAATGATATCAATTACTTCGTGTGAACAGTCTCTATGTGTACTTAATTTACTGGATAAAATCCACCAATTTTTCAGTTAATCCCCTGCTATTTACAGATATGTAACTGCTAAACAGGTGTAACAACATAGCACTATCTAACAAAAAAATGTCACTATGTGCTTTGTTGTTCCTCCTTTAAGCTACTTCATGACATATGAAAGGTCTAAGATAAATAATTATATCTGATATTTCCGACTTGTCGTAAATGGAAGAAATACAATGACTTATATTCTTTATGTGAAATCCCCTATGTTCAATAACTAAATGATATATAGACAGATAGATGATCATGCCTCTTTCCTTTTTGGTGATTTATCTACTTCAATAATTTTATCTGGTTATTGGTTAGTGGTTAATTGTAGGGTAATATAGATTATTATAGGGAATAAGTTTTTTTTTAAAAGAAAAAACCGGAATAGGGGTATGTATCTTCAAAAAGGGCAAAAATGTTACTTTATTCTGTAACTGACATAATAGCTTATAGTTATGAGGTAACATTTTAGTAACATTTGGTAACAGTTCTCAATTTAAAACTCCCGTTTGCGGTGGTTCACTTCTCAGTGCGAATCCTGGTACACTTTCCAATGACTGGTTACAATAATTGATCTGCATTTTGAAAAAGAAATAAAAAAAAGGGTTATGTATATTAGAAAAAGGGCAAAAAACGTAACAGGTATAGGTTAAATTCATATGTATTAGACAAATAGGATGTCACGTTATGGTCACATTTTATTTAATAAGTGTATAGTCTTATTTGATAGAGTATTATGTGAAAATAAATCAAATTAAATGAACTGGGAGGTGTGAGGAACTAACAGATTTACGAAAATTGCATACGAAAACTATCATGCTTTGACTGTTTTTGTGGAAAAAAGTCTTTTATCCCTATAAGGTTGCTGAGCAGCTAAACAGGCAAAGAGGGAAATTGCTTAATGGCGTATCTCGTTGTGAAAATAGACATTATGAAATCAATGTTTTGGCGGTCAGGAGATAATTGCATATATTTTAGTTATTTGCAGCAAGTCGGAAATATCAGTTATATATAGTTATGGTCGCAGGTTACAAGTTTACATAATATATAGATGTCTATGGGATAAATTTGTAGAAATTCATTATTTTTCGTAGGGAACGTTAGTTGTTTCCTCTTAGTTACTGAGTTAGAAGAATTAATAATTTTAAAAAAATAGTCGGATATTATCTGCAGAATTGACAAGAAACTGATTTTCCTTGACTTATAAATATAATGTAAATTTATAGAAAGCTAAAGAGGGAAAATAGTCAGAAATTGCAAGTAATGGGTGTTTAGGCAATAATTCTGAGAGTGAATCAAGAATTATTGATGGATTAATTGTCTAAATCCTGAAAGTTAAAGTAGTTAAAAAAAGTGAAGCTATAATTTCTGATCATATTCTTATATTGTAAGGGGTAGATATGGCAAAAATCCTGATCTGCGAAGATAAGGTGGAAGCGAGGGAGACGCTGCGAGATATCCTTTTGGAACAGGGATACGAGGTGTTTGCCGAAGAAAATGGAAAGCTGGGTGTGGAGACTTTTCGGAAAGAAAGACCAGACCTGGTGTTATTGGATATATATATGCCGGTAATGGACGGATTGAGTGCACTGAGCGAGATAATGAAGCTGAATCCAGAACAGATAGTGATTATGCTGACGGCATCAGCAGATATCAAGCAGAGTGTGAAGGCAATGAAGCTGGGAGCTCATGATTATATAACCAAACCATTTGACCTGGAAGAATTATTTATCATCATCAAAAATGCCTTAAAGACCAATTCACTGCATAGAGAAGTTCGCGAGCTCAAAAAGCAGCTTGCCTATCGGCAAAGCGATGTAGTGATAGGTGACAGTAGAGTGATCAAGAATATTATTAAATCCATAGACCTGGTTTCACCAACCGGGATGAGTGTGTTAATTACTGGAGAGAGTGGAACCGGTAAAGAGGTTTTTGCGCAATTGATCCACCGACGCAGCGAGCGGAAGGATTATCCCTTTGTGGCAGTAGATTGTGGTGCAATACCGGAGAACCTGATCGAAAGCGAATTATTTGGTTATGAGAAGGGTGCATTCACTGGAGCAGATCATTCACGTCAGGGTAAGTTTGAAGCAGCACATCGTGGGACATTGATGCTTGATGAGATCACAAATCTCTCATTTGACGGGCAGGCGAAGCTTTTACGGGCATTGGAGGAACGGCAGATCAGGCATGTAGGTGGTAACAAGGATATCGCTGTGGACGTACGCGTGATAGCAACTACAAATTTAAATTTACATGAAGTTCTTAAGGATGGTATATTCCGGCTTGATCTTTATCATCGATTAAATGAATTTCAAATACATTTACCACCTTTGCGGGAACGCAGAGAAGATATACCTGAGTTCGCTAGATATTTTTTGAAAATAGCTAACCAGGAATTGGGAAAGCAGGTGGAATCATTCAAGCCAGAGGCATTGGAATATATCTGCGAGCATGACTGGCAGGGTAATGTGCGAGAGTTGAAGCATGTATTGAAAAGGGCAGTTCTGATGTGCGAAAGCAAAGAATTGACTTTAGAGGATCTAATTCCTAATTCGCTTTCAGCACATCCTGGGACAAAAGTGAATGATCTATTTAATTTGAATGGTAATTTTTATGATATAGTATCAGATCTTGAGAAGCAGCTTATTAATAATGCATTGATAAATTCAGAGGGGAATAAGACGAAGGCTGCGGAAGATCTGGGAATGAATCGAAAAGCACTCTATCGCAAGATGAAAAGCCTGGAATTGGAATAAGGAGCTTTTATGGAAGAAAGCCGGTTAATTACAGAAGCAAAAAAAATCCGAAATCAGTCACCCTCTAAAGCGCTGGAGTTACTAAACAGGGTTGATCTATCCAAATATCCTGATCTTCACCAGAAAATTGACATTTATCGGGAATTTATATTTAATTTAATGCATTTGAGTAAAATGGATGAAACTCTAGAGTATATGGAAAAAATCAAAAAACTGCTGCCAGAGGTCGAAGACAGTTCTGACCACATCTATTATCATAAGGTCAAGGGGATCATTCATATTGAGAAGGGTAACTTTGCTGTGGGGATTGATGAATTTGTGAAAGTTCTGGATCTGGCACATAAATATAATGATATTAATATCATCTATAATGAGACAATTAATATTGGGGTACTATTTCATAATCTTCACAAAAGTGACCAGGCTCTAAAATATTTTTTACAGGCAAAGAAAATAGCTGAGGCTAATGGACTTGATCAATCAGACCTGTTACTGAACCTAATTGGAACCTATGCGGAAGAAGGCTATATACAGGAAGCAATTGAGATCGGATTAAAGCTGGAAAAACAGTTTACTAATGGTGATAATTTAATGAGGCATATAGCATGCCTGATCAATCTAGGAAATGCCTATGCCTTAAAACAGGAATATGATAAGGCAATCGACTATTTTGAGAAAGGCAATGTTTTGATCATAGAATCTAAGCAGGAGAAACACTATTCAGATGTTAAGTATCAGCTTGCTGTAGTCTTGGAAAGAACTGGAAAAGTGAAGGAGGCAATCCCTCATCTGAAATATGCTCTTGAATCAGCTGAGGAACAGGAGAAATTGAGCGATCAGGAAAAAATACTGCGGGTACTGGCATCCTGCTACGATAAAACAGGTGACTGTAAACTTGCATATGGCACTCTTAAGAAGTCTTATGAAATACATGAATCGATCATGGATGAAACTACAAAAGAAAAAATTGCCCGATATCAGGCGACCCTGGAAGTACAAGGCAAACTGAATGAAAAGGAACAACTGATGATGATCTATGCCAGGCAGGCAGAGATGGGGCAGATGATAGCAGCTATTGCACATCAGTGGAGACAACCTTTGAATGGGCTTTCCATAATTTTTGATTCCATCTATGATGCCTGGGAATTTGATGAATTGGATGAGGATTCACTACATACTAAAATAACTTCTGGCAAAGAAGTGATCTTTTCCATGAATAATACGATCAAAGATTTCCGCTCTTTTTTTCAGGAAAAGCAGGAATACGATATTTTTAATGTACGGGAAGTGATTGAAAAATCTCTTCGATTTACTGATTATCGTTTCATAAATGAAAATATCAAACTGGATTTCAAGATAAAAGATAATTGCCTTCTCTCAGGCAGTAGTAATCAATTATTGCAGGTTATTCTTATAATACTCAATAATGCGTTTGATGCTTTTGAGGGAAAAGATAAAAATGCAGCTTATGTTTCAATACATCAGGAAATTAAAGATAATTTCTCCTGGATTAGGATATCTGATAATGCTGGAGGGATCAAACCGGAATTAATTGACCAGATCTTCACACTTAACTTCTCAACCAAATCTACTGATGAAAATAGCGGGATTGGTCTCTATTTGGCAAAGATGATCATCGAACATAAATTCCTGGGGAGTATCTCGGTTGCTAATAGTAATAATGGAGCCGTATTTCTAATCAAAACACCCCTTTACAAACAGAAATCTCAGGGATGATCTGAAGATAAAAGACAGATATTTTAATTTTTGTAATTCTATAGCTCGATCCGTGCTACAATCTCTTCAAATTGCTGCCTATCAAATTCAGATGAATTTTAATATTTTGAAAAGCTGACTAAAAGATGTTATTTTACGAAGTTGAGCAAAAAAGCAAAAAATTGGGCAGGCTTTTTGCAAACCGATTCGTCAAGCCCCACACAAGACTTTCGGCAGAAGGAAGAATGCTGCACAACACCTAACCCAATTTTGCCCGTTGGCGAGATCCTGGATTTGGATCGCCAGAAGAAAATGTGGCTAAGAAAAAACCACAGTGGGTGGTGAGAACCCACGTGCCAAATGAAATAAAGTGGAGACATCATGTCAAGTTTTTTTTACTTTGCTGCTATAATAGTTCTCATCATGGCTTGCGAAATTAACTTAATAAATGTTAAATAATTTAATAATGGATAAAGATATATGGTCTAACTGTGCTATACAAGGGTTCGAAATAAATAAATAATAAAAGCTATGAAACCGGGAATAGATAAAAAAAGACCCGCTTGAGACGGGTCTTAATTTATCGGTCTGAGATGAATAACTTCTGCGTAACGAGAAGGTTCATCATAACCATTTGCTTAGAAAAGCAAGTTCAAGAAATTATTTTTTCTTTTTATGCCGGTTCTTACGCAGTCTTTTTTTCCGTTTGTGGTTATTGATTTTATAACCTTTCCGTTTTTTTCCGCAGGGCATTCATCCTCCAATTATTTGTTTGAAGAATCTACTTCTTCTTTGAAAGCACGAGAGAATTTAAAAGTAGGAACTACTCTTTCGGGAACCTGAACTTTTTCATCAGTTTTAGGGTTGCGGCCCATGCGTGCTTTACGGGTTTTGAGTTTAAAAGTACCAAAACCTCTGATTTCGATATGGTGACCTTCTTCCATAGAGTCTTTAATGGCATCCAGGAATGCATCAACAGCTAGGGCTACATCTTTACGGATAATACCTGTGGCATCAGCAACTTTCTTTACCAAATCAGCTTTAGTCATAATTTATCTCCTAAATTCCTTATTCGAAGAAACTATTTCTCTCGAAGGTGATTTGTTGTCAAGTGCTTTTTAGTTAATTTTATATATATAAGATAATTAGGATAAAAAAACGCCTGAACTGGGATAAGTTCAGGCTAAAATGAAGAGAAATTCGTTCAAAAAATAATATCTAATCTTCAAAGAAAAAAGAGGAGAGCGCCCCCTGCTAATGGGAGGGAGCAGTTTAAGGGACGCTCTTTGTTTTTGAGGAGGGATTTAATTTTTCATTATCCAGTTCCTGCTGGAATTCTTCCAGTGTGATACTGCGTTGCCATTCTACCCAGAAAGAATTTATCAGAGTCAATGTGATCTCAGGATGTCGGATAAAAGTGGCAGTGTCACTTTCTGAAATTGAATTATCTGATGTAAGGAGATAAAACACTCTTGTGTTATCAAAGATCATCATCTTCATAGGCAGAAATCTTGCCAGTTTAACAACTTCTCCGTGTGCCTGAAATTTACGGGCAACTTCGAGCGAATACCTGGGGTTAGAGTTATCAATTTGGAATATTGCCTTATGAACGATGTTGCTGGGATTATGTGGTGAACAGGCAAGTAGATCTCCTTTATCCCCAT
>Ga0208905_1001361_pt1 | contig 12339 bp, 11 predicted proteins | sample AntAceMetag02UKS_FD_184776 | JGI IMG/M metagenome (GOLD analysis project Ga0208905, IMG submission 184776) | Saline lake microbial communities from Ace Lake, Antarctica - Antarctic Ace Lake Metagenome 02UKS (SPAdes) (version 2) | ecosystem: Environmental > Aquatic > Non-marine Saline and...
CGTCTGATTCATCTCCATTCATCCGACCCTGAAAATCTCTTCGCGATCGGATTCCGCACCATCCCCCCCGATGATTCCGGATTGCCCCATATCCTGGAACATACCGTTCTCTGCGGTTCGAGGCGCTACCCGGTCAAGGATCCCTTTGTCGAGCTTTTAAAGACCTCTCTGGCCACCTTTCTCAATGCCATGACCTATCCTGACCGCACGATATATCCCTGTGCCAGTCTCAATCATAAGGACTTCTTCAATCTGGCCCGGGTGTATTGCGACGCGGTATTCTATCCCGCGATAACTCCCCGGCATTTCAAGCAGGAAGGTCATCACCTGGAATTTTCTCAACCCGGAAATACCGGTTCTCCACTTATCGTGAAAGGGGTTGTTTTCAATGAGATGAAAGGTGTCTACTCTGATCTGGACGGGATAATAGGCCGGGAGATTCCTCGAAACCTCTTCCCCGATAATGCCTATGGGCGGGACTACGGGGGAAATCCCCGGGCGATCACCGCTTTAACCTATGATCAGTTCAAAGAATATCACCGGCGCTGGTATCATCCTTCCAATGCGCTGATCTTTCTCTACGGAGATATTCCCATCACCCGCCACTTGGAATTTCTCAACTCGGAATACTTAAAAGATTTTGATAGAGATACCACTAATGCCGCAATATCTATTCAGAAAACCTGGATCAGCCCGCGACGGGTCGTGACTACTTACCCGATCAGTCCTTCCGATGATCCCGGGGCCAAGGCGGCGGTGGTGGCGGTATTCCGGGCCGGTGAGAACAGCGATCCGGTTCGTTCGTTGGCCCTTCATATTCTCTCTCATTATCTTCTTTCCAATGCTGCCTCCCCTTTAAGGAAAGCGTTGATTGATTCTCATCTGGGGGAGGAGTTGACGGATTCCGGCTATTATTCTCATCAGCGGGACTGTTATTTTGAAGTAGGACTGAAGGGAACCGAGAGCGATCGGGCGGATCAAATTCTCGATCTGATCCGGGAGACTTGTATCCGGATTGTTACGGAAGGAATGGATGCAGGAAAAATCGAGTCCGCCTTCCATCGCCTGGAGATGTCTTCACTGGAAATTAAAAGTATGTATCCTCTCCGCCTGATGGATCACGCATTTGAGTCATGGTCTTCCACTGGCGATCCCATGGTCTGGTTCCCGGTCCGCCGGTATATCGAGGAAGTCCGTAAATCTTATCAGGCCGATCCGGAATATTTTGCCCGGATGCTCAACGAATTGATAATCGATAATTCGCATCAGTTGCTGCTCTCTTTTATTCCCGATCCGGAGTATATGGCCAAGCTGGATAAAGCCGAGGCATTTCAGATGGAGGAGGTGAAGAAGCTTTTTAATGAAGATGAACTGGAGGCTATCGATAGAGAATCAGCGGAACTGGAGATTATGCAATCTACCCCCAATAGCCCGGAGGCGCTGGCTACCCTGCCCCGTTTATCACTTCCGGATGTCCCAGCGGAACCCAGGGAACTGAAGGTGTCCCATGAAACTCTATCGGGCCAGCCATTTCTGGCGACGGATATGTTTAGCAACGGACTTTCTTATATAGCTATCTCTTTCGACCTTCGGGGATTGGATGAGACAGCGGTCCCGTATTTATCGCTCTTTCCCGATGTTTTGGCCGGAATGGGCGCCGGCAACTATGATTACGCGAAGATGGCGGAGCGAGAAGCGTCCTGCAGCGGAGGTATTGAACCGGATATACTGATCTCCGGCACTGTTGACGATCCCCGACAGGTGCGGCCGACTCTGACCGTCTTTTGCCGGGCTCTTGACCGGAAATTGCCGGAGATGCTGGAGATTTTCAGAGAGCGGTTACTGCTCTGCGATCTGACCGACCGCGAGAGGCTGAAAAATCTGATTCTCCAGGAAAGGATGGAGAGGAAGAGCCGGGTGGTCCAGGCTGGGAACAGTTACGCTGTATGTTTCGCATCCCGGGGATTCAGCGGGAATTGTGCTCTCAACGAAAGATTGAAAGGCATTGCCGGGATCCGCTTCCTCGATTACCTGGTGGAGCGCTTTGATTATGATTACTATCTGACTCTGGAAAAGCTAACTAAGATCCGGTCACTTATTCAGAATCGCCGGAGGGTATCGGTCAGTGTGCTGGGCTCCGACGATTCAATTGAGATAATTCGCCGATGGACGGATGGACTATTATCGGAGATGGATGATTGGATTATTCCGGAGATGAAGGATAGTTCTCTTCCCGGTGCCGGCCGAATGGAGGGGATCTCGGTTCCGGCGGAGATTGCTTTTGTGGCCCGGAGTCAGCCGGCGGTGGCTTACACCGACCCCGCCGCGCCGGCGCTCTTTCTTCTCTCCAAAAACATCAGCTACGGGTATCTATGGGAAGAAGTGCGGGTGAAGGGAGGGGCCTACGGCTGCGGCGCTTCTTACGATCCCGCCCGGGGAACATTTTCTTTATCCAGTTACCGGGATCCTGGCATTGCGGATACTCTTCGGGCTTATTCCGGGATCTTTGATTATATTGAGAAGAAGATGGACCTTTCCCAATCGGGGGTGGAACAGGCGATTATCGGGGCGGTAAAATATCTTGATCGCCCCATCCGTCCAGAACAGGCGGTTGACCTGGCTCTCCACCGACACCTTGCCGGCCGAACCCCGGAGAAGATCAAAGAGTTCCGTCAGCGCCTCTTCAATCTCGACGGAGATGCGATCCGGAAGGCCTCCTCTGAGATTCTCCGTTCCGGTCTGAAAGATTCCTCGGTCTGTGTCATCACCAGCCGGGAGAGACTGGAAGCCGCGAACCGAGTTCGGGATGATAAATTTACCATCTCCGATCTTTAATTTTTACATATGGAATCTAAGATTAACCCCTGAATTCCTCGAGGAATATTAGTAGTAGCCATATCTGTACGATCGTACAGATATGGCTACTACTAAAACCTAAATTGAGCGATTCTATGCGGCGAACTGCACCAATCTTATGGTCTGCAATCGGTTGCAAAAATACTCGTTCGCATTTATTAATACGTCTGCGTTTTTTGCAACCGATGCAGCCTCATAATCTTAGCACATTTCATCCGCAATAATCGCTCAACTTAGGTAAAAGTAAATTGCTCTTTTCGGAACGGGGAACTATAATAAAGAATATGAATATAGTGCGAAGAACTATTATCATCTTTCTAATTCCGATCTTGTTGCTTCTGAATTCCTGTGCGAGTTATCAGGAATCGGCGTCCCTGGAGAGGATGAGTATCGGTCTCCTGCTGGCGAATACCGATGGAGTCCGGTGGGATCGTGATGAAGGGTATTTTATGGCGAAGGCCGATGAGTTTGGGGTTGAGGTGCTGACCCGGGTCGCCGGAGGTGATCAGGAAGAGCAGAATCGGCAGGCCCGGGAATTGATTGGGGAGGGAGTCGGGGTGCTGGTGGTTTTTCCGGTTAAACCGGAATCAGCTGGGGTGATTGTCGAGCGGGCTCATGAATCAGATATCCCGGTCCTCGCTTACGACAATATGATCCGGGATGTTGAACTTGATCTCTATGCAGCTCCGGACCGCGAACTCTCCGGCTATCTCCAGGCCTGGGCGTTGTTGGATAGGTCCACCGGTGGTGGGAGTATAATCTTTGGTAGCCTCGAAGATCCCTGGTGTGCCCGCCTGATTAATCAGGGGCAGTTGCGCGCGGTAAAAGAGTGGGAAGAGAGGGAAGGGGAGATTATTCCTATACTGCATGACTCGGTCATATCTCCCCCCACAGTTGATTTTATCCGCCGTCTGGTTGAGAAAGCGCTGAAAGTCACTTCCCGCCAGGGAGAAGAGATCGGGACAATCATGGCATCCGATGATCTCATCGCCTTTGAGGTGATAGAGGTATTGAAAGATGAAGGGCTGGTAGGATTGGTCCCGGTCGGTGGCATGGGGGCTACCGTAGCCGGCTGCCGGAGGATTATTCATGGAACCCAGGCGGTTACTCTTTATACCCCCCCCCGGGAGATAGGCGTGGCCGTGTTCCGGGCTGCCGTCCGCCTGGCCGGTGGGGTGGATCCTGAGGAGATTATTGAAGTCCTGAAATATCCGGAGCGGACTGTAAATAATGGATCTGAAGCGGTCCCGGCTCTCCTGGTGGCGCCCGTCATAGTAACCAGGTCCAATATGATTGAGACCGTAGTTATGGACGGTCTTTATACGGTCGAAGAGATTTACGGGGATAAATAAACAAGAAATCCCAAATTTCAAGCCCCAAATAATAAATAAATTCCTCAGCCAAAGGCTGATCAGCCTTCGGCTGAAAATCACTAAACAAATCATCAAAATTCCAAACTAACAACGCCGGCTTCCTCGCTTATTGCCCAAGCTACCGGGGATAGTTGAAGGCCAAAACTAAATCAAGTGGATTGCATCCAAATGCCTGGTGCCGTGTTGTGTTTAGAATTTTGAATTTTGGTCATTGTGATTTATTTGTCATTTGTGATTTGTTATTTGGAATTTATTAAGGATATTCATAATCATTATTTATCCACACCGAATGGCTGAGAACTTTTTGCAATAACTGTAAAGGTTACAGCACGGGCCGGTGGCTTTCCCTTCTCCCAGGGGCGGAGATATTCCAGCGAGATAGTTGTTTCTACTGCTCCTACTCTCCGGAAGGTCCAGAGCTGTTTCCCCGGGGCTCCCTTTCGGAGATTGTCGGGGGGGATGAATTCATCTTTGACAAGCTGGATCACCTTCTCATCCAGATCGGCCGCGAATTTCCAGCTATAGCCGGTGGTTGGATTTGATTCCAGGATAATGGAGAACTCCATCCCCACCGCTACCCTGATTGTGCTGTCTTTTTCGGTATAGATTGTCTTCTCCGGAGGTTGATCTGTAGAGAGATTACCATTCCCGCATCCCGGTCCGGCGAATAAGGTAATCGCTCCTATTGTCAAAACGAACAAAAGGTTTTCTATAGACTTCATGGCAGAGCCAGTATAATACTCTTCTTTTAAATAGAGATACAATAAAATTGTAATGATCCGATAACCTCGATGATCCGTGCTCGTAGTGGCGACCTTCAGGTCGCCATCGTACGGCAGCCTACCACGGTCCTGGTGGGACTTCCCTCCGTCGGGGTCTCTACCGGGAAAGGCATCTGCTACGAGAGGATGGGTTTCACTGAAATCTTACGATAGAAAAGCCAGGTGAAAGCGAACAACTTCAGGCACTTAAGGCACTTTCAACTTTAGGCACTTAAATAATATGGGTTGGATGGGAAAAATTATTGGCGGATCGGTCGGATTAATGCTGGGCGGTCCTCTTGGAGCGGTCGCCGGGGTAGCACTGGGAGCTATCTTTGATTCCCAGACTTCCGGTTCCCGTAGTCGCTTAAATTCCGGAGAAGAGGATCAGCTTGCCTTTTTTCTGGCAGCTTTCTCCATGCTGGCCAAACTGGCCAAGGCCGACGGAGTCGTCTCCCGGGAGGAGATCGCGGTTGTTTCGCGGTTTATGAAGGATAATTTGGGCCTTGATTCTGAAGGGGAGAAGTTGGCCATTCGGATATTCAATCAGGCTAAAACTTCACCGGATCGGTTTGAAGATTACGCCGCCCAGTTTTATTCTATCTTTTTTGGTCGTCAGGAGATAATCATCAGCATGTTTGATATCCTGATGGCGGTCGCCTTGGCCGATGGGGTGATTCATCCCAACGAAGAACGGATGCTGGACAGTGCCGCCCGGATCTTTCATATCAATTCCGGAGAGTATGGGAATATTAAGGAGAGCCGGAGAGGGGGAGTTAATAAATATTACGCTGTTCTGGGCTGTTCCCGGAGCGACTCGAATGAGACGATAAAAATGAGATACCGAAAGTTGGCCATGGAATTTCACCCGGATAAGATCATCGCCAAGGGGTTGCCGGAAGAGTTTATCACCTTCGCCAAGACCAAGTTCCAGGAGATTCAGGAAGCCTATGAGAAGGTTAAGGAAGAGCGGGGGATGTAAGGAAGTGCCTAGAGTGCCTTAAGTTGGAAGTGCCTAAAGTTATTAACTAGCTCGAACTTGCTCGAAAAGCCTTTTAAACCACGAAGAACACGAAGTTCACGAAGGAATTTGAAGAAAATGGGAAAATTATATAGTTTTATTTGTTTTTCTTCGTGTTCTTCGTGGTTAATATTTAGTTTTTTGCACACCAAAAGTTGAAAATACCTTTTCGAGTATGGTCTAGCTCACCTCATTTCGATTACTGCACCATCAAATTCCAATATCTGCTAATGCATTGCAGAAGGCGTTAACGGTTGAGACCAGGCTGGGATGAGATACTTCAAATATATCGACGGATGATTTTAGATCATCCAGCGCGGAAGAGATCTGATGACCGTCCGACTCCTCTTGAGTCGCGTGTCGCGCCGAAATATGGGTCTTTCGGGCGATATCCAGTGCTCTCTCAGCGTCTGTTTCTGACAATACGGTTATCTCACTCTTGAGCTCCGAAATTAACTTGAGCAATTGAGCTTTTTTCTCCTCGGAGAGGGCCGGCGCTCCCGCCACCGTTTCTTCAATCCTGCTTAGTGTTTTTTCGATCATTATTGCCTCCTGAGTTGAAACTTAATGCTTTACTCTGCTTCCTCCAGATCCTTCGTGATATCAGTATCCAGATCCGCGGTCAGGTAATCAATGGTCAGGGGTAGGCCTACCTCCAATTTAGGGATATGCTGGAGTCCTATTCTAACCTGTTTATACCTGCATTCCAGTAGGTGTCCTCCCCGGGTACGGTATTCGCTTAAAAAGTGAAGATGGTATCCTGGAAAATTAAGGGAAGCCATAAATTGCGGGGTAAAAAACCCTCCCAGCATGCCCTGGATATCCCGGTATTCGAAAGTTGGTTGTTCCCATTGTTCCTTTTTATATAGAGATAATCTAACTGAAAAACTTATCTTCCGCCAGTGCAAATTTTTTTCTTTATACTTACCTCGTTATGACGCTCTGCGTCGTAACGAAAGCTACTTTGGTACGCTCCCATACGGAGCATAGGAACGAGGAGGAGTCGTTCGACGCCCTGCCCGCCATAGCTTTAGCGAAGGCTGGTTCGAAGTTGAGCGCTGTGCCCGCCGTAGCTTTAACGAAGGCTGGTTCGACGTTCCCCCGAAATAATCGGGATGCAAGCAGATGTTCAGCCTTTATAGCAATGAAGTGCTAAAATACCTCTCCGCCCGATCCGGGAGGATAGTAGCGATATTTCCGGATATCTTCTTCGCCATCCTTCTCGCCCCCCAGATATTGGCTCCGGAGGATATTCCGACCAGGAGGCCGAAATCCCGGCCCAACTGTCTTGTGGTCTCGATCGCGTCTTCATCGGTAACCTCGATCACTTCATCCACTATGGAGGGGTCGAGAACAGCGGGGATGAATCCGTCTCCGATTCCCTGAATCTGGTGGAGGCCCGGTTCGTGACCGAGGAGAGCCGCCACATTCTTCGGTTCTACCGCGACCAGTTTAACATCCGGTTTGTGTTCCTTGAGAAATGTTCCCACTCCCTGGAGAGTTCCGCCGCTCCCTACCCCGGCGACGAAGCAGTCGATCTCTCCTCCCATCTGCCGCCAGAGTTCATGGGCGGTCTCGTAATAATGACAGCGGGGATTTTCGGGGTTTTCGAACTGCTGGGGCATGAAGATTCGCGGGTCTTTCTTCGCCATCTCCGACGCCGCATCTATCGCCCCCTGAATACCATCTTCATCCGGCGTCAGGATTAATTCGGCGCCCAGAGCCCGGATAAGTTTTTTGCGCTCCTCGCTCATCCCAGCCGGCATCACGATCTGGACGGTGTAGCCTTTCAGTCGTCCCACCAGGGCAATTCCGATTCCGGTATTGCCGCTGGTCGGCTCGACGATGATAGAGTCGGGTTTTAACTTCCCGTCTCGCTCCGCCCCCTCCAGCATAGCCAGGGCCACCCGGTCTTTGACGGACCCGCCCGGATTTAGAAATTCCGCTTTGGCGTAGATGTTCTCGCCCTTGAGTCGGATCAGGGGAGTATTCCCGATTAGGTCCAGGATGTTGTCAGTCAGCATAATTTATTCTCCTTAATTTTTACTTCGTAAAAATTATTATTTTTTCTTTCCGATTTTTTGTCATTATAAGAATTAGCATAAGAATTGGCCATAAATATTATAACAGGTTGGAAGCAATCATCATTGGAGAGATTTTTAGAAAAAGTAATGTTTTAAAATACAATACAATATATATTATGGGAGATACAGTTAATCAAGGGAGCTGATTTATTATGAAAAAATATTTACTATGTTTCGCCATTTCTCTGGCGGTGTTGATGGGTATAAATTCGGCCGCTCCGGCCGGCAATGTATTTGATATCCAGAGAATAAGACCGATTCCGAACCCGGCTCCCGGCCTGATCCCGGGAGAAGAAGTTCTGGAGGTTACCTTTATTATACACGCCGAAGGATGGGTTCCCGGAGCAGGCTGGACTCTGCGATATTATGATAAGGCTAAACAATGGTTTTCAACCCGGACTACGGCCTATTTCCCCTCTACCCAGAATAATACCTACTTAATCAGAGATGAGTTTTTTAAAGGGGAAACTGTCTTTGTCGCGCTTTTTCCCCTTGACCTGTCTGAGGCCGTTTATCTGGTTCTGGCCATCGGAGATGGATTTAATCGCAATGTCCAACTTGTCCCCTATACCGCCCTTCTCCAGGATTTTAATATCCCGGTCAGTGAGATCGATCGAGAGATATTAAGCTCGGAGTATGTGGTGATTGGGGAATAGGGAATTGAGAATGGTGGTAAAAAAAGTTGCGGAGCTAAGTTCCTTGCTTTGGAATTTCCCGATATCTATCGGGATCCCGATTTGTTTAATAATATTATCGGGACAATAAACTGTCTGTGGGAGGGGCATCTTGCCCCGATAATCGCGGCTGGAAGTCGCTCCCACAGTTGCGAAGCTAAGTTCTATAGTTTTTAGAAGAACAAAATATAATAATTTTTACGAAGTAAAAATTATGAAAAAACAATTATTTATTGAAGCGATAAAAGAACGGGTTTTGATTGGGGATGGAGCGATGGGGACCCTGCTCCTCTCCAAGGGTATCCGCCCTCAGCAGAGCTTTGAGGCTCTCTCTCTGACCGAACCGGCTATCATCAAGGCGATCCATGAAGAATACATTGCCGCCGGGGCTGATCTGATCGAGACCAATACCTTTGGGGCTAACCGGTTCCGCTTGGTCGCGGCTGGTTATGAGCGGCAGGTGGCGAAAATCAATAAGGCGGCCGCCGAACTGGCGCGCGCCGCGGCCGGAGATGATATCTTCGTGGCCGGTTCCGTCGGGATGATCCCCACCCCGGGAGGGGGAGGGGATGATAATCGTTCGGTCGCGGATGATCTTTACGATGCCTATCGCGAGCAGGTAGGGGCCCTGGCGGAGGGAGGGGTTGACGTTATCCTTCTGGAGACTTTTGAAGAGTGGGAAAATCTTGAGATCGCGATCAAGGCCGCCCGTAAAGCGTGCGATCTGCCTGTTGTCGCCCAGATGGCTCTCTCTAACCGGGGGCTCTGTATTTTCGGCCGCACCGCGGAGGAGTATTGCCGCCGGGCCATCGCGGAGGGAGCGGATATCTTTGGGAGTAACTGCGGCGGCGGGTTTTCTTCGGTCCGGGAGGTATTGAAGGGCGCGTCAGCGGTGGAAGAGGCCGTTCTATCCGCTTTCCCAAATGCCGGGATTCCCCAGATGGTTCAGGGGAGGAATATCTATCCGGCTACCCCGGAGTATTTCGCCGGGAAATGCTTGGAACTGCTTCCCTTCGGGGTCCGCCTGATCGGCGGATGTTGCGGGACCACTCCCCGTCATATCAAGGCGCTCCGGCAGGCGATGGAAGAGAGGGAGCCGTCCGATAGCCGTCCCGGAAAGAGAATTGTGGTTCAGCCGAAAGTCGGGCAATCGGTGGAAGGGGGATTTCTGGCAGGCCTTCGTCGGGACCGTCTGACTATCATTGTAGAGATCGATCCACCCTCCTCACCGGATCTGGATAAAGTGGTGGAGGGAGCCCTGGCGGTTAAGAATGCCGGGGCCGACGCGATATCTATGGCGGATAACCCTCTGGCTGCGTTACGGGTCAGCTCCGTCTGCGCCGCCGGTGTAGTCCGGCGTCGGGTCGGCATTCAGGTTGTCTCCCATCTGACTACCAGAGATCATAATGTGCTCGGTCTTCAGTCTATTCTATTGGGGGCCCAGGTGGAGGGGATTGAGGCAATCCTGGCAGTTACCGGCGATCCGGCCGGTCAGGGAGATCAGCCGGGGAATCGAGGGATCTATAATATTAACAGTATTCACCTGGTGGGATTGATCGATCAGCTCAACCGCGGGCATATGCTCTCCGGCAAGGCCATAGCTACTCCGACCAATCTCTCGATCGGGGTCGCTTTCAATGCCAATGCTCCCAATCTGAAGGCTGAAGTCCTGAAACTCCGCAAGAAAGTTGATAGTGGCGCGCGGTTTGCCATGACTCAGCCGGTCTTCACCGCCGAACTGGCCCGGAAGGTTATCGAAGCCTGTTCCGGAATCGATATCAAAATCTTTATCGGGGTTTTCCCGCTGGTCTCCTCCCGGAACGCCGAGTTTATGGAGAACGAGGTTCCGGGGATATCAATCCCGAGTGAGATCCGCGAACGTATCTCCGCCTCTCCGGATAAAGCCGATGCCCTTCGTGTCGGGCTGGAGATAGCCTCCTCTCTGATCGACGAGATCAAGGATGAGATAGACGGACTCTACCTCATCAGCCCCCTCAATCGCTGGTCTCTTCCCCTGGAGCTGGTAAAACGGGTCCGGGGAGGGGAGAGGTAATCCGATTGGGGAACGGGCAATGGATAAAGCCCCCGGTGAGTTTATCTCTATGATAACCAAATCACCTTGAACAATATCGTAATATGTTTGAGGGCATAGAGTTACAATATTCAAGAAAGGTGCTACCATATCATAATTCCTGATTTAGTACAATTTTAATATTTAACTTTATTGTAGAGGAGGTGAACAAGCGAATTGATATAACCATTTGGTATATACTAAGATAATCAAATGTCAAGCTCTTCAGCAGGTCTTTTTCGAGGATGACGGTTTCAAATATTTACTAGGAAAAGCTTGCAAAAAGCCTCCTATGTGATATGGTGTAGCTCATTAATGAACGTATAGGGCTATACGCTAACATAATAAGGAGGCATTTGATGAGACCGGTTAAGTTTACTGCTGACGCTGTCCTGGATCCATTTTATCTGCATAAAATACTCACCCGGGAAGAACATCTGCAATTATGCGGATGTTCTGCCATGACAACCTGGAGGGTTCTGCATGAGCATGGTTACCTATCCAGTTACAATGCTAACGCGAAGTACTACACGTTGATTGACATTCCCGATTTCGATCAGCGAGGTCTGTGGTCATATAAAGGGATCCGGTTCAGCCGATTTGGTTCTTTGAATCAGACTATGGTGGAGTTCGTTTTCCGGAGCAAATCCGGGATGTCGGCTCGGGAGATCGAAGATGTATTGGGAATTAATAATGCCAGGACAACTTTAATCAAGCTTTATAAAGAGAGGAAGATATCACGGGCAAAAATCGGGGGAGTATTTGTTTATCTAAATATAGAAGATGAACGAGCGGATAAACAACGGAGATTGAGACAGGCCGAATTGGAACGTGAAGTAGACCGGGCGGATCTCCCCGGCGCACGAAAGATTATCGCCGTATTGGTAGAATGGATAGTTCGACCCGAACTGAGTATTGACCGGGTGGCCAGGAGGGTGGCTCGCAAGGGGGAGAAGATATCCCGGAGAGAGATCCGGGCGATTGTGGAGTATTACAAGCTGCCTCAAAAAAAAAGTCTTCGAGTTATTGAAGATTCGATCTGAGTTGCTGATCGAGATCGATGGGCCTTTGCCGGGCTGTTGTTTATTGCCAAAGCATTATGTAATCGAAGTGGAGTCTGAGATAACAGAATGCACTTGTGGAATGAGGCTTCAGCGCCGGTGGACTGAAGTCCGACATCCGGTTGGTCTTGCGATCGGTGAGCCGGAGATAATCCATCGAGTAAAGCAATGCCCCGATTGCAGGACAAGTTTTCGGAGCAAGGAAATTGAGAAATTCATCGCGCCCGGTTGTTGTTATGCGTTTGATGTAGTTGTGGTGGTAGGGCTTGCCCGTTACCTCTACCATTGGCAGAACGCGGAGATACAACACGACATTTTTCGTCGTTTTAAATTATGGATCCCAACTTCAACCATAAATAATTTAGCCAACTATTTTCTTGATTATCTGGCCGGAGTACACTATTCCGCGTCGAAGGCTATCAAAGCACTAATCAATAA
>Ga0208905_1001362_pt1 | contig 12335 bp, 16 predicted proteins | sample AntAceMetag02UKS_FD_184776 | JGI IMG/M metagenome (GOLD analysis project Ga0208905, IMG submission 184776) | Saline lake microbial communities from Ace Lake, Antarctica - Antarctic Ace Lake Metagenome 02UKS (SPAdes) (version 2) | ecosystem: Environmental > Aquatic > Non-marine Saline and...
GGGATGCTGCTGGGGATGCTGCTTGGGCTGCTGCTGGGGCTGCTGCTCGGGCTGCTCGGGATGCTGCTGGGGATGCTGCTTGGGGTGCTGCTTGGGCTGCTGCTCGGGCTGCTCGGGATGCTGCTTGGGCTGCTGCTTGGGATGCTGAACAGAACTGGCAGACTGATGTATTCAAACAGATGTTGGAGGAACACACCGATGACAACCTGGATTAAAACCAAGGAAGCCGCCGCGCTGCAGGGCATCAGCGTTTCTCAACTTTGCCGCATCGGTGGCAGGATCAAGGGCGCCGACGGCAAGCCCGGGCGCAAGATGAAGCTGATCAACGGACGGGCACACTGGCTGTATGAGAAGCAGGCCGTCATGGACTACGAGAAGCAACCCGGCGGCCGCCCGAGGAAGAAAGGTAAACGCGATGAGTAAACGAAAGCAAAAGAGTACAACAGTCAAGATCCAGGCGCGATGCAACACCTGCGGTCATACGTGGTTCCAGGCAAACTACTATGAGGTGATCGAAGGTGTCAGGCCAGAGGATGGACCGCCTTGCCCAAGCTGCCAGCATTACCCGCCCAGCACAAAGCCAGTGAACTATGCCGACCTGAGCTCCTGACCTGGCAGCGGCGGCACATGACCGGCGCGCACAAACGCCACGATCAGCGATGACAGGTAATCGCTGTGGTCATACTTGGTTTTCCCGTCGTCGCTGAAAATCTCCACCAGCCCGTCCAGCGCGTTGTAGGCGGCGGGATCCGTGACGTGCAGCGCGTGGTTGTAGTCATGGTGCTGGATCATCTGGATCAGCCCTGACTTCGACCGCTCGCTGCACACAAACGGAAACACATTCATCATCGGGTCGCTGTCGGCAATCGTGCGCTGGCACAGGAAGTCGTAGATGGGACGGCCGACGCCGTTGACCTCGACGCCGATGGGACACCGCTGCAGTCCATGGTCGTAGACCCAATTTTTTATTAGCTTGCACTGCACGTCGTAGCGGTCATCCATCCGCAGCGTGCGAACCACATTGAACCGTGGCAGCGTGCCCGGGTAGTACCGCAATTGGGTAACCACGGTGGCGTCCTGGCGCTGTCCGATGTCGATGCCGACGGTGTCATACCACATGCAATCTGGATTGTTGTAGCGTTCGGGCAACGGATCCTTCATGTTCTTCAGGATCGCAGCGTTGCCACCCTCCAGCAGACCACACTCCTGTTCCAGGCGGTAGCCCTCGACGGACATGATCTCCCTGAACTCCGCATCGGTGGCAGCATAGCCCGGGTCAGCAGCGATGATCTCGGCCGGCATCAGGTGGGTAAGGTTGAATCCACGTTCACGCCAGCAGGTCTCCAACAATTTTGAGCGGGCACCGCCAGTGCCCATGAAGATCGCCACGTCGAGGTTCATCCGCTTGTACACCTTCAGCGATGGCATCAGCTTCTGCAGCGCGGTGGCATCCACGTCCTGGCTCTCATCAATGATGAGCAGCCCACCGGTGTACCCTCGGTTGGACTTGGCAATGTCGTTGGTGGTGACGACGTACACGCACGCACCGTTGGCACACTCGATCCCCTGGGAGCTGCAGCGGTGCATGGGCATCCCGAGGATCCGGCAGATGTCGCCGATCTTCGACAGCAGCAACAGCCAGCCTTGCTGCAGGGTAGGGTAGGCCACGATCACGTCGATGCCGGCTGCCAGGTAGGCCACGGCAATGAAGGAAGCCAGCCATGTTTTCCCCACCTGGCGCGGCAGCTTGAGCGCGTTGTGTTTGGTCATCACCAGCCGCCGCAGGATCGGCACCTGGTACCCCAGGTAGTTGGCCTGGTCACCCGGCTTGCGGCCCCGCACATCAGCGATCCGCGCCACACCAATGGCAGCGTTGAGCAGCATGGCCCGGGTAATCACTCTACCCACTGTCGCCTTCCCCTGCTGGCCGGTAGCCGCCTGGCCATTCGCACCCACACCAGTAGTGGGGGAGCGGGCCATAGATGCGCGTCAGGCGGTTGCCACACCCGCAGTAGCGCGGCTGACTGCGATCCTTCATGGCGCAATCAACCTCGACGACAGCCACGCGGCCGGCCGTCACCGCGCACTCGGTACAGATGAAATCATAGACTGGCATTGTCACCCTCACGAACGGCATCGAGAACGGCACACTCCATACCGAGGGCATCGAGAACGGCACACTCCATACCGACGCCATCGTTCATCAATGCCGCCTCCAGGCCGTGATCCTTGATCCATAGCTTCAGCAACGCGACCAGGTCATCATAGCTGGAGCCATTCACAGTTATTGCCTGGACTACCCTGAGCTTCATGTTCCTCAGGTCGAGCCGTGTGTGCATGGCAATAGTGCGACCACCAGGACAGCCAACGTCGATGTTCACCAGATCAATCGTGTCTTTCATAACTCGCCTCCTCGCTGAGCCCAGTATACATGCGGGCTCCCAGCGTTCATGCCACATAATATTCATTATGTGCTAGTCCAATCTGACAAATTGATGATGGCCAGAATCAGGATGACCATTACTATAACTCCAACTGTTTCCATAGTGTGCCCTCCTGATATTACAATAACTCGCGTATATGAGACATTCCGTTCCGACTGTGCCCATAAGCGGGCACACTACGTCCTACTTCCGATAAGTGGTTTTATGTTGCATAGGAACCATACCGCGTTTCAATTTAAGTGTGCCCACCGATTGACGCAAGCTGAACAGATTAGACGGCGCGCGAACTGTGCCCGCGACTGTGCCCTGCAAATCTTCTCTGCTTGACTTTGGTGACTTCATTTTGTAAGGTTAAATCCTGATTAAATTTACAAACTTACTAACTTTGCAGATGCCAATTACAAACCGAAAACTTTTCCCCCAGACCCCCAGATGACCAATGGATTAACTAATCTAGGGGAGAGAGGGTACGCTAGTACCCTCTCCCCTAGTCTTTTTCACTACGTGGGTCATCAACGCGCTTGCTATTCTGAAGGCTAGCTAGCTGTACTCTAAGCTCCGCCATCTCTGCTTTTAGCCGGTTGTTCTGCGCTGCAGGGGTTTCGCCGCTCATCTTCTGAACCAATATGGTGAATGCAGGCGGGCCACCTGCCGCCGGCAGTATACCCCATTCGCAATAATTGGGTGCGTCCTTCGCATCCAGCAGCTTCGCAAACGCCTCTGCTATGATCGGAACCAGGGCATTCTCAGCCCACAACTCAATCTTACCGCCGACCACTTCCATCCTTGAGATGAATAAATCATCCAGCTTGAATTGCTCATGGCAGTGCGGGCACCTGATCTGGCCCATTGCTTCTTCCATATCAGTCTTCGGCATTTTCGTATTCCTCCCCATGTTTTTCTACTTTCTTAAACAGGTCCTCGGTATCCCCACTGCTGACGATCTTGAAGGCGTTGACCAGGCCCGTCAGATCCGAGCCCTTTGGACTGCTGGCCATAATGGTGATCATGGTTTCAGCGATCATGTCGCCCAAAAGCTCGGTTGATGGCCTGTTGTAGGCATCAACGGCCGCCTGCAGGATCTCGGGCTCCAGTTCGAGCCCGGCGGCCACTTCGGCCACAGGCGAGCCTAAACGCACCTTGAAGATGGCTGTCGTCAGGCGGCTGTTGCGGTCGATGTTCACTGGGCGACATCCAGGGCAATGGCAATAGCGTGAATCGCTTCTGCCGGCGCGTCTACCAGCTCACTGATGCCAACTTGTGCCGCAACCAGCACCGAACTGCGATAGCCAGCGGCCAGACGTTCTAGCAGCCCCTCCAGCACGTCCAGTGCCTCCGGCAGGAACAATGTGGATACGTTTACGTGATGATACTCGCGCCCTGCAGCGATCCATACCTCAATCGCCACAATCTCCTGCTCTGTGCTGGGCGGGCAGTCAGGGCATGGCATCATCTTACGTTCACCAGGATCACGGTTGAAGCTGGCATAATCCTCTACCTGTTCACTGCCACGGCACGTTTTGCATTTACTCATAGCGCCTCCCTGGTCCGATACTTCCTCCGGCTATCCCGGGCGCGTTCCTTGCGCTCTGCTGCCACGCCGGCGAGTGACAGCCCGAATTGCTTAAACACCTGGTCCTCGATCACGTCACAGCGGATCTGGCTGTATTTCTGCTCAGCCATCGTCAGGTTGCCGACACCTACCCCCAGGCCGATGTATGCCAGGGCCGTGGCGTCCGCCTGGTCGTGCTGGAGCTCCGCGGTGATCAGCTTGTTCATTACGCCGATGATGTCCGTCTTGGTGCTGCCACGGCCGGCATAGCCGAGCACCAGGCGCTTCAGCGTGGTGGGGTGGACATAGAGCAACGGCGTGATGATGCCCTGGCGGCCCATTACGGCTTTTAGCACCCCGTGGGCCATGATCATCTTGCGGGACGTCTGTTTGAACTTGGTATACAGCACGTCCTCGATCACGATAGCATCAATCCGCTGCAGGTGGTTGAACGCTTCCCACAGGTGGCTGTAGAGGCTCCCCAGCTTCTCACGCTCGGTGTTGCCATGTGCCTGCAGGCGGTGGACCTCGATCTGCGGCGGCGCCTGCCTGCAGTCCACATACGGCTGCTCCCGGAGGACACATAGCCCCGTGCTCATCAGCGAGAGGTCGATTCCGACTATAACGGCTTGCATACAAGCTCCGTTCGGCTGATGGTCCTGGTGTTCGGCATGGGGCCGGCGATCAGGGCGTTGATGCACGCCTTTTTGAAATTCCAGTGACCCGCCGCGTATACCGGCCGGTTGATGTGCGAAATGCTCTGTGAACCAGCCATGTCAACGCCGCACAGGGTGCTGTCGTAACCATGCTCATCGGCCCATTGCATCCCGCAACCGACGACGGATCCGCCGCCGCGGTAGACGCCCGGCTTCAGCGCGTAATCACCCCAGGTGAACCACGGGTTTTCTTCATACTGGTGGCCTACCTCGACGCGCTCAGCCACCTGGGCGGATCCGTAGAGCCTGGACTTGTACAGCGCGTGGTAGTGGTCGAACCATGCCAGATCCACCACCCCGTTATCCTCGACGAACCAGATCCAGTTGCTGGTCTCATGGCCGGCGACCAGGACGATTGCGGCGTTGCAGACGATAACCAGCTCATCCCAGTTGATCCGCTCGAAGGAATCGTAGAGGTTAGGGCCACAGCCCGCGATTGTGCAGCGTTGCCTACTCACTGTCTAGCCCCGCTGAATAGTCAGCGTTATCGTTGTCAGGAGCAGCGTCATCCAGGCCGGCTGAATAGTCAGGCGAAATGCCCAGGCTCTGCGCCACCGCGATCCTGTCCTTGAGCTCGTCATCCGTCTCCACCACCGGCGGCAGTGTGCGGACGATCTGAACCTCGGTCGATGCCACCTTGTGCCCGCGCAGCCGCCGGCTGACCAGGTGCATCCTCGCTGCCCGCATGAGATCCCGCTCCTCTGATGCTGACAGATGAGCCGTGTCCGGGATGTACAGATAAGTCCCTGAATCGTCTGACAGGACATCGTAATTGATGCCCATGTGCTGCACTAAGTATTTAAGCATTTCAGCCTCCAAGCTGCTGTAGGTTAAGCTCTAATTCCATGTTGATAATTGCCCGCCGCATGATCCCGGGCCTCAGCCTCAGCGCCTCAATACGACTGATGGCCATTGATACTGTGGACTGGCCACGTCTGAAAATCCGGCAGATGGATACTTGGCTATGCCCAGTGCGGTATAGCAGGTAAAACGCGATGTTGCGGGCCATCGAAAAATAGCGGTTCTTACTCCGGCCAAGCAGGTCGACGGTGTCCGTCTCGGTGTACTTCGACACCACGTATAGCACCCTGGATGTTGTGTTAGCTGGCATCTTCGCTCCTCAGCGGTGGTGCAACACCAGCCTGGCGCAGGATGTGGATCCGCTGTTGGTTGTCCTGGCTGTTTTGATTCTGCACCAGTTCGTCACTATCCCACAGCCGGCCCTGGTCATCGACGCGGTAGCCGAAGTTGATCAACTGCTGGGCGCGGGAATCAATCGCCTGCTCATACGGCAGTTCCTTCCGGACCTGGCCGAAGCTCTCGGCTTTTTTGAAGTAGGTGCGGAGGGTCATACGGCCATTGCGTTTGGTAAGCGGGTTGCTGAGGGCTGATGTTTTGAGCCGCTTCACCGTCTCGATGGGATCTACCACGGGGAACTCGGCAATCAGATCTGACACAAACCCGAGATCCTTGTTGATGTCGAACGAGTAGCCGGTGGTCGATTTCAGCATCCCCAGGCATTCGTAAAGCTCACCGCTGCCAGGTGGAATCCCATTGGGCCCCACTTGGACACCACCTGGAATCTTCCCCCCCTCAGACTCCCCCTCTTCTTGATTATAATTAAGATTATCTTCTTGATTAGTATTAACCGGTGGTATCCGATTGGGTACCACATGGGTACCACTTGGCACCCGTTCGGAGTCCATATGGATACCACTAACCCCAACACCGTTCTGAGCACTATTCCCAGACTCCTGTTGGATATATGGTACAAGGCAGGCCGTCAGCAGGTGCTCGGCGGTGGCCGCCAGGGACTCCAGGCCAAGGGATTGACGCGCACTCTCCAGCGCCTGGCGCTGGGTGGTCGATAGGGCAACCTGTGTGCGGGTTCGCCTTGCCATTATGATTTTAATTGTTCTCATCTGTCAGTATGAATCGTACCAGTCCGAGGCATCCGCGGAGTATGAACCCCCGGTAACAGCGGTTGTGTAAGGTGATTGCCAGGATGTCCAGGAAGGCGTTGAGTATCTCCCTGTCGGTGTTGTCACCAGCCAACTTCCAGTTGGCAAAGTCGCAGCGCAAAGGTTCTTCACCAGTCCACAGCAACGTCTGGATGCTTTCAGAGTCCAGTGGCGAGGCATGAACCTCTACCTGGATGATCACACGGTCGCCGTCGTGGTTGATATTCGCCGTTGTGACCTGGTAGTCGCGGGTTTCAGTTAAACGCACGCCTGGGCCTCCTGTGTCATGCTGAGCGGGGGATGGCCGGCACTACCGCGCCGTTTTCGTCAACCTCATCAGTGTCGTGGATGGATTCACCGATGCCGATGATTGCCAGCTTCATCATCTGGAGTTCCTGCTGGGTGTCATACACCATTGCCTCCAGGATCTGGAGCTTGCTGAAAACGTCCTGGGGTGCATAGAAGATGTCAGGGCAGAGGAGGGATTCGTGGAGTTCATCAGCGGTATACTGGGCTTTGCCGCTCAACTCGATGGCGCGGGACTGGATAGCGCGGCAGTAGAGCCGCAGCTTACCCATGCTGACGCCATACTGGCCACCGCCGCCGGCCTCGAAGTTGGCGATCATGTTCCGGCTGGCGTTGATGGCTTGACCGGCTTCCGCCTGTGTCCAGCCGACGATGCCGCGGGCTTCGACCAGTTTCTCCCGTGGTTGCTTTTGTTCAGCCATGTGGCCATGGTAGCATAGCGCGGGCTGGGTTGTCAACAGGTCGGCGCATAAAAAGCCCCGCGTACTGCGGGGCAAACTTGGAGGTTTGTTAGAAATGGGGGTTGTCAGAGTTTGGAGAGGATGTCCGTCTTGATCGCCTTCCGGTACACCTTGCTGCTCAGCTTGAGCTCACCGACTGCGATTTCCAGCAGCGCGTTAGTCAGCCAGCGCCACTCCACAAACTCATCGTGCGCCAGGATGAAGCCCGCAATGGCGGCCTTGGCTTTCTGGCTACCGGTGGTGTTCGGCAGACACTCGGCCCGGAGGACCTCAGCGAGCATGTCCGTCCACAGCCGGCCAAACACCAGCTTGCAGATTTTCCCGAGCAGCCGCAAGGCCTTCTGCTTGCCAAACACCTTGATAAACGTCTTGATAAAATTAATGGTTGTCTCCTTAGTTTGCGAACATCCAGCCTTTGATCCAGTCCAGGTAAAAATCAACCTTGGTTGCTTCCGTCTCGGCCTCGTACAGCTTACCTTGTGCCAGCACCCCTGCCCTCAAACATTCGTTCCACCCTCCCACGTCAGTCCCAGCCACCACCAGGGTGGCAATGTACCAGGTATCGTCAGACATGCTGCCGATCAGATTTGCTGACAGCGCCTTGGTAGCGTAGGCGTCGGCGGTGGTGGCATCGTTGAGCACCAGGTAGATGTTTTCAAAGTCCGCCACGGCTGAGACCTTGATCCGCGCCTGCACATAGCACCTGCAGTTATCGTTGTTGTCACCCTGGCGGCCAAACGGTGTCCAGACTGCCACCTGTGACTGGTTGTACAGGTATGTCAGTGGTTCCTCGATGGCGATAACACAGTCCGCTGTCCATTCCCACACGCCATAGCTGGCGAGGGCGGCCTGGTTGGTGAAGTCGAAGTTGGCCATCTGGGCAGCGATCACAGCGGCCTCGATGCCGAGCCCGGAGTTATAGGCATCACTGTCCCAGGTGAATCCCTTGGTTGCATTCTGCGCGGCCGTCCAGCCAGCGAAGTAATGCGGCGTGCGCTGCGTCAGGTCGTGGCGATTGGCGTCTGAGTCGATAGCGTAGAAGCGTCCATCCTCGCCGGGGATTAGGCGGACATTCCCAGCGGCAGGTGGCCCCGCTAACGGTGTATCACTGGATTCGGCAACGTCAACATACCCAGCGGCATATAAATGTAGCAAGTTGAGATCAGAGGCGGCGGCGGATGATGTTGTGTCAGTGAGAGTTAACGTGTTAACAGCGGTGCGGGCGATTTGAGTATCGACTGGGTTGGTACCGTCGCCAAAGTTGATCGAACTCGATTTCAGTTGCAGCAGGTCATCAGCCGCACCCGATATGCGTAAAGCGGTAGTTACCCCCGGCGCGGCAAGATCAAAATGGATTTCCGCATTCATCTCTACCGTGTCGCCAGCCGTGGCTGGTGAAAGCACGGTGCCGGTGCGATCCCAGTATGAAGCACCGCCAGAATCTTCAAATGTCAGCACGCCTGAACCATCGGTTTCAATTACTTGCCCAGCAGTACCGTCTGCCAATGGAAGCGTATAGTCGTTGATGGTAGCACTGACACTAGCAGTAAGTTCCCCGTCATCCTGTGAATTGACATATGTAAAAGTACCAAGGGCGTTGATGTTGGCACCGTTAGCAGCAATGATGTCATCGAACTGCGATGTAATGGTTGAAGCAAACGCCCCGATAAGGAATGAATTGTTAGTTGTTGCGTTCTCAACGTGGATATGGTTGTACATGGTACGAATGTCAGCACCGGCAGCATTGATGAACATGCCTATTGCCAGCACGCCAGTACCGGCAACGTGTACATCGTTGTATGCAAACTCACCTGACCCCGCACCGGCAACATACAGGCCGACAACGATAGCAGTACCGTTATCCTCAATATCATAGTTGCACCTGTCCATATTGACAACGGTCGCGCCTGTACCAAATGACAGGCCGGAGACAAAGGAAGAACCTGAACAGGTGAGGTTGATGTTGCATAGCTCAAATGTCGTGGTAGCAGCATTGGCACCACTGTTCAGCAATGCCTTGGCGATGGCCGCGTTGGAGCCGGTGTGGTTGTACTCAGCAGTACCTTCCACCACCTTTATGGTGCTGGCACCGGAGGCATAGAAAGTCGAAGGTTGTGTTCCTGCTGTCGCATAAGACGTTGTCATGCTGGTATGACACTTGACGAAGTTACAGCTACCGGTAGAGCCTTGCGCCGTGTGAACAAGGGTTGTGCCAGCGGTAACTTCCATCTTCATCCGGTTGATACGGCAACCGGTGAACGCGCCATAGTCAACGATATTGGATGATGCAGTAGTGATCTTACAGGTTGCAGGCGACACACCAGTGCCCATGACCGTCTGACTGTTTGCCGTGAATGCGATAGTGTCGTCAGTGTAAGTTCCTGGGTTGACCAGGAACACAACGCCGGTAGTAGCGTTGGCGGTGATGGCAGCTTGAATAGTTGTATAGTCGCCACAGCCAGTACCATCGATGACGATAACCTTCGAACATATCCGCCGGTAGCGATCATCGTGGTCTGCGTTGGTAGCTGACGGCATGTCGGCGAGCCCGGTGTGCTTGATAGTCCCAGTGCCAGCCGCAACAGGCCCGGGATAGCCCACGCTGGTCTGCAGGTTGCTGTTCTTTTTCTTGGCGTTACGGCGCGCCAGCCGAGCCATGACCTGGAGGTTCCGCTTTTCCTTTTTCCGGCTGTAACGCTCAAAGAGTGACATTATGGTTTAATCCAATTTGCTTCAATGATTGTTGTGTCGCATTCAGGGCATTCGATATTGTAGGTTTTTCGATTGTCGGCGAAGTGGGAAGCATCGCCGAAAAACAGCTCCTTGCAAATCACACACCTACATTCTATCTGAAATTCCATGTCGATTCCTATGTCAGTATCGGCGCGGTGAAGTCTCTGACTACCACCGTCACCGTCTCGACCCCTCTCTCAAGGGTGTATTCCCGCGCCAGCACAACGCCCGTATAGTCCTCAGTGCCCACCAGGATCCTGATCGTCGAGGTCAACGCCGGCATGGTTTCACTGGCCGACAACTTCAAGGTGTACTCCCGGGAATCCTCCAACACCAGGCGCTGCAGCAGAATCGCCCGCGCCAGGCTGATGGCCGCGCCATCATAGATCACGTCGCCGTTGTCTACCTCGATGACCTTGTGGTTCGGGTTAACCAGCTTGGCGTATGTCAACGGCGCATAGACCGTCCGGCTGTCGCCGTCGGTGGCGTCATCCGTCAGGCGGACAAACACGCTGCGCTTGGTGGACTCTTCAAACACCAGTTCCTTCAACCGGCAGAATGTGTTGTCAGTGGACCCGCTCTCAAAGCTCGCCGCGTTGTATTTCACACAGCCGGCCGCCAGGCTGAGGTTGATGTCCTCGGCTTCCAGCTCAACCTTGGAAACGCCGGTGAGGTCTTGATCCCCCTGGTAGCGGATCCGCATCCCGGGCAGGTCGACCACGTCCGCGACAGCAAACACCGGCGCGAGATCCTCGGTGGCCGCGTCCCATAGCTTCGGCGAGGTAAAGGCAGTGATCCCCACCACCTGGATGTCGAGGCTGAAGTCGCCGGTGTAGGTTCCGCTGTCGGCTTTCTTACGGACATCGACCACGGCCCGGGCCTTGCTGATCAACACCGGGTTGCAGACGGCGCCGCTGTAATAACCCGGCTCATCGAACCAGGTGAAAAACGTATATTGATTTTCCGGTGCAGTCACGCCCGGGTTTGTCCCGTATTCCAGGCCGTAGCCCGTGGACTCCAGGCCGTCGGTAACGTACTGCATTGGAAAGTTCCGGTGTGATTCTTCCGGCGAGGCGCTGAACTGTAGGTTCTTCCAGCCGTCGCCACCCGCTTCCTCCTGGACAAGCACGCCTGCACGGTCAGGCTCTACCCCGTTGCATGTCGAGCCCGGGTTATCATAGACGTTATCATCCGGCGCCCAGAAGAACGTCTGTACAAAGTTGCGGGCTGCAGGAACCTCATAGTTGAGCAGCACGCCTGTAAAGACTTCGTCCAGCACCGACTCACGGGTGATAGCGGCCACGCTGTGGTACGTGCCTGCAACAGCTCCCTGTGTCAACTTGACCACGTTGAGCTTCGACGTCTGGGAGTTCCAGAAATAATTGACCAGCGTTTCCGTTGTGGAAAGGTAGCCGAGGTCATTCAAAAAGTCGTCTAAAAATTCAAACGTCAGTTGCGGCTCGGTGCCGCTGGCCTTGGTGATCTTGTCGTCGAGCCCGGTGACGACGCTATTGCCAGTGGCCAGACCCCAGGCTCCGTTGCCGGCGCTGTCCCCGACGGTGTTACCCTTCAGCACCTGGGATTCCTCGACCACGGCGGTGATGACGTTGCCGACCGTCAGGGCGTTGGCATTCAGCTCATCGTAGTAGCTGAATGACGCCCGCCACTTGGTAGCCTCTGAGATGGTGGTCCCGCCGCTGTTGTATGACGCGCCGAGGAGTGACGACAGCAACGTGGTTTGAATCTCGCCGTTAGCATAGTTTACATCGTATTGTTTTGGTGTGACAAGGGCGTAACCATCGGTGGCGTTGTAGCCCTCGACGGTCATTTCACCGGGCGCGATCTTCTGGGGGATGATGTTGATAACCCGGTTCTGAGTACGGATCTCGTCAATTGCCACCGGCAACGCCTCGACGGTGGTGATGGTGCAGGTGTCCGTCCCTGCAGTCCAGGATGAAGTAGCCACCGTGAAGTCGCCCTGGCTCACAGTCAGGTTAAACAACTCCACGGTGGATCCGACAGGAAATAGTGAGTTTTGACTTACTTCAATCGCATACTGGTTACCTCCTGTGATCAACACGTCCGCGCCGGAGAGAGCAGCGTCGTACTCATTGATCAGGTAGTGTTTTCCCGCATCTGACAGGGTCAGATTGAAGGCTCGG
>Ga0208905_1001363_pt1 | contig 12333 bp, 16 predicted proteins | sample AntAceMetag02UKS_FD_184776 | JGI IMG/M metagenome (GOLD analysis project Ga0208905, IMG submission 184776) | Saline lake microbial communities from Ace Lake, Antarctica - Antarctic Ace Lake Metagenome 02UKS (SPAdes) (version 2) | ecosystem: Environmental > Aquatic > Non-marine Saline and...
TATCCACGAACTCGAACAGATGTAAATTCACCATATCCAGCATCATATTTACCAACTACCCAAGCTGACATATCAACATCAGTCGAAGATGTAACTATAATATGATTCCAACCAATTCTTATAACATCTGTATCAATTCCATTCACATAAGCATTATCAAAATCAGGATAAGCTAAAACCCCACTTGTAACTGTAAGCTGTTTGTCTGCACTCGCACCTTCCATTAATTCTACAATGGAAGTAACTTGTGGTAAATAAACTATCATTTCAACACTTTTCACATTACCAATATTTCCAAGTGTGGCTTTATCATTAATTCCATCAAACTTCAACCCAGCACCATGTGAAACAAGGTTGCCGATTGATTGGTTGTCTAAACTATAATTACCTTGTCCGTCTAAGTCACCGCCGAGTTGAGGGGTTGTATCATTTACAACTTCTGTCGTAATGTTTGTTCCTAAAAATGAGGGAGCTGAACCACTTGTAACATCTTGGTCTATGTATGTATGTGAGGCTCCAGTTGCCGAAACATGAGCTGTGTTTAAATCAATAGCTGTTCTATTTTCTTGTAAAGCACCTTCAACTTCTGTGGCAGCGATTATACTGCCAGTATCAGCTATGTCAACATCAACTCCAGTTATTCTTGTCCACGCTGGGTCTTGCCCAGCACTACCAGTTCCCGTTTCGTTTAAATATTGTTTTGTTGCAACTGTTTGAGCTGCCAAAACAGCAGCATCTGCACCCGTCGCTCCAATAACGACTTCACCCGTTGCAAGTTCTGCCATAGGTGTAACAGCATCTGTTGTAGAGCCTAATAAAATACCATGATTAGTTAAAGTTGAAAGTCCCGTTCCACCTTGAATGACCTTAACGGGAATATCGGTGATTCCCATATCCATAGGACCCCAAGCAGAACCGTCCCAGATGAATGATTGAGCTTCGCCCGCTGTGATCGTAAAAGATACACCGCCCGCAATAGCTACTACATTATTCGTCGAAGTGTCATTATTGGCAACGGTAAACGCTTTCACATTTGCCACAGTTGTCGGGTCTTGTAATGTCTGGTTATTCCCAGCACCTGTGAGTGTAATTAAAATACCATTATATTCATCAACGATTGCAGTTGAAACCGCAGCATTTAAAGCGGGATCTGTCGCAGAATCCATGTGTTCATTTATCGTAACGCCGCTAATCGAACCGCCTGTTATCAGTACATCAGATTGGTCAATGTCTAATTGTCTTTTTCGATGTAATACTGCGTCATATGTTATTTTTCTCATTTAAGCACTCCAGTCAAATTCGTGATACCCGACGTATGTCAAGCCAGCACGACCCGCCCACGTTCCTAGTGCATATCCTACCTCATATTCGCCACCGACCTCAATAGTCTTTTCAATAATTTGTGCAGTCGCTATTTCTTCCCAGCAAATATAAAATGTACTTGCTGTGGAATTATCAATATAGCGCGGTGGTGTATCTACATGAATAGGGAGATGTGGCACATTATAAGCATTGAATAAAATCATGCTAACCTCGTTTATTTAAAGGGAGGTTTTTACGCCTCCCTTATTTATTAAATAGCTTCTTTGAGCGCTGCCCGTAGGGCTTTTACCGTTTCGTAGCCATTAGGATCAAGACCGTATCCCGATGCGATCTCTTTTAATTGATCACCGTTCATACGGGTAAGGTCTGTTAATGTCACGGGTTCGTCCAGATCAAGTAAGTCTTCTTTGACTTCTTCAATCGGTTCCTCAATGACCATTTCAACTGCGTCCTCTGCCACTACCGGTTCTTCGTACACTTTAAATGTGTTCGGGAAGTCCGTTAAGTAACGCTCTGGAAAATCATTGACCTCACCTTTTAGAATGGGATCAGTTGATTTATAATAAAAGCTGTCTGCAATTAACTCAAGTTTCATTTTTCGCTCCTATCTTTTAGGATTTCACAAAATCAAAGACGCCCTTTTTACCGTTATAATCATCGGTAATCAGAGGACTTTCAATCGCCATAACTTTGATGTGAGTTTCCAATCCATCAGGAGAATTATATATGATCGGCTGTATTCCAGCACCACGAACCATATTAACATACATAGGTTGCATAAATGCAACAACTACATTGCCTGCCTTCTGATAGGAAACTTCTTTAAACTCATTTACCCATGACAGTGTCTTGATCTTTTCACCAAGAGTTTGACGGTCACCGGATGAGAATACATCGTTAAAGTGGGTCATGTAACCCATGGGAACGTATCCAAATGCTTTTCCAGCTTCAGGGTTAACAAGATTGGTTCTAATACTTGCATCAATTAGCAGAATGTCAGCCCAAATATTGGCTGCAGTTGTTGCGGCTGCTGACCAATCATAAGTTAATGAACCTGTCTGACGGTTGCCTGAGTTGGTATAACCGTAAGCAGTAGCGCCGCCAAAAGCAAATTCATCAATAAATACATCGCTTTCAAGTCTGCGGAGTACGCTTTCAGTTGCTTCCTGCACACCCGAGCTTACAAAATCAAAACCACCACGTTTCATAGCCGCGATTAAGCGCCAAGAAGATTTTATATCCTTGACGATTACGGGCAGAGGTGTTTGATCGACATCAAATTTGAATTCTTCATTTGTCAGATTTGACATACCAGTCATATTCTTGACCGCATCGCTCATACCACTGTGTTTAGGTTGTGAATAAACCATAACACCGGCGTCATTGACGGGAAGGATAAGTCCAGCATTTACAATATCCGCATAAGCAGATGTACGTTGTTTGACGTAACCAGTTACTTTTTTGACAACCATTTCAGCTGAATCTTCAGGAAGTCCGGTTACATTTCGGAGGAATGGAAATTGATCTACAAGGGTTGACGCTTTTGTCATTTTGCCCTTATTTGAAACATAGACTACACCGCTTTTATTCTTGATCGGACGGAAAATACCAGTATCGTAAGTTCCGTGTTTTGTCAAGCCGTTGTTGCGGATATAATCAAAAAGTTGTGTGTTATTCATTGTTTTACCTTTTTAATTTATTGATTTCGTGCAACAGTTGCTTTGATCGTATCAAGAGCTGAGGTCGTTGAAACGGCTTCGTCAGCAATTGCAAAAACTTCATCAGCGTCTAAGATAGCTGTATCGGCAGTTACAACGCCAGTTCCGGTAGCGGCTACAGAAACCAAACTATCATATCCAGCTACATTTTCAACAGCCGTTACAATTTCCGAAGGGATAGAACTAATAGCACCACCTCCATCAGTTGCCAAAGAAACAGAGATATGACTACCGGTAATAGTTACTGCAAGAGATTGACTTGTTCCGGCTGGGTCAACAAAAGCAACAGTTACCATCCGATCTAAAAGAGGTGTGAATGTAACGTAGTTTGTTGAGTCACCAAGGTCTTCTGCGCCGTCGTCGGCTTCCGCAAGAAAACCGGTTGCATCAAGTGCCAGTTCCATATCGGCTGTAATTGTTTGGTTCAAAGCCAAAACCATTTCAATAGGATAACCAATCTCGGGAATTACACCTTCTACTCGGTCACCATCTGAATATGCGCCTTCTAAAGTATCACCGGCAAACTTATTCGATTTATCAGTAAGAATTGCATAAATTGAGTTAGCCTTTGAAGCTGCGATAAACTTGCTTGAGGTTGTTCGGACAACTGCTTGTCCTGGATATGCTGCGCCAGATAAGACGCGCTCTTCCATAATTCGATTCGGATCAACACCGCGATATACTAACATTATGCGTCTCCTTCTGGTTTGTCAGGGTCGGTGTCTTTCGGCGCTTCATTATCGATTTTCTCACCTTTAAGCGCAGGTTCTACTTCCTTGACTGAGTTTACGATTACATCACGACCAACTTTAGGAGTAGCGTCAAACTCTTCGCGGGTCATTGCGACCTTGCCTTCGACTTCTTTCCATTGATTATCGCGATCTTCTTTGTCAGCGTTCTTAACTGCCAATTCCTTGGCTGCATTCTCTATCGCTAATTTGCCCGCTTCGCTTTCGGGATAATTAGTAATAAATTCTGCATTGAGGCGGCTGACCTCTTCTGCACGAGCTTTTTCCGAACCTGCTTCTAAAGCATTCAGAACTCGTTCGGCTTCTTTTTCGTCCATGGCGGTTACCACAGCCTCTGAAAGAGAGCCGTTTGATAGTAAGCGTTTTTTAAACATACCTACTGCTCCTTTTTCTGTGTTGGTTATTAAGGGCTGTGTCTCACCCTCTTGGTTCATTCGGTTAAGTCCACCTCCCATACCGATACTATAAGCACCGATTTGATCTGGTAGAATTGCTAAATGGTCGGGATCTGCATCTTCTTGGATACCCCCGAAATCTTTATCATTAAATTTTCCACTTTGTCGCAAGAATTTGGTTAAATAATAGCCGCTCGAAACCTCTATCATTTCTCCTCTAAGAATCCTATCAAGTGTATCTTTACCTTTTTTCTGCTTTAGTAACCAAGCTTCATTAATATGCAATTCTACAAGTAAGCGAATAGGCTCCTCAAAATCATCATCTTCTTCATTCATTAAAATCTCAGGTTTGTAAATCCTGCCAACTAAGGATGCCTCTATTGTTTCGAGTTCTTTTGCTGAATCCCACGTATGATAAATTACAACTGGGGTGTCATTCCATTTATGAGCAAAGTTAATAATCATTTGACGTGATACTAATTCAGGATATTCATAGCCCACGCCCAATAAAACAGCTTCGCCAATTATAATAGCGGGTACAATATGAGTTACTTTGTCGCCCTCAGTGATCGTTTTAATTTCATTTTTGCGAATCTTAGCCGTTTCTTTGCCATTAATCACAATCTTAGCTGTGTTTAAGCGTAGCTCTTGATCAGCTTCATTCTTTCGGAGAATCGTGCATTCTGTTTCATTTGCGTTTAACTTCATATTTTTCCTTTATGCCATTACCCAAAAACATTGACAATTTACATGAACGGGAATCATACCAGACCAAGGATTCTGAGAGTAAAACTTTTGACTTGATTCCATTGCATGACCAGTCACAGCCTGTGACTTGTCAATTGAGATTTGGTACTCTTGAGTTTGCGAGTATGAATATTCCTCACCTGCCAAATCCTCACATATCGGACAAGGGTCATTTGTTTCAATTCTAAAACGTGTCACGTAATTTCGTGTGTAATAAACAAGGGTCGCAGCGTTCATCATTGCAACTGTCTGAGTATTAACGATCTGAGATGTCCTCAGTTCACCGACCTTTTTCTGTTCATCTAAAATAGCGGTCGAGATAGGATACGGTTCTTCGCCTGGTAAATATTCGGTCATAAAATTGATTAAAGCCAAGCCAGCCGCGTCCACATTAGCGTCTAACGCATTATTATAAAAATCACTTACATGAGCAGATTGCGCCTGCACGGTATTGTTTATGTCGTTAATGTCTGTTTTAATGAGTAATCTTTCCTTCGCCTCCAGCGTAGTTTCCGCCCGGTATAAACCACGATTAGCAATTAATAAAAGAAACGCTAACCACCATTCGCCTTTAAACTCTTCCTCTATGTCTTTTCGGTATTGACTTTCAAAATCTGCCCGTACTTCGTCAGGTGTATTTCCGCTGTAATTATATCTATTATCTTTTAATATAAATTTATAGTCTTTTACTTTCTCATTTATTCTTGCCCATTTTGCTGAATCTGCTTTCTGCCATTCCAATAAAAGAGATGAAACCCCAGCATTTCCACGTATAGACGTGAGCTTATGATCACACGTTGGCATTTCACTGTAAAATTCGCAGAGCTTACACATCTTCATTCTCCGGCACTATGAATAATTCAGGATAGAGTTTTACGATATCCTTTTCACTTACAAGTGTTCCAAGTCCTAAAGCAAAAGCTGAGATTAAGTTCTTAATCGTTTCTGATTTCAACTTATTTGTTTCAGCTGTTTCTTTTGCTGTTGGTTCTGATAAAACGTCAAACTTCCAATAGTAGTCAATTGGGTTGATAAATTTAAGTAATATTAATCGGTCAATAAATAAATTAAGTATGTAAGGGATTGCGAAGTTTGTTTGACGGCTCCGAGTGGTGTCGTTCATGGAGTCGCGATCTTGTGTACTTGCAAGCTCTCCGGCTTCATTTCCGGTAAACATGCGCTTAGGATATTCTGTCTTCATGGAGACAAGCCCGGAATTCGTATCAAAAGAAGGAATTGGCGAGGCGGGACGTGACTGCATGGATTTTAATTTGCCACCTTGTACGGTTACAACTCCGAAGCCACGGTCTATCGTTTTCTTGCCTGCCCTAATCATAGTTTCCATCAAAGGCTGTTTTTTCTTTGCGGAGTCTTCTAATAGATCAAACTCGGATGCATCTTCAAGCAAGGGGCTCTCCTTATCAACTTCAATTCCTAAAATATAGCAAGCTGCTCTAAATATTCCCTCTGATCCTGCACCGGCTTCTTTTATCATATCTTTTGCTTGGTTATAAATATCCATTAAGTAAGGATCTGATTTTACTTTTGATGTGCGGGATATGTGAATCACTCGAGTCCAGTGATAAGTTACCGTTTCAATTGTATCACCTACAATGGCTCTGATTTTATATGTTAAAGGCTGCCCGTATCTTGGACTTAATTTATCATGATCGTATGTATTAATTATCGCTTCCAATTGTCCATATTCTTGGATCCAAGCAATTGTCGACGCTCTATCGACGGGTGTTTCAGGTGCACCCGGGAAGCCGAACACAATTATAGAGTATTCGGCTAAATGACACAGCCTGTCTGCGCTCTCGAATAATGGGAATATGGAAAAGGTCTTAAATAATTCATTTAAGATCTTCTTTTCACGATCTGATTTTGTAATAAGTAGCGGGCGTTTTTTCCATGTCTGCCGTGCAGGTTTATTTATAATAGCTTTTGCAACGACGTTGAATTTGTAAATATCGTTGTAATCATTAAGCGTTAAGTTTGCGGGATCAGACCATTTAAAGTTTAATAGCATATCCGCTGTCATATCTTTATGGCTCACATCCGTGTTAAAAAGTGTACGATAGCTATCAATATCACTTTGCAAGCGTGAGTTTTTACGTTGTAATAGATTGTTTTGACTTATGATTTTTGCTTTTCTCATTGAGAGAAGGTAAATCATAAAGTATTTATTTACAAATAAATTCTTTTTATATGGCAAAATACATAACATTTTGGCATATTGTGTCAATTATGATGTGAATTTATATGTTTTTTGTAAAAATTTAGGTTAATGAGTATAACACTAATTTTTAAACTTGTCAAGGATAAAATAAAAAACCCTCGGTTAGGAGGGTTTTGACTTTCTTCACACGCGATTAGTATTTTCATTTCGGGTGTGAATTATTTATAAATTCCAAGTTACCTTACTATTGACGGTTTCATAGATTCCCTACTTCTTGTATTGCAATTGCACGATATTTGCGTATCTCCAAACTCATTTGGCTTATCGATGTAACTTATGTGCAAGAAAATAATGGAAAAAAAATCAAGTTATTTTTAATTGCTGATCGCTCATAACTTCACTTGCCCGCATTGGGCGATTACCGTAATATCTTAAACATGAAACTAAACTATCCGGTGCGTCGTTGGGTTCCATTGATTCTTCATAGTCAGTGACTTGATCTAAATAGCTCGAATACTTCGTAGCGTTGCGGTCTGCTTCTTCGTCTAATTTATCTTCCCATTCTTTTGTTGCCTGTAGAAAATAGATACGCTTCCAATACTTTTGTAAAAAGAACTCTATCTTGACATTTTTGTTCATATCTTCATGGTAATCTTTTGCTCTGATACCTTTTGATTTTAGTTCTTTTGTCAAATACCCCTTGTCAGAGTTTCGTTCACACCACACTGTTCCGCATTTAAAACGTGTGACTAATTCTTTAATATCCTCCATGCAATCGTCAACGTGTCGATAGTAGGTGACCCCAAACGCATAAATCCTCTGAACCTCTTTGTTTACTTTTAAAATTGTAAACGCGGTGTAATGTACTCCGCTGTATCGTGCGTCAATATGACCAATGCCGTTGTATAACATTTCATCTTTGCTTTGTGCTGCTGTCAAAATACGTGGATCAGTCCATCGCTTATTCTCATCGGAGGCTAAAGTCATTTCATAGTTTAGAGCGTATAATGTTGATCCTATCTTCTCTCTGATTTTTGCAAGTTGGTCATCTGAGAATATCCCGCTCTCTTTTACGGTGACTATCTTGTCAGGTTTTGCGGTCATTGTACTGGATATGCCAAATAGATCATCCTTGTGCCAGATTGTACCGGTGTTACCGATCGGCGGTTCATCTTGTCCCGCAACTGGATTGGCTAAGTTTACCAATTCCTTGAAAAAGTCAATAGTTTTTTCTCTCTCAACTTGCTGGCGTCGGTCTTCACGGGCCACGATGTCATCGGTAATATAGTAATCTTTGTGAGCGCCGGTGACTGATCCTTTGATACCGGCTGCCTCAAATTGCGGGTCACCTCCGACCGTCTGACTTATGTTAGTATCTATCTCGGCGTAATTGTCAACTGTTAATCTCAGGGTAACACCCCAAAGTTTCTGAACGTAGTATTGGGTTTGTTTATGTACTAAAATTGCTCTCAAACCCTTAGTAAACTTCTTGATCAACTTATCGGTTTTTCTGAATAATCCAATAGTCAAATGAGGATGGGTGATCATGACAATCGCAACGGCGATCATTAAGCAAGTTGTCTTAAAAGATCCACGGTGTGCGTGGCGAGTGAATGGGATCCCGTGTGTTATTCGACATACATCTAAAACGATCCAATCGTTATGAAATGGTTTTAGTTTCTTAAAGCCCAAATCCCCGGCATATAAACCGGGGTGTCTTAAAAGAATATTAAGAATGTTTGATTGTTCTTGTGTTAATTTATCGTTCATTATCAAGCATATCTGATCCCATTAGTTTTCTAAATTTAGCTATTTCTTTTTTCCTTCCAATTCACAATCCAAATATTTTAAGATAAGCTCGTTTAAGTCCTTACAGATTTGATCTGCATCGTGTTTAGTAGTTAATTTACATTTTAATCTTATATTATAATATTTTATTGGCGAAGTCATTTTAACGTTCTCAACAACAAACATATTCTTGACATTTTCGTCAAGCAACATCGTGTATTTAATTAAATTTAGATTGTTCATATTTACTATCCTTCGGTTTAATCCCAATTCACCATCGAAACGCCACTAAGGGTTTACTTACGATTTGTTAGTTTTGGTGTTTCAATCTCTTTTTTCTCTATTGGTCTAATATATTTGAATGAACTTGGAGTATCTCTGTCCTCATCATACACAATGTAAGGATCTGATAATATCTTAAGATATGATGAAAAATACCAGTCACTATATTCACTCCAATTTTTGCCGTCATCAGACACCTTCACCTTATCACCTTGCTCAGGGAGTGGAAAGGTGTCGGAGGGTTTGAAATCACTACCATCTTCCACAACTTTACCCCAAAACCTTTTATCTAAATGCTTTAAACATTTCACAACTTTCATTTTAATTCCTTATATACCTCGTCAAGATAATCCGCTATGCGTTTGGCTTGAGCGTCCATTTCTTCTTTTGAGAGCATACCTTCTATCTCTAATTTGTTCTTAGGTTTAAAGTCAGAATCGGTGCGGTCAAGTACGTATTTGCTCGTGTCGATGTCACCATCACCCTTGCCGGTTCCAAGCACCTTTTTAGCTATATTAAATTTGGCGTGCATTTTAACATCTTCTCTCAACTCCTCTTTTCTGTTTATAAACTCTGGGTTTTCCTCTTGATAATTAAAGAGAGTTGTTCTACTTATCCCAGCATATCTGCAAGCTTGAACATCCGATAAGCCGTTGATAAAACCTTGCTCTAATTTATTTACAGTCAATTCCGTCATAACAGTAGGTCTGCCGCCTGCGTGCTTACGTTTTGTAGGGGTCTTTTTCTTCTTGGCGACCGACTTTTTTACTACTGCTTTAGATGGGTTTGGCATGGTTGTTCCTTTTGATATTATCGTATTTCCAATAATCGCAACTATCAACGCATTCTATTTTTTCCGGGAAATGCTTTTTTCATTTTTCAACACATCTTCTTTGCATATATTAATTGTTATTTTGTTTCCGTTTATTTCTTCATGTAGGATTGCAACTTGTCGTAATAATAGTTTTAGTTTTCTAACTTTATGTATAAGTCTATTATAATTTACAAGTTTAGCTTTTAATTTTACAGTATAAATTCCTATCTGTTTTCCATGATAAAACTTTTCACAGAACGCGTCTCTATTTTTATTCACTTTCATTGTCCCTTCCTTTCTACCGCTTCTTTAAAATTCCATTTTTTAGCTACACTCTCAGCTTCTTCTTGGCATCTAAAACAGATTTTCTCAAGGTGAGGGTCATCTTGGAGGTAATATTCGATTGTCGGTTTGGCTTGGTTTCGGTTCTGGTGTGTTCTGACACATTGTATTTCAAGTTGTTTTGGCAAAACGCAGTATTCTTCATGTGTAATGACTTTTCCTGATCCTCTGCATAATTGGCAAACTTGCCGGGTATTGGTTTTAGTGAGTAAAAATCCCAGTCCGTCGCAATCAGAGCACTTTGCGATTACATTCTTTGTACTTATTATCCATACTTTATCATTAGGTTTGTATAATGTTTTTATGATCATTTACTATCCATCATATCATGATATTCGACTATCTTTTCAACTCCACAGCGCGTACAACGTTCCACCAAATTTGGTGCATCTGATCGTTTAATGTGATATGGGTTTCTAAAAATAGATAGGAGATGGGGGAATTTAGCAGTAATGCGCTTTTTATACATATTCCATACATTTCGCTTCATGATTATTACACTCACAACTACGGGGTAACTGTGCCCGTACTTCTTTTCACAACCTTTGCAATTTTTGATAACTCCTGTTTTCATGAAAATATCGCTTGTATTCATTTTATGTCCTTTAATTTAAGTCTTTTAGTTAGGATTTAAAAGGATTATTATTTATTCTCATTTGGTTCCATCATTTTTATTATACTATTTTCGGATACAACATATTCAATACCATTTTTATCTTTAATTGTGTAATTAATTGTATTTGGTGCAGGATCCCAGTCCTCAGTAATATACATTTCTACTCCAGTTATTCCCCATACTTCACCAAAACCATCATAAAATTTTTGTTTTGATTTGAATCTCGGTTTTATAGTTTCTTTATTTTCTTCATTACAATCACAATGATCTTTGTCGTGGTGTAGGTATGTAAATGCAGTTGTATATAACCAGTGCCTATTGATAAATGTAAGGTTCATCTTGTCGAGTTCGCCCGTTAGCTCTTTTAAGTATTCACCGTGTTTGCAATTTGATTTATGTCGCTCACTTTCTTCGATAAATTGCTTTTCTCGCCTTTCTTGTATTTTTTCGTTTGCTTTTTTTACATCATCATTCGTCCAAACTATCTCAAATTTATCTTTCGATGACATCGGATAAATAGTTGTTAAATAAAACGCAACGCCATTGCCTTCAAATGTGTAGTGATATGGTTCTTTTGGTATTTTATGAATTCTTAGGGCGCTTGCGAGAAAATCAACAGCGTCTCTGACTTCTTTCTTCTTTTTGATTGCCCTGCCTATCTCTACTCCGATAACCGTAAATAAACATCCAATTAAAAATCCCATTCCTAAATATTGTAAAAATTCCATTTTATCCCTTTCGTATTAACACCTTGTCTGATTTTTTGTGTCGATTACATATCCAAACGCTGGATAGATTAACATTTTACCCGTCCATCCGCAATATGGACATTCGGCAAATTTGCGTTCTGAGATCGGTTTGATTTCTTCAAACGTCTTTTTACAGGCTTGGCATTTGTATTTGTATAGTGGCATAATTTTTAAAGGGCGATCAGATATTTTATGTTATGACCGCCCGTTTATTAGGCTCTTTGGCAGGATTACAAACCTACATTGATGCCTCAACCACCCGCCAACCCTGAGGAACAGTCTGGTTGTTTTTCAGTTCCATCATTACGAGTGTGCGTTTTGTATATTTTCGCCACAAAGAGCCATTGATTTCAATTAACAAAGACCAGACTACTCAGTGAAATAACTCAAGGGATTAAGGAAATGTGCTTTTCATCTGGTCTATTTGGTTTTTCATATACTCCCTTAAATTACTCTTAAATTTATCATTGTTTTTTGTTATATGCAAGGGTTATTTTTCCACCCCCAAGAACCTTTCAGATCGTTCCATAAAATCACTTGGTTTCCCTACGCCTTTATAAGTATTCCAATATTTTTTCCAATACCACGATCGCTCCTCACGGGTTGAGGGGAACGCCTCAAAGATTCGTTT
>Ga0208905_1001364_pt1 | contig 12318 bp, 10 predicted proteins | sample AntAceMetag02UKS_FD_184776 | JGI IMG/M metagenome (GOLD analysis project Ga0208905, IMG submission 184776) | Saline lake microbial communities from Ace Lake, Antarctica - Antarctic Ace Lake Metagenome 02UKS (SPAdes) (version 2) | ecosystem: Environmental > Aquatic > Non-marine Saline and...
GTCATAGCGCGCCAGGTTGGCGGATGCTTCTGCAGGGGCGATCAGGTAGTAGACCGGCAGGGCGTATTCCGTGTGCGGCAGGCTGATTGGGACCACCGTCGCCCCCTGCGATTCCATTTGGGCGATGGCTGACCGGACAGCGTTTTCCACCTCCGGTTGGATGCCTTGGATGAAGTATTCCTCAGGCACACCGATGTGCAGTCCTTTCAGGTCAGGCGACTCCGGAAGGGTATATTCCGGGACGGGAGTCTGAACGCTGGTGGCATCCAGCGGGTCGAATCCCGCAAAGTGCTGGAAGAGCAGGGCAACATCGGCGACACTGTGGGCGATCATCCCGACGGTGTCCAGCGAGGAGCCGTACGCGACCAGCCCGAAACGCGACGTGCGCCCGTAAGTTGGCTTGATCCCGGTGACGCCGCAGAAGGAACAGGGCTGGCGGACGCTCCCGCCGGTGTCCGTGCCGAACGCAGCGGGTGTCAGACGAGCAGCCACCCCCGCCGCGCTCCCGCCGCTGGAGCCGCCCGGAACACAGTCCGTGTTCCAGGGATTACGGGTCGGGCCGTAAGCGGAGTTCTCCGTGGAGGACCCCATCGCAAATTCATCTGTATTGGTCTTTCCCAGGGGGATAATCCCTGCATCCAACAGGCGTTGGACAGTGGTCGCGGTGAAGGGTGGGATGAAATTCTCGAGGATCTTTGATCCGCAGGTGCAGCGCACGCCCTCCAGACAGAGGACGTCCTTCACCGCCAGCGGCAAGCCTGTGAGCGGAGGGGGATCCTCCTGGTTTTTCAGGATTGTGTCCGCCCTTTCCGCGGCAGCCAGGGCAAGCTCTGGTGTGAGGGTGATAAAGGCATGCAGTACGGGTTCAAGGGAGTCGATTCGCTTCAGGAAGGCTTCGGTCAGCTCCCGGCTCGAAAAATCGCGAGTGCGCAATCCTATCAGGATGTCGGTAATGGTGAAATTGGTCAACTCTGCCATCTCACCCTCCAAACACCGGCGGAACCTTGAATTGATCCTCTTCGGTCTCTGCGCTGTTGCGCAGTGTGTCTTGCTGCGACAGACCAAAGCGTGCGACATCTTTCCGCAGCCGAAGGTGCATATCCAGGACGCTGGCAGTCGGGGAGATTTGACTTGTATCCAATTCCTCAAGGTACGCAACGTAATCAAGGATGTCGGAAAGCTGTTCAGCATAAAGCTGCTTTTCGGCAGCGCTCAGTTCAAGCCTGGCGAGTGCGGCGATGTGTTCTACTTCTTTAATGGAGAGTTTCATGATGTCTAATTATAATATGGAAGGGGGAGAGGCTTTAAAGAATAATTTTCCCGAAGCTGGATGACCTCGGGGAAATTGTGAAACTTTTACGTTACCTGGTTGTCTTGTAAATTTTCTCAAGCAGGGATACCAAAGAGCCTTGCATTTATCAAATCATGATCCTCCTCCTTTAAGATTTGGATGCCTTCAGCATCACAAAGGCGCTGAAGGTCAGCTTCATGAGATAAACACTGGGAAAAACTGACATCAGGTTAACCAGGTCATCATCAGCTGCAATGCGGTTGATGGAGAGGGCGTCGCAGTTCGTGCAGCGGTGGATCAGCATTAGCTCACCCTGGCATTCGGCAGCGTATTTATCACGGCATCTTTTCAGGGTTAATCTAACCGGCACCATTATCGCCTTGCAGGCGCACAACCGGTCACCCGGCTTGAATAAATCCACATGCCTGGAGTGCAGGCATGTGGGGCAGTGATTGCGGTTGACCACGCCGGATACTGCTGTTTGAGCGGGAACAATCCGCCCACAGTGTTTGCAGGTGAAATCCGCGTTCATATTATTAATATAGGTTCGCATGGTCCACCTCACAGGTCAGCCTTCAGGCGCAGTTAGCTCTGGTAGCGGTAGGGGCTGATCTTGCCGTCCATGACCGCCTGGAGGATCGCACAGCCAGGTTCATCATTGTGTTGGCAGCTCATCCCGAACTTACATTGTCCAATATAGGGCTGCATTTCCGGATAGCAGTATGCGATGTCCTTCGGGCTTACTTCCCAGAGACCGAACTCTCGTACTCCGGGTGTGCCAATCAGCCCGCCGCCTGAAGCCAGCTGGAACATCTCAAGATGTGTTGTCGTGTGCCTGCCTTTGCCTGTGGTCTGGTTGACCGCCTGAACGCGCACGCCCAAACCGGGTTCTAGCGCATTCAGCAGGGTGGACTTGCCCACACCGGACTTACCCATCAGGACGGATGTCCGCCCGGCTAGGGCTTCACGTGTGGCGAAAATGACCTTGTTTTCAAGTGCGCTGGTCAGGATCACTGGATAACCGATCGTGCGGTAACGTTGGACAGCTGTTGATAGCTCTTTTTCAGAACGGCTGCCTCTGACCAGGTCTGTCTTCGTGATGATGATCAGCGACGGGAGGTTATAATATTCTGCCGTCACCAGGTAGCGGTCAAGTAGGTGCCATTTCGGCTCAGGGTCTGCCGCCGCAAAGACAGGGATGACCTGATCCAGGTTCGCTGCGATGATTTGCTCGAAGGCGTGTGCCCCAGGCATCGGTTTGGCGGATGCCCGCGCAAGGTAATTCCTTCGGGGCAGGACGTTCCAGATCATGCCGGAGCCGTCGCCAGCCAGGGTGAACCGCACCCGATCACCAATCGCAACCGGGTCCATATGTTTTTCAGTGACGTTCTGTCGATGCTCATGAGTCTTTCCAGAGTCTTTAGAAGGCTTAAAATCCTTCCAGAGCTTGGATGACAAGGCACAGGGTGTGATTTTGTCACCATGATGGACATCATAGTGTCCTAAAGTTTTCTTATAAACGACGCCAATTATTTTCGCGTCGGTGGTTTGGGTTTGCATTGTAAAATTTCCTTATGATATTTAGTTTGCTTGCTGTTGTTGACGTAAAACTTAGTTGGCTTAAGTGCCAAGATATGAAGATATTGGATGGAGCTTATGACCGACATTAATGGTTCCTTTCTGTTTGCCGCATTTGGTAATGCGAGCTGGTAATTGATTAACATAAAAAACCGGCCGCGGAATTATCCCATGACCGGTTAAATGACTATCGGATAGACTTGTGTTGTACTTGCAGCTAATACCCGGCTAAACCTGGCAGATAAGAAGAGCAGCCTGCAGGTTCAGGTTTAAATCAAAAAGCCACGGGGTATGAACACACCCATGGCCGAAAAATAGCAGGTTATCAGAAAACCTTCTAGAGAATCATAGAGGCGCGTTCATACTGGGGGTTATTTACAAGTACCGGGACTTTTGCCAAAAAACGTGTCTCCTTCCTTTCTTAAGTTTCCAATGAATTTACGAACCCAATTGTAGCGCAAATCAGGATGCTGTCAAGTGATTAAAGCGTCTAAAAATCACTTGACAGAGATGGTTAGGTCTGTAGGGGATCATCTTTCATCAAGCTTTCCCGCAGTTCTTGGGCGAGTGCGCTGAACTGGGATTCGTAGCGCATTTCCGGCGTGCGCGGACGGGGAAGGTTCACCGGCAGGGAGAGCCTGATCACCCCTGGACGGGGGGAGAGGACCAACACCCGGTCTGAAAGGTAGATGGCTTCGGAGATGGAATGGGTGACCATCAGGACGGTCTTCCGGCGCGCCTGCCAGATGTGGAGGAGTTCTTCCCCCATGCGCTCGCGAGTGAGCGCATCCAGCGAACCGAACGGCTCATCCAGCAAGAGGATATCCGGATCCTGCATCAATGCTCGGGCAATCGCCACACGCTGCGCCATGCCGCCAGAGAGGTCGCGTGGGTATGCTTTTTCAAAGCCTTCCAAGCCAACCAGTTTAATTAATTCACAGGCACGGTTCTGGATTATCTCCGTGGGAGCGTCATTCAGTTCCAATGGCAGGCTGATATTGTCGATCACCCTCCGCCACGGCATGAGGTTTGCTTTTTGAAAGACCAGCCCTATCTGGGCGTGGTTTGTGTGGAACTGGAATTCGCCATTAGTGGGCGGCACCAGTCCAGCCAGGACACGCAGCAGGGTACTCTTACCGCTGCCGGAAGGTCCGATCAGGGTGACAAATTCGTTCTGGGCAAGCGAAAAGCTGATGTCATGCAGGGCGTGCACCACCCCGCTGGCATCGCTGTAGGTCACCGCCAGGTTGCGGACGTCCAAGACCGTTTCAGGGGATGAATTCATTTGTATAAGCCTTATCCAGGTCAAGCCCTTCTTCTAATAATCCCATCTCCAGCAGGACCGCCTGCATATTGACCCAGCTTTCCGGCTCGCTGTAACCGGGCTGCTCCGTCTGCCAGAGCTTGATCGACTCCGCTAGGATATCTTTTTGAACGTCAGTATCCGCCTCTGCCAGATTCTCAACATAATTCTTACAGATCTCATAAGCCTCAGCGGGGTCTTCTGCGGTATCCGTGATCCCATGGAGCAGCGCGTCAATGAAGGCTCGCACGATCTCTGGATTCTCTGCAATGGTTTCTTCATTGGTAACCAGACCGTTAGAGACCAGTTCCATATAATCCGAGAGGCTGACCACATCCACATCATAATCCTGTGAACGCAGGTTCACCGGTTCATTTGCCACGTAGATCACAGCCGCCTCAACCTGCTCAGTCACCAGGGCTTCCACCTGGTTGTAACCGATTGAGAGAAGGTTGATATCGTCTTCGGTCAACCCGCCGGCATCCAGCAAGGCCCGAAAGCCGATATAGCTGGCGCCATACAGCCCTGGGATCCCGATGGTCACCCCTGCGAGATCCTCAGGGGCAAGGATGTTCTCCCCTGAAAGTGAGACCACGCCGACCGGGTATTGCTGGTACCAGGCAGCCACGTAAACCACCGGAAGATCCTGCGCCCGAGCCAGCAGGACCTGTTCGCCGCTGGCAATGGTGAAGGTCTGGTCCCCAGCACCGACCAGGGCGACGGCATCGGTCTCATCAATATAATCCAGCGTAACGTCGAAGCCGGCTTCCCTGAAATACCCCTTCTCAAGCGCAACATAGACAGGCGCAAACTGGATATTGGGGATGTAACCCAGGGTCAGGCGGGTAGGGGTAAGGTATACCTCAGGTGTCTCTACTTCAAGAGTCTCTTCGTCTGTCTGGCTGATATTCTTAACCGTGTCGATGATATTTCCCAAGTCTATAATTGCACAGGCGTTCAGCAGTAATAAGGGGATCACAATCAGGATTGTGACTTTCCATCGTGTTTTAAGTCTCATGTTAGAATTCTCCCTTCAGATCATAACGGCGTCACTTTTCTTCTTGACGCCAGGATTGCCAGGATAAGAGCTGAGTTTCGATCAATAAAACGATGCCGTACAAGGACATTGCCATGGCAGCCAGAGTGATCACAGCGACGAACACAAGCGCCGTGTCATACTGCCCCCGACCGACATTGATCAGGAAACCCAAGCCGCGGTCTGCACCGACCAACTCGCCGACCACCGCGCCAATTACGGACAGGGTGGCACCGACCCGCAGCCCGCCAAGGAAGATAGGCATCGCCGCCGGGATTTCAAGCTTCCTGAAAGTCTGCATCCGGCTGGCTTGCAGCGACCGCATTAAGTCCCGCAGGTCTTGGGGCACTTCACGTAAGCCGACCACTGTGTTGATCAGGATGGGGAAGAATACCGTCAGGCTGCAGATCAGGATCTTTGAAAAGATCCCCGGTCCAAACCAGATCACCAGTAGGGGAGCGATCGCCACTATCGGGATTGATTGGCTGGCGACGAGATACGGGGAGATCATTTTTTCGAATGTGGAGGATTTCGCCAGGAGATAACCTAAAATGCTGGCAGTCAGCCCCCCTATTGACAACCCTGCAACCACTTCAAGGAGGGTGGCCAGGAAATGAGGGATTAGCTGACCTTCTGCCAGTGATTGGCGGAATCGCTGCCAGACCAGGCCGGGCCCGGGCAGGATGAAAGCAGGTAAGTCCAATAGTGTCGCCAACAGGTGCCAGACTACCAGGCCAATGAACAGTGAGACCAGGAGGAACAGGACTTGTTTCCAGGGCTGAACGCTGCGCCTGTTCTTTTTAATTTGCTCTTCTTGCATCATAAAAAATACCCCGAGGTATGATTCGGGGCATTAACTGACATCAAAGCGATGTGTCAACCTTCTTTCATTCGGACTCTAACCGCCGGCACCGGAATCTCACCGGTTCATGCCTGTCAGGCTCGTGGGCTGCCCCAATTTCTAGGGATTACCACCGGTCGGGAATTGGATGATACCATCCGCACCCTGCCCCGAAGGTTTATTTATTTGTGATAGAAGTATATCCATTTAGGTAAAAGCTGTCAATAAGAACGGTGGAATTAACAGTAGGGAGTCCTGCAAAGGGTGAGTAACTCGTTATAATAATGACAGGGCTTGTCTCGATAGCCGAGAGCCTGTACAATAATCAAACAAATGTTCCATTTCCGACGAGGTCATCATGCCTGTTAACCTGATTGACATCATGAAAAGGATTGAAAGATACGGAGCCCAGGTTGGGGAACGCTATTCAAATATCGCCGCCCGTCATGTTAAAGTCGCTGATCTGATCGCTGCCTATGCTGACCGTCTGGAGGAATTGACGGCGCGCTTCAACAGGGCTGCTGAAGTTATCCCCCGGCTGCGCTGTGCGGTGCCGACAGGTGAACCGCTGGACTCGGCAATCCCCATGCCTGACCTGCCTGATCGATACACCCTCCTGGCATCTGACGGCTCACAAATCAATCCCAGCCGGCATACCAGGGTGCCCTTCTGTGTGATCAATGTAAGCGTGTTGAAAATGGTCTGCGGGTCGGGGGAAGCGCCCCAGGTTCATACCGAGAGCCAGTTCCTGGATTACGATTCGCTCTTTCTGCCCGAGGGCGGGATGGTCTCTGAGGGGATGGTCGCCCTCAGGCGCGATCTGTGGGAAAGGCAGGCCTTGATGGAATGGGCAGGTGATCTTGAGCACCCTGCATTCGCCATGATCGACGGCCCATTGGAACTCATCCGTGAACCCCGGGAATCCAGCGGGTTCAGCCGCTTCATGGATCAATATCTGGCGACCCTCTCTCAGTGTAAGCAGGAGAACCTGGTCCTTCTTGGATATATTGATAAGTCTCAAAGCGACCTGATCAGCCGCCTGCTGGAATTGGTGGCACTCCATGATGCAGAACTTGAGCAATATCATCAAACACCGCGGCGGTTCCTGGGGGTGAAGGATATCTCCTTCTTATCGGATCTGTTGGTCAACCCAGGCGAGCGTTCAGCCATCTTCGCCATCCATTCCCAGTCGGCGCAGCTCTTTCGAGATGACCTGGCGCTGCACTTCTTCTATCTGAATGTCGGGCGTGAGGGTAAACCGCATCTGGCGCGGGTGGAGATCCCCAAGTGGGTTGCCAGTGATCAGGAACTCGTTGGTACTCTACAGGCTGTACTGACGGCACAGGCAGGCATTTTAGGGACACGCCCATACCCTTACCTTCTCCACCGGGCGCATGAGGAAGCGATCGTACCCATCTCAGAGCATCAGCATGTGGAGAAGATGATCGTGGCAGAGTTGGAACGCCGGGGAATCCCCGTTGAAGAGGGCTCCAACAAACAATATCATAAAGACCTACCCGCAGGGAAAACGAGGTATCAGGGATGAACGGAATTGAAATTGGACGCTTATTACGGTCAGGAACGGCTGGATTTGTGGTCGGGTGCAAGGTCACCCAGTTGAGCGCACCCAGCTTTGGTGCGCTGGTGCGGGTGCCGTTGGAAGAGGGGTACCAGGTTTTCGGATTGATCTATGACATCCACATTGAGGATGATGGGCTGGTGCGCCAGCTGATTACGGCGGAAGGGGTGCCGGAAGAGGTCCTGCAGGATAACCGGGAGAACCGCAACGTCCCGGTGGAGATCAGTGTCCTGGCGTTGGGATATGAAAAGGGCGGCAAGGTCTCACACCTGCTCCCGCCACGGCCGCCGCTGAGCCTGGATGTGATCTACCTCTGCACGTCGGAGGAAATGGTGCATTTCACCAGTGCAGGGCGTTTTGGCTATTTCCGGCACATCCTGCGGGACGAGGATAAGCCGGTTGAGGAGCTCCTGGCAGCGCACCTCGGGCAAGCCAGGCAAGCGCAGGAAGAGGCTGGAAATTCGGAGTGGTATGAACAGGCCATGGCGGAACTGATCACGCTGATGCGGGACGACTATCCCAATCTAATGAGCCTTCTCAGCGCAGTCGGCGAGATATAATTTAATCTTCAATGGCGCATAGGGAAAAATTAACACAAGAAAATATAATGTAAAGGAGTTATTTGAGATGGAAAAGATCATCATGTTTGGCGTCATTAAATCATTGCATGATTTGTTCACCGCTTTATGGATCGGCGGTTTATTGACGACAGCCATCAGCTTCATGCCAGTCCTCAAGAAAAATGATGGCAAATCACCTGAGTCAAAGAGTATTTTGATAGGGTATCAACGCAGGCTTCGGATCGTTTTTCTGATCAGTGTCATCGGTTTATGGATTACTGGGATCTTGCTAGGGAAACGCTGTGAAGTTTATGAGGGTTTTATGAGTTTTTCATCGACCTACAGTTCATTGGTCTCCATCAAACATCTGATCATCTTCGCGATGATCGTTGTTGCGGTGTTCCGTGGATTTGTCCTTGGTGGAAAGATTGAAGAATTCCAACCCAAGCAAAAGAAAATTTATGCAATTTTATTGCTTTTGAACACTATTTTAGGGATAGCTGTTGTTGTGTTAAGTGGGATCAGCGCAGCTTTCGGATAACTCTCGAACATCGTAAAAAATAATCAGGGGTAAGCTTTCAAAATGGCAGATATTAACATTAGGAATCAGCAAAGCAGTATTGGCTACATTGTCGGCGGTGGGTTGAAAGCCAACCTCAGGGCGCGGCTGACCGTACCAGCGCAGACCGTGCAGGAAGGCGCCTTTGTGGTGGTGGAAAGCAGCGGGTGGCTGTTCTACGGGTTGGTCACAGACCTGCAGTTGGATGCCACCGATCCGCGCTTTGCCGATGAGCAGACTGAAGGACGCATGCCGCCGCAGCTGGCAAAGCTCCTTCACGGACAGACGTTGTTCACCAACCTGGAAATCCTGACCACGCTGATGATGGAACAGGGACCGGAACTGGATGACCCGGCGTATGAAGCCTGGTTCCAGAAGGTACTGGATGAGCAGGTCCATCCGGAGCCGGTCAAGACCGTCCCCCAGCATCACGCCGAGGTGCGCCTGGCGCGGGCAGAAGACATTGCTGAGATCTTCGGCAGGGAGGACAAGGAACCTTTCTTCCGGATCGGCGATACGATTGAACAGAGTCATCCGGTGTGTGTGAACCTGGATAAACTTGTCCAGCGTTCAGCGGGTATCTTTGGGGCGACGGGCACGGGCAAGTCCTTCCTGACCAGGGTGATCCTGGCGGGGCTGATCAAACGCGGCAGGACAGCCGTGCTGATCTTTGACATGCACAATGAATACGGTCCGGACGATACCGCTTCGGATACTGGGCTGCGTGTGCCCGGGTTGAAAGGGAAATTCCCTGCGAAGGTACGCATGGTCGGGCTGGGTCGGGGGGCAACCATCCGTGGGAAGACTCCCGATTACACCCTGGAGATCGCGGAATCCGATATCACGCCGGAGGATGTCCTGATGCTTTCTCAGGAGCTCAACCTGCGGGAAACCACAGCTACGACCTTGGAAGCATTAAAGTCGATGTTTGGAAAATCATGGTTCCATGAATTTAGGAACATGCGTGTGAATGCTTACGTGGAGGAAGAAGGAAAAAGCAGACCGGCAGATGATAGTGTTGAAGCGTGGGCAGCAGAGAAAAATGTAAATCCTAGTGCGGCAGTATCTTTACATAACAAACTGCGTTTGCTTTTTAATGTTCCGTATATCGTGGAGGAGCCGGCCAGTAACGCCCTCCAGCAGATGATCGAGAACCTGGACCACGGACAGCATGTGGTGCTTTCCTTTGATGACCATGAGCGCGACCTGGATTACTTGTTCGTCTCCAACCTACTGACCCGGCGGATTCGGTCTGTATGGGAGAAGCGGACGAATGCATTCCGCAGCGGAAAGACGGATGGCGTTGAACCCCGCCCGCTGGTGATTGTCGTGGAAGAAGCGCATAAACTACTCAACCGGGAGATGGCATCCCAGACGACCTTCAGCACGATCGCCCGGGAGATGCGTAAGTATTATGTGACCCTGTTGATCATCGACCAGCGCCCATCCCAGATCTATGATGAGGTCATGTCCCAGCTTGGGACGCGGATCACCGGCTGGCTTGGTGACGCGGACGATATTCAGGCGGTGCTGAGCGGCCTGGCGGGGCGGGAAGCCCTGCGCGGGATGCTGGCGCGGCTGCAGCCCAAGGAAGAGGTTTTGATGCTGGGCTGGGGCGTGCCGATGCCGATCCCGGTCCGGTCCCGGCGTTATGATGAGGATTTCTGGGAGGAACTGCTCCCAAAGAAGACAACGCACAGTATTGAAGAGAATTTAGAGGACTTAGGTTTTTAAAATGATCCCTGTCAAACTCCAGATAAAAGGCTTTCTATCCTATCGGGAACCGGTGGCATTAGATTTCACAGGTTTCAGCCTGGCGTGCATTGCCGGGGAAAACGGCGCGGGGAAGTCCTCCCTGCTGGACGCGATTACCTGGGCGTTGTTCGGCAGAGCGCGGAAAGCGGATGAATCCGTGATCAACACAGCCAGTGACGCGGCGGAGGTCATCCTGGACTTTGATTATGAGGGCAACCGCTACCGGGTGCAGCGTACCAACGCACGCGGTAAAACCTCCACGGCGGAGTTTCTGATCCGTTCTCAGGTACCGCGGAAGGATGACCGTTGGAAGCCGCTCACTGAGCGTGCCTTGCGAGAAACAGACAAAAAGATAGTAGATACGCTGCAGATGGATTTTGAGACCTTCACCAATGCTTCCTTCTTTCTGCAGGGGAAGGCGGACCAGTTCGCCACAGCACGACCTGGCGAACGTAAACGCATCCTGAGCAATATCCTGGGGCTGGAAATCTGGGAGACCTACCGGGAAGCCGCCAGCCTGCAGCGGCGCGACCAGGAAAAAGAGGTCCGCGAGCTGGAGGGGCGCTTGAATGAGATCCAGAGTGAACTGGACGAAGAACCCCAGCGTAATGAGCGGTTGGCGGAGCTCGAAACAGGGCTGTCGGCGCTGGCTGATCAGCGGGGAGAACGAGCGGCGATCTTGGAGAAAGTCCGTCGCCTGCATGCATCGCTGGAGGAACAGCGCAAGATGATGGCGGCGATGAGGTCTCAGCTTGAAAGCGCCGAGAACAACCGGGAACGCATCCTGGCGACTCTGGTGGAGCGACGAGAGGAAAAAGCGGCGTATGATGCGACCATGGCAAACGCTGATGCGATTGAGAAAGCCCACCAAGCGTGGGAAGAAGCCAGACAGGCATTGGAAGCCATGGAGGAGGTCGCAGAGCAGTTTCGTAAGCATGAATCCTTGCGGCATGAGCCGCTTGGTTTGATCCAGACGGAAGAAGCCCGGCTGATCCAGGAAAAGCAACACCTGGAAGAACAAAAAAAGACTTTGGAGAAAGCCCTTGCAGAGATAATAACCCTCAAAGTGGAGTTGAAAGCTGCCCAGGGGGTGGTCGAAGCTGCGGAAGTGCAGCTGGCGCAGCGGGAGCAGTTGGATGTGGATATCCGTAAACTGCAAGCGGACCATGCCGAAGCCAAGGCGGAAAACCCACGCCTGCGCGATGAGATGGATGAGCTTAAGAGTCGGATTGATGAATTGCAGGCTGCGGATGGAGCGGAATGTCCCCTGTGCGGGCAGCCTCTTGATCCAGATGAACGACAGGTGTTGATTGACTCCCTTTCGGAGCAGGGCAAAGCTCTCGGTGATAGGTTTCGGGAAAATAAAGCCCTGCTCGAGAACTTTGAATCTAGACTTCAGCAGATGGGTGCCAAGCTGGCAGACCTGAACGGCGTGCAGGCTGAACTGCGGGAGGCGACCCGTAAGGCAGACCAGATTGGTAACCAGCTTGAGACCCTCGCGTCGCAGGAGAACACCTGGGATGAAACAGGCGCTCCCCGACTCGAAGAAATCAACACGTTGCTGGCGGAAGGGTCTTTTGCAGAAGAAGCTCGCGCCCAGCTGGAAGAGATTGATGCTGAACTGGAAACGCTTGGCTATGACTTGGATGCGCATGAAAAACTGCGCCAGGCGGAAAATCAGGGGCGTGAAGCGGAAGCTGACCTGCGTGCTCTGGAGAAAGCCCGGGCAGCAATGGCTCCGGTCGAACGGGAGATCGTCGGACTGGAAGCGCAGTTAGAATCGCAGGAAGGGCAGATCAGGGATCTGACTGCTGCC
>Ga0208905_1001367_pt1 | contig 12312 bp, 12 predicted proteins | sample AntAceMetag02UKS_FD_184776 | JGI IMG/M metagenome (GOLD analysis project Ga0208905, IMG submission 184776) | Saline lake microbial communities from Ace Lake, Antarctica - Antarctic Ace Lake Metagenome 02UKS (SPAdes) (version 2) | ecosystem: Environmental > Aquatic > Non-marine Saline and...
CGGCTCATCAAACTTCACCGCAATCCTCTCATACCTCGGCGTCATCTCCCGCTTCACAACAAGCTTCTCATTGTGCCTCTGTATATTAGAAAAATTATCATAATCCCGACTCGCCAAAATATTTATAGCAATCCCCTTCGCCCCAGCCCGAGCCGTCCTCCCAATCCTATGAATATAATCCCGATGGTCCTTCGGCAAATCATAATTATAAACATGCGAAATCCCAGAAATATCCAAACCTCGAGCCGCAACATCAGTACAAACAAGAACGTTGACTTTGGCATCATCAAAACCTTTCAAAACCCGCTGCCTCTTATTCTGCTCCATCCCCCCATGAATCGCCTGAGCCGCAATCCCATTCTCCTTCAAATTCTTCGCAACAAAATCAACATTCCTCCTCGTATTACAAAAAATCATAACAAGCTTAGAATCCTCATGTTTCAACAAATGAACCAACAAACCAAACTTCCCAAAATCCGCAACATCATAATAAACCTGCTTCAACAAAGAAACATCAATATAATTATCAACCAAAATCTCAACAGGAGACTTCATATACTTCTCAGCAAAATCCGCCAAGTCCCCAGAAATCGTAGCCGAAAAAAGCAAAGTCTGCCGATTCACAGGACACGCCGAAACAATTTTCCCAACATCTTCCTTAAATCCCATATCCCACATCCTATCCGCTTCATCCAAAACCAAATAATCAACCTTCGACAAATCAATAAAATTATGTTGCATATGATCCAAAAGTCTACCCGGAGTAGCAACAACAATATCCGCATAAGCCAACTTCTTAACCTGATTCACCATAGAGACACCACCGTATACCGAAGCAACTTCCAACTTTTTATAATAAGCAAACTCCTCCAAAGCACAAGCAACCTGCTCACACAACTCACGAGTCGGCGTCAAAATCAAACCACGAAGACCCCCGCCTTTTGTAACATTCTTAATCATCCCTGCGCCAAAAGCCAAAGTCTTCCCAGACCCCGTCGCTGACCCAGCTATAACATCCTTTCCTTCAAGAATTAACGGTATCGTTTTCTCCTGAATCTCTGAAGGCTTCACAAACTTCTTGTTCGAAATCACTTTCAAAACATGTTCGCAAAGTCCTAATTGTTTGAACTTTTCCATTTTATAAATCTCCAAGAAAATATCTCAGACCCGAATCCCCGTGACCAAGGCCTAAGGACTCTAACTTATTTATATAACTAAACAAAAAGAACGATTTATAAAACTATGTATCCTTAATACCACATGCCAAAAAAATGCCCCGCTTGCAACTCAACAAGATACGAAAAGATAGAAGGCGACTTCAAATGCGCCAGATGCGGCTTCATAAACAAATCATCAGAAAACATCAACGAAGAATTAGAAAATCAATTCTCTTAATCACCCTCAGCTACGTCAACCTTGTCCTCGGCCTTTTCAACAACATCCTTCTGTTTCTCAACTTCAGCATTATCCCCCACCTCTTCCAACTCCCTCAATTCCTTTTCCTCGTCGGCCAACTTCACCTTCGCATCTCTAATTTTCTCCAACCGAACTTTCTTACCCTTCACACTCTTAATCTTGTCCTCAGTATCCTTAACCCTTTTCTCCACATCCTCCAACTCCTTCTCATCGTCATCGACAACCAAACCCTTTTGACCAGTCCTTCCATGAAACATCAAAAATAAAAAAATAAAAAAAGCAATCAAAACAACAAAACCACTCATAAGATAACCCCAACTAAGCGAGCCGTCGTCGTCAACAAATATCGCCATAGCAGTTAAAAAAACCCCGCCAAAACTTTCATTATCACCCTCTTCAACAACAACATCCGAATCATTCCCAACAGCAACAGCCTCACTATCAATAACAACAATCTCTCTCTCATTTACCCCTACAGTTTCCTCAACAACAACATCAATTTTCTCACAACCAACATTCCTACAATCAACACTCAACGGCTCACTAATACTATGCCCCAAAAAATCAACATCCCGAATCTTCTCACCATCCCTAATAACAAAAACATTAAATCTAACATCCGGAACATTCAAAGAGAAAAACGTCGTCTCAAAAGTCCCATTCTCATCCGCAATCCCATCACCCATATTCAAAAGAGGCCCACTTCCTGCAGTCCAAGCGTAAACCTTAACCCAATCCCCCGGCTGCGCCTGAACCCTAATCGGACCCTCCATAGCCAACACACCCGAAGCTAACATCAAAACCATCAAAACCAAAATCACCTTTTTCATCCAACATTATAACATCCACTCTTTAAAAGAATTTCCATAGTAAGTTTTAAAAGTCAGAATTTTCTCTAACTATTACGAACCCGTAGGCTAATGGTAGACCCTCTCGCTTACACCGAGATGACCCAGGTCCGATTCCTGGCGGGTTCATTCCCAATTCAAGTAACAACATTTAAATATAGAAAATCCAACATCTAAATATGACAGAACATAAAAACAATTCTGGAGATTCAGTAGAACAAAATTTAAACCCAGGCTATATCTCAAAATCTAATATGGGAAGCCTCCCAATGTCAAACCAAGTCAACGATGCCATGAACACAAAAATGGAGAAAACACAAAAAGAAATCGAAAAATTCAAAACAGAAATTCTAAAAAAACACAAATACATCGAGGCTATCGGAATAATTCCAGCACAAGCCGCAAAAAAAATAGAAGAAGAATATGAAATCTCCGAAGAAGACGCAAAAAGAGAACTAATACACATCGTAACAATCATACCAGAAGCACAATTCAAAAACATCGCACAGATTAGATTAGATATAATCGCCGAAGCAAAAAAAATCAACGACAAATTCTGGGCACACGTAATGACCCCCATAGATTTCTGGAACCTCGGACTAGATTCAAAATTCGAAGTCATGGAAGCAATCGCAATGTCCTACCCAATCATGGACAAATCTTTTCTAAGCCACATCCGAGTCGCACAAATCCACAAATCCCTAGTTTTAAAGAAATTCGAAAAATATGTAACGTCATATGTAATCGGAGGCTCCCTAACAACCGGGACAACAAAAAAAGATTCTGACGTAGATGTTTTCGTAATCATCGACGACACCGACGTAAAAAGAATGCCAAGACTAGAACTTAAAGAAAAACTAAGAGGAATAATTTACTCATACATCCAAGAAGCCGAAGCAATCGCAGGCGTAAACAAAAACACATTAAACGTCCAAATTTATCTAATGACCGATTTCTGGGAAGCAGTAAAAGACGCCCACCCCGTAATGTTCACATTCATCCGAGACGGCGTCCCACTTTACGACAGAGGAACATTCCTACCATGGAAATCCCTTCTAAGAATGGGAAAAATAAAACCAAGCCCAGAAGCAATCGATATGTTCATGTCCTCAGGAAACAAATTAAAAGAAACCATAGAAAAAAGAATTTTCGACATAGCAACATTAGATTTATTCTGGGGAATATCCACACCAACACAAGGACTATTAATGCTCTACGGTTTAGCCCCACCAAATGTTTACGAAACTGTAAAACTATTCAGAGAAGTTTTTGTTGAAAAAGAAAAATTGGTTGAAGTAAAATATGCAGACATCCTAGACGAAATCATAATCAAAGTCTGGAAAGCCTACGAACACGGAAAGCTAAAACCCGGAGACGTCGACGGAAAAGAACTAGATAGATTATCAAAAAACGCAATTGATTATATCGAAAGACTAAAGGAATTAAGAGAACAAATAGAAAAAAGAATTCAAGAAAAATCAATCGAACAAATCCATAAAGATGTTTTCGGAATGATTGGAAGTTTACTGAAGAAAAAATCTGAAACCGCAATCATAAAAGAATTCAACGAAAAATTAATCAAAGAAGGAAAATTCCCACCAAGATTTCTTGAAAGCTTAAAACTAATTTCCAGAACTAAAAAAGATGTCGCAAATGCCAAAGGAAAAAAGAGTAAAAAGAAAGACAATCTAACCACAAAACAATCAAGAGATGTAGACAACGCAAGAAAACTCGCAGCAGAAATTACACAAGCGCTAGTTGAATATTCACAAAGACGTGAATTAGCATCACTGGAAAAATCAAGATTCCTAATTAAGGGCAAAAATATGGAAGCAGAGGTGTTTTTCCTTTCAAACACTTTCGTAGTCCAAAAAACAAAAATACAAAAAATATCAGGAAACAAAATTATCAACGCAACCCCAAAAGAACTTCAAGAACAAATAATGAACCAGAAAGGAAAAGAAACAAAAATAGATTTCAAATCCCTCGAAACCCTAAAAAAGATATTCGGCGAATTCGAGTTAGTATACTAATCTATATTTTCCGCAACATATTTACTTTTAAACTTCTCTCCAATTAATTTATATGAAAAACCAGAAAAGAAACCAGGGAAAAAACCACGGAAGAAAAGAAAACATGAGTCCCGGAACAACCGGGAAATCTATTTCACAATCTCCAGATGAATTTAACAGATTATTAAGACAAATAGAAGAAGAAAGAAGAAGAAAATTAACTCCGCAAAAACACATCGCCTCTCCCAGAGAAAAACCCCAACGCACAACAAGACAATACAAAAACTCTTATTTTGTTTCAGAAGAAGGAATACGCGTAGCAATAAAATACCTAACACAACCCAACGAACCCCCAGTAGTAGTCGTCCACCCTCACGCAAAAGAACACTACACCTATTCATGCGTAATAAAAGTAACTGATGGGAAACCAACATACAAAATAAAAAAATATTCAACAGATGGAAACAACTTTTCCATATTCTTATCCGAAAGATTTAACGACCTTTATGATGCAGAATGGATACACAAAAAACGCCTAGCACAAATAGAACTTCATGCAGTTGAAAAAGCAATCGGCACCGAACAAAAAAACATAGAATCCCGCCTCGGAATAACTTTATTCTAAACGACAAACACACACAACTTTTATAAACCCAAATTCCACAATAATATTACTCTTAATAATATCTTTACGGAGAAATGCCCTGAAGTGAGTATATTTTTAAGATGCATATACAATGAAAGCAAAAGATACGAGCGAAGCTCGACCACATCAAGGGAAGTTGAAACCTCAAGAAACTGTTAGTGTCTTAGGTAAAATTATACAATTCAGACGAGGAAGAAAAACATTCAAACCCAGACACTTCCTTATCGAAATAGAAGGCAGCAAAACAAGAGAAGACGCTTCCAAATTCGTTGGTAAAGAAGTAATCTGGACTTCCACCGGAAAAGAAGCAAAAAAAATAACAGGCAAAATTTCTTCAGCACACGGCGGAAACGGCGTTGTCCGAGCAATCTTTGAAAGAGGACTCCCAGGACAAGCAATCGGAACTGATGTCGAGGTGAAAAATGAATAGATGTGAATTTACAAACGGTGGCTGTGGCGTATATGGCGCATTAAGAGACCAAGAGCTACAAAGACTAGGCTTTGGAAGATGGAAAATAGGATCAGGGTTGTTATCTGGATTAGATACAGAAAAAGCATGTAAAAAGGCAGGATTACCTTGTTATGATCCAAATCGTGTAAATGCTTCATGTTACGAAGATGCACAAACGGCAAAAGAAGCACAACCAGAGCAGGGGAGGATATTAATATAAAATGGCACCGAAAATATTCCTAGACGGAAACCGAACGACATTAGATTCTTTAAAAGACAAAGGACCTTGCACCTACTCCTTAATTCAACATGGAGGGTATTACGCCTTCTGCGGATTTACTCTGGGAAGCGAATGGTTAGAATCAATAGCAAAAAACGAAACCGTCAGAGCAATCAGCGTTCAAACAGCGGGATACTTCGCAATAAGAACAGACCCCTTCAACATAATAAAATAAAATGGCACTAAGAAAAGGCTCAGCATACTCGAAAAGATACGCACGACCCTACACTCGTGTCTCAAAGAAAAGAACAAAATCCTACATCAAAACAGTCCCAAATTCAAAAATCGTCAAATTCAAAATGGGCGACATCAAAGGCTTCGACAAAGGCGAATACCCAGTCCAACTCCACGTAGTATCAAAAGAAAACTGCCAAGTCCGAGACAACTCAATCGAAGCTGTTCGTCAGTTCCTAAACCGTTTCCTCCAAGTAAAACTCGGGAAAGAATTCTACCTCGGAGTACAAATATATCCACATCACATTCTAAGAGAAAACAAAATGCTTACTGGTGCAGGAGCCGACCGTATGCAAACCGGTATGAGCCGATCCTTCGGAAAAACAATGGGCCGAGCAGCATTCGTAAAACCCGGACAAACCCTTTACATCATTGGGGCAAAAAACACAAAAGCCGAAGTCGAAGCACGAAAACTAATCAGATCCATCAAAGCACGACTTCCATGTAAAGTCGTAGTAAAATCAGCACTCCCAAAAACAAAAGCCTAAGTCTTAAAAACTCATCAGCCCTATCTCTCTTATGGAAAAACAAAATCAGTTGAACAAGTCCCGAAACACCGAAAAAGTTTGCCCCAGCCGATTTAGATTTAGCGAGGGTGCACCGAATGCCGAAACCCAAAAAAAAAAGCAACACTTTTTTTTCATCCTCGGCAGAAACCCCGAACTATCAAGACACGAAATCCTAGAATTCCTAAAAGCAAGAAATAGAGAACACAAAGAAATCTTATTCGAAGAAAACTTCCTCGTAATAGAAACAAACGAAGACGAAAAATTCAACATCCAAGAATTCGGCGGAGTAATGTGGCTAGGAAAAATAACATCAGAAGGAACAAACGAAAAGCTAGAAAAACACATCGAACAAAAAGAAATAATCCCATCAGATAAATTCTCATATGCAGTTTTCGGAAACCAAGACCCACAAATCCTGAAAGACAAATTCAAAGAAAGAAAGAAAAAAGCCATGATGAAACACGGCCGACAACAAATAAAATTCCAAGACGGAACAAAACACGAACTCCCAAACGCAGATTTTTATATTTTCTACCACGAGCATAAAGGAACAATTTATTTCGGATTAACAACCCAAGAATACGACGACCATGGAGTCAAAAAAAGAGACATGAAAAAACCAGCACGAAGAGAATCCCTAGCAATCTCCCCAAGACTTTCAAAAATCCTAATCAACCTCTCAGGCGCAAAACCACGAGACCTACTCCTAGACCCATTCTGCGGAATCGGAGGTATACTTCAAGAAGCACTAATAAAAAAAATGAACGTCCACGGAATAGACAAAGACAAAGAAGCAACAGAAGGTGCAAAACAAAACCTAAAATGGCTAACATCAGAATATAACATAAAAAACAATAAAGATACGAGCAAAGCTCGACAACATCAAGAGAAGTTGAAACCACAAGAAACTGTTAGTGTCTTAGGTAATTACAAAATAGAAAACATCGATTCCCGAAAAACCCCAGACCTACAATTCGCCGCAATCGCAACAGAAACCCCACTAGGAAAAGTCCTGAGGAAAAAACCCGATAACAATGAAGCAGAACAAATCATACAGAATTTCGAAGCCTACATAATCCCAATCCTAAGAAGACTAAAACAAGTAAAAAAACCAAACGCAAAAATCGCAATAACATTCCCAACAATCAGAACATTCCACGCTGACGCCCAAAAAATCGCAAATAAAACCGGACTTAAGATTTATATCAACCCAATCTTAGAATCAAGAGAAGACCAATTCATTTCTAGAGATATAGTTGTTTTTCAATAAAACAACGCTACATTAAAGGAGTTGAAGCCTCAAGAACCCTGGATCTTAGGCAGAGATATAGTTGTTTTTCAATAATTATTCGCCCCTATATCTCTTTGCCATATATTCTGGCAACTCACCATTACGGACCATATCCCCTACTAACCCATCAATAGTTTGAATGCCCCTCAAATGAAGACGCCTCCCAAAAAAATCAAACGCAAAACTACTCGCCATTTTAGAAACACTAGTCTGAGCATGAGGAAAGCTAAAAATACCGCCCGTTTCTTCCATAGAAGAAAGTTTTTTTAAATCCTCATCACGGCAAACCTCAAGAAAATTTAACGGAAGATGGCATAACTCCCCAGCAACAACCCTATGATGCCCATCCAAAAGCAAATACTTCGCATCAGAATAACATAACGCTCTGAAAAAGGACTCAACTTCCTTCGGCCTCACATATTTATCAAGCGCATTTTCTTCAACCATATTTTTATTAACCACAATAGATGGTGGTAAATCGTCTCCATGTCCATGATTAAAAACACTAAAATAAACCTTAAGTAAATGTGGATCCCCTACCTCGTCTATTCCTATTATCTGCTTTGCTGGTAAAACAAGTTTTCTCATCTACTTTACTCTCATCAAACATTTTTAAACCTTTCCATGTCTAAACTACAGAGTGACAACAAACAGAAAGATTTATAAACCTAAAAATACGTATTTCTGCATGGAAAACCCTAATGATAGCGGAATATCTAAAGACTATAAAGAAGGAAATACCTGGAATACGTCCGAAGGATTCGATTCCGTCGGTAAAGCAAAAGTAGATTCTCTTAAAGAAAGAGTAACTGAAATTGAAACCATGGTTGGAGAAAGAGAATTACTTAGTCGAAGATTTATCAAAGAAGGTGAAAAAATGAAAACCAACATTAATAATTTTCTTTTAGAAAACGCACCAAAGGGTGAAGACGATTCTGAATTTACACGAGAACGATCCGAACTAAGAAAGAAACAAATCGATATCTCCGAACTACAACTTAACGAAAAGGTCGGATGCTGGAGAGATATAGCATTACTAAAGAAAGAAATGCGAGAGAGCATGAAAGAACTAAACGAAAAAGAATCTCGAGCAGAAATGCTTGGAAAAATTCTAGAAGATTAATGGAAAAAGAACAGATAAGATTAGAGAGAATAATTGGGATAGCAAAAGAAAGAGCTACTAAAATTTTAGAACGACCCGTAAAAGAAAAAAATCGCGAAGCCATAGATAAAGAATATGAAGCTGCAAATAAAGAATTGAATAAAGACTTTAAAGCAATCCAGTGGTACGCTATACAACGAAATAGCTTAAACGATAATTCATCCTATAAAAAATATTTTGTTAAAATGCTTGACCTAATGGATAATTTGTATGATAAATTTCACGAACAAGAGGCAATAGCATAATGGTAAGAGCGGTATACCGAGAAGAGCGTAAAGTAGCAGAAAATATTCTAGCAAACAGAAAAACGGTAGAAACAATATGCTCAGAAGCAAGGAGTTATGACCCAAATTCTAAATCTCGGACAGGCAATCAAGAGCTATTAAATAGTGTATATCATATCATGCACAGTGCAAATTTAGAAATTGGAGAATTACGAAAACTAACAAAAGGAGATGCTCCCTCTCAAACAATGACAGAGTGTGAAGCAATAGCTCAAAAAGCGAACATGGCATATAGAACACTCGTCAAAATAATAAGAAGACAAGAAGAACAAGAAGAAACCTGTGCATTTGACAACACCGTTGAAGAAAATCACTATACTTACAAAAAAATTTTTAATAAATATATGAGATCTAAAAATTCTGCAGAAAGAGAACATCTCATAAGAGTATTAGACGATTTAATGGAAACCGCAACAGACTTACAAAATAAAAAAACCAGAGGAGAATACTAAAATGACATTCGAAAGACCATTAAGCGTAGAAGAAATATGTAACAAACTTAGACCCGTCTTCGGAAAGAAAGTAGACGAAATGTATTTCCAGTATGCCGTAGCCGACGGCCGAGAGGAACGAGAAGAAATCGAACACATCCTAAACGCACTCTACCAAAAACATCTAAACCAGTTACTAGACAAAGGAGTCTTGCTAGAACCCCCAAGAAAAGAACAAATCGATGGAGAATACAGCCTAGCAACAATCAGTTACGCAGGCAGAAAACTCTCCGACTTCAAACTCCGAGAACAAGACTGGCAAAGGCACGTCTGCATCACAGGAATGTCCGGTTCAGGTAAAACAACCTTCGCCTTCAAAATAATCGAAGCCCTAAACAAACAAAAGAAACCGTTCCTAGTTTTCGATTGGAAGAAATCCTTCAGACCCCTATCCGCAGAAGATAACCAAATTATGACATTTACCGTCGGTGACGAAAAAGTAAGCAACCTGTTCAAAACAAATATAAACCAACCCCCAAAAGGCGTAGCTCCAAAAGAATGGATAAACGTCCTAACAGATTTACTAACAGAAAGTTTCTGCGCATCCTTCGGTGTCCATAAAGTAATCCTAGAAACCCTAGACCAATCCTTCAAAGAATGGGGAATCTACAACGGCTCAGAAAATTACCCAACATGGAACCACATCAAATGGAGACTAGAAGAAAAATTAAACAAAATCCAAGGACGAGAAGCCGGCTGGCTAGAATCCGCCCTAAGAATTGCAACAGTTATGACATTCGGAGAATTCGGAAAAACAGTAAACTACAAAGGCGACAACTCAATCTCAGTCGAAGAACTATTAGACAAAAAAGTAGTCATGGAACTGAACTCCCTAGGTAGCGTAGAAAAAACCTTCTTCTGCGAATTTATCCTAACATATATCTACAAATTAAAGAAAGCCAGACAAAATCAACCAAGCCGAGGTTTCGATCACGCAATTATAGTCGACGAAGCACATAATATCTTCTTAAAAAAACCAACAAACTTTACAAACGAATCAACAACCGACATGATTTACCGAGAAATGCGAGAGTACGGAACAAGTCTTATCTGTCTTGACCAACATATATCAAAAATTTCTGATACAGTTAAAGGAAACTCAGCTTGTCATATAGCATTCCAGCAACAGTTACCACAAGACATCCAAGACATCAGCGACATCATGCAACTGAGAGAAAAAAGACACTACTTCTCACAGTTAGCAGTAGGAAGCGCAATCGTAAAACTCGCAGAACGGTATACCTTACCATTTTTGATAGAAGTCCCATACGTAGAAATGCGAGAAAAATATGTAACAGACGAAGACATCAAATCACGAATGCAAGCAATGATGTTAAACAAAAGTTACGAAGATCAAGTAGACCCAGAATTCAACAAAGCAATCGAAGAACCAGAAACCGCAGAACCAAAAATAATTGAACAAGCCCCGGCATCTTCAATGCCTACCATCGCGACAGAGTCGCTACCATCGGCTTCAAAGGAGCCTACCATCGACGCAACGCATCTACCATCGGAGACGAAGTCTCCAACACTAAACGATGTCCAAAACATAATCTACGAATATATAACCGCACACGTCGACGCTGGAGTCCCATTAGAACAAATCGAAAAAACACTAGAAAAATCAAAAACACAAGGAAACTACACAAGCTCAGATATAATTATAGCCGTAAACAAAGTCTTTGAAAATCAGTTAACAGTAACGTTTAAAAAGAAAGATGTCACTGGGGAGTGTATACAAACAGAAGAACTAAGAACTAAGAACCAAGAACCAAAAACCCCTGATTCAAAGAATCAGGCCGAGCAAGTCTTCGTAGAATTCTTGCAAGAAAATCCAAACCATACTCTAAGCACAACTGAAGTATACCGACAAATCGGACTCTCAGCAAGAAAAGGAACGAACACAAAAAAGACCTTAGAAGAAAAAGGATTAATCAAAATTAAAGAAATAAAGAACGACAAAGGCTGGAAAAAAATTATCCGGCTAGCATAACAAGTAAGACAGCTTACTTGTTTTCACTATTATATTCACAAACAAACACAAAAACCACACACAACGACGACCAAAAGTAACACCCATAAACACCCCGATAACCACTTTACCCCAAAAGTAAAGTTTAAGTTATCAAGTAAAACGTGTGGTTAAAGGAAAATCTCCTTGTTAGGTTGAAAAACCCGACGAAATACCCTCAGAAAAGAGAAATCTTTTCTGAAAACTTCTAGCGCAAGCTATAACCCAAAACATTCCAGGACGGAATACCTTGGTTTACGACATAATTTCATGCTATGTAGTGTGGAATACCTCAAAATCATCCTATTATTGGATGAAGGAGAAAGATGATGAAACGAATCAGTTGGCTTATCGTTGCGACAATCTTGACGGTTTTGGGATCGTTGTGTATGCTTACCTCGATTTTTGTATCCCAAGCAAGGCTTTACTTACCGTTCTTTTTAGGAGGTATTTTTCTTCTTGTATTTGGCTGGATTATTCGGGGATTTAACAGTAAAAAGCCCACCCCTCCGGCCGAATAATCAACTTTTAATACTGAGAGGAAGTAGCGGTAAAACCCCCACTCTTTTTCAAGGGGGTTTAATGTGACCACAATGCGCGTGTATTATGACGGTCCCAAGCCCGTAAAACACAGAGGGTTTTGTTGTAACAATACCTGCTATGCAGGAGATTAGACT
>Ga0208905_1001368_pt1 | contig 12310 bp, 16 predicted proteins | sample AntAceMetag02UKS_FD_184776 | JGI IMG/M metagenome (GOLD analysis project Ga0208905, IMG submission 184776) | Saline lake microbial communities from Ace Lake, Antarctica - Antarctic Ace Lake Metagenome 02UKS (SPAdes) (version 2) | ecosystem: Environmental > Aquatic > Non-marine Saline and...
CTATTTCATATTTTCCTGGTTTAAGAATATTTATTGTTTCAATATCCAGAACAATTGGGGCATCTTTATCAATGTCTGAACCAATTATATCATAGACATCAGTTTCTATTTGTTGTTTTTCTTTAGAAGTTAAGTCCTCAACCATATGTCTTTTTTTCTCAAGAGCTTCTTTTTTAATATAAAAGAACATTTTGCCATGACAACTAGGACAACCTTTTAGAATTGCTTCATCCCCGTCTTCATACACGCTTCCGCATTTAACACATTGGTGTGGCATTTTTTATTATTTGCAAGATGAACTTCTTGCAAGTTCAAAAATTGATTTTATAATGTAATCAATTTTTGTTACTTCCTTTTCCTAGATTTCTTTGTTTCCTGCATATACAATTGCAGCTTTCCAGGGTTCTGCTTTATTTCTTTTATAACAGTTGCAGGACCAATAATAGTGAATCCTTCACCTTCATTAAATAATAATCTCATTAATCCTTGTTTTATTTTATTAACTTTTTTTGGTTCAATACTTCCAATCTCTATGCCTTTGAAGTCTTTATTAATTGATTCCATCGTTATTCTTATTAATTCTGCTTCTTCTTTACTCTTTAATTTCCCATTAATAAGAATAATATTATGAGATTTAACCAATCTTAATAGTTTTCTAATCCTTTGATCTGAATCTAAAGATCTTATTTCGCTGTATGGTACAAATTGAAATGATAACATTTTTTTTCTCCCTCTTTTACACTAATTTGAACATGGAATCATAAAGTTCTTCAATGTTCTTACCATATTTTGCACTTATCCCAATAACTTCATATTGTGGAAATGCTGCTTGTAATTTTTTCAAATCTGCTTTTCTTAAATCTGTTTTGTTTCCTACAATTAAAACAGGAATTTTTCTTGCTTGTAAGTTACCTATAATAGTAATATTAACTTGACTATAAGGATCAATAGTGCTATCAAGAACTACTATTACTGCATCCATGTCATCAAGCCATTTAATTGCATCAATAACACCTTTTGTTGCTTCTTTAGCTCTCTCTTTAGCTTTCTTTTCTTTCATTCCTGATTTTAAGAAGTCTTCATAATCAATTTTTGTTGCAATTCCTGGAGTATCCACAAGATTGAATTTTAATTCTCTGCCTGCTTTATTTTTTATTATAACTTCTTCTTTAACCTGAATCTCCCTGGTTTCATGAGCAATTCCAGAAACAATTCCCATTTCTTCACCAAGCCAATCTTTGCATATTCTATTGGCTAGGGTAGTTTTTCCACCATTTGGAGGCCCATATAATCCTAATTTCAGCTTTTTTCTTTTTTTAAATAATCCTCTTAATAATTTCTTAAAAAAGAAACTTAATTTGCTTGCCATTTAATTCACACTCTTATCTACCCTATATTTTATATTATATTTAACATATTTTTAAACAATTAATATGTTTTTGTACTCCCCTCTTTCTTTATTATAATTAAACTATTCTTTTATATACTTTTCTGTTTACTAATGGTCTGCTCCAGAATTCTAATTAACTTTATATATCATTAGTATTCTTATAGATATTATATAATTTTTTACTAATATAATTTTTTGGGTGGTGATAATATGAAAAGTTTTAAAGAAACATGGCCAATTGCTTCTTTGGTTTTAAATGTAGTATTAATTGTTATTTTGTTAAGTTCTGGTTCTTTGTTTACACCTTCTGCAAATATAGGTGGTCAAGCAATTAGCAAAGGAAATTTGGAAAAAACCTTAGAAAATTTTGACTTAACTGAATATGAGAAATATGCTGTAGATGAAATAATAGCTTATATAAATGAGAATAAAATAAATCCTGAAGATGAAAATATTATATTTAGAGAAAGCACGAATGGAGAGTTAAGGCAGGGTAATATAAAAATTTATGAAGAAGTACCTTTAACTGTACATGACTGTGACGTTCATTTTGAGTTTGGACAAAATGGTTGGACGATTTGGCATTTTGACTGGAGTCGTAAAATTGATTGGCAAGTGATAGGTTATATTCCTTATTGGTAATCTTTTAGTTTTCATTAACCAAGCATCATTGGAACAGACCATAAGAATAATGCAAAAACAGCTGTTGCAGTGTAAATTGCTTTATTCCATTGCATTACTTTCCAACCATCAAATTGCCTTAGTGGAATTAAATTAAAAACTCCTAATGCTGCATTAATAAAATAAAGATAATATATCATTCCAAAATTTGTTACAAAAGTTAGGCCAAAAAATATGATTGCAGCAATTATATTTGCAAATGGCCCAGCATAAGCGATTATTCCTATTTTCTTAATATCATGTTCTTGCCCAAAAAAGTGAACTGCACCTGGTGCAGCAATTATAAAGCCAAAAACACTGAGTGCGATTGTTATCCACAACATTCCTTTATTGGCTCTAAACTCAGCATGATAACCATATTTTTGAGCCATATACTTATGAGCCATTTCATGAATAATAAAACTGAATATCATAACAAGAAACATTAAAGGAAATATAAGCAGGGCATTAATGCTTAAACGAAAGAATAAAATAGAAAATGCAATACTTAACATAATATTTGCAATAAACAAATCTTTTATTTCTTTTTTTGAGAATTTAAGCTTCATAAAATCAAACAACTTCTTGCCTTTTATAATGTTTGCGCATCTTAATATTAAAATTGCCTTAAGGCAAACTGATTAGGAATTAGAAATGCTTTAATACATTAAAATTTACGATAGATTTATATATAATAACTTCCAAAGTTTATAAATAATAATATAATATTCGAGGTGTTTATTATGAATAAGAAAGCACAAGGGCTCAGTATGAGTACAATAATAATTGCAGCAATTGCATTGCTGGTTCTAGTAATTTTAGCAACATTCTTGTTAAGATCTGGTGGAGATGTAAATGAAGGAACTTCTTGTGAAGGAATTGGTGGTACGTGTAATCCAGACGATTGCAATAATATGGGTGATGGCACATATATCCCCAAAGGTCAATCAACTTGTGATGAAGGATATATTTGTTGCATTCCTCTATAATAATTTTTAGGGAGTATAATGAAAAACAAAAAAGCAGTTAGTTTATCTATGAACACAGTTATAATTGCAGTTCTTGCAGTTGTAGTTTTGGTAGTTCTTATTTATCTCTTAACAGGAAATGTGAAGAATGCAGATGATGCAACAAAGTGTGTTGGTAAAGGAGGAATCTGCTATGAGGGCAGCAGTTGCCCAGGATCAATTTACACTAAAAATGTGGGTGATGAATTTTGCCCTGATGGCCAAACTTGTTGTGTCCCTGGAAACCCTCTTTAATTATTTAATTAATTATTTAGTTTAAGGTGAATTATGATTCAATCTAAGAATAAATCTGCAATGTCCCAAATATTTGGGATAATACTTGGAGCAATTTTTCTTGTTATATTAGTTTTTCTTGGAATTTATTTTATAGGTAATAGGGGAGTTCCTATGCTAGAGTCTGTGACCGAATGTGATAATTCTGGTGGTTACCTTTTTGAAGGTGATCGTTGTCCTATGGAAGATGGTGTGAGACAAACTAGGTTAGGGGGATTTTCTAAAGATAAAGGTAAAGTTTGCTGTTTTGGAAGTCCTGTAGATAAAAATGGTGAGCCCATAGATAATGCTGCTGGGCCTGGTGTAACTACTGGAAACAATGGCGGTGATTCTACTCCTCTTAGAGGAGATAATCAAATCAAAGAAAAATGTTCAAACAAGATATGTTATTCTTCTGGTCAAGCAGATGGTGCTACTTCTTCTAATATATATGAATTACCTTATCTTACAAGTCCTTTTTGTTATTATTTAAATCCTTCTCCTGTTGAAGTAGTTGACATAGTAAAAACTATTAATTTAGAAGCTCCTAAAAATGGTGCCATTTTACCTACAGAAAAGATAACTTTTAATTCTGTAATAGCTCTTGAAGGGGGTTGTTGCGTTATGCAGCTTGGGGGGATAAATACAGATGATTTTAATTATTTTACTGGAAAAAATCCTGGAACAGAGTTTAAAAGAGTTTTTGCAAATCCTATAGGGGGAAAATGCAATTTAGGATTAGAATTTGATTTTGCAACTGAAAGTAATGTTAATAATATTTTTGATTATAGCAACTGGAAAGAATCAAGTGATACAAAAGCAAATTGTGAGAATACAAGAAAAAAAGCAATGTTTAAAATTGATGTAATGTATTGGGAGAAGAATGTAGAGAATTGTGAAGCACTTGGTTTAAAAGAAGGAGAGTTTAGTATTAATGATAATGCTCAAGATTTTACAGGGGCATATAGTTCTTTAATTGATATAAAAGAGTTAGATAAAGATAATATTTTTTATCCTGCAGAAGAACCTACCTCTGGAGTGGGACCAAACCCTCCAGCAAGTTCTGGGGAGTATCTTGAAAGCCAAATAAATTTTAAATTCTTAACAAGAAAAAATATTGGTTCTTCATCTGTAAATGCTAATAGCTTTGAAAGTTTTAATAACAACATTTATTCTGGATCAGATGCTGATGTTTGTGAGGTTTATTGTGTTGATAAAGATAATAATCCTTGTAAAGAAGTTAAAATAATTTTTGGTTATAAAAAATTTAATTGTGAAGATCCAACTTTAAATTATATTAATCCAGATATAGATTTTAGTCTTAATAATTATGATGAATTAAAATTTTTTGAGGGTTCAACCACTTTAAGGTATTATTGTATTGCTTATTCTTTAGATGGAGAAAATTATTATTATAAAGATACAAAATCCAATTGTGCTAAAATATATCATATTTTACCAGATAGCTCATTTCCTTTTGTAACTAATTACCAAAATTCTTGTGATACAGGAATCTATGAATGTGCAAACGTACAAAATAGTTTTGTTTGTGATAATGGTATAGACATTTTTAGTAATTACAATGGAGAAGGAGTATTAAATTATTATCGTCCTTCTTATTGTATTAATCAAATAACAGATTGTTATTATGATACTTGGAAAAAACAATGTTTTAGCTGTGAGACCTCCCCTTTTAGTTGTAAAGGTTATGCTTCAAGAAATACTTGTGAAAAAGATCCTTGTGAACGGGTAGGTGATGATGGATGTTTCTGGGATGAAGAAAAAGAAAAATGTTCAGCTTGTGTTAAGAATTGTAATGTTTTTGAATCTAAAACGATGTGTGATAAAAAGGAGAATATTTGTGGTATTGAAGATGAATGTTTTTGGGAAGAAAATTATTTCCTAATATTCCATGCTGGTGGAGCATGTAATTCTTGTTGTTCAGCAATAACAGAGAAAGATTGTAATAAGCAAGATAGTAAATGTGCAAGTGGTTGTGACTGGATTGACGAAACGTGTAAACTAGGAGTATAATTAAAACAAAATTATAAATAAAATGAAAAAAATAAATAAAAAAGCAGTTGGAACCAGTATTGTGCTTGCTATAATTATAATGATTATAATAATCGTGGTTGCAGCAGCTATAATTAGGGATATATCTCAAAAAGGGGATGATATTTCTAATATTGCAGACGAATGCGGAAACAATCCTGCTGTTGAAACTGCTTGCATGGAGATTGCAGCTTGTCAAAATAGTGCACAATGGCAAAAAGTTCCATTAGGCAATGATGAAGATAATGGGTGTGATCCTGGCTATATTTGTTGTATGAAATTAGATCAATCTTAAAATGAACAAGATAATAAAATCAAAAAAAGCAATGACTGGAGCTGCTATAGGATTAATACTTGGTATAATTATTTTAGCTATTGTTATAAGTGCTTTTATTCTTCCAACTTTAAAAAGTAAAAATAAAATTATTGATGAACAAGAAAGTTGCAAACATGTTTCTGGTTGGGAAGGACTTTGCATTAGTATATCTGAAAATTGTCAAGAGTATGGATTGATTGATTCTAAAAACAATGCTTTAATTTCAGAAGATAGCTGTCCTAAAGCTGAAAAATGCTGCATTCCAGAAACTAATCCTTTAGATAGTATAAGAGTAACTCTTTTAGACAATGAAAATAAGGTAATAAAAAAGTTTGATGATAACAAAAATCAACTTATTTATGCAAATGAAATAAAATTTAGAGCAAAGATTGATAATTTTTATCAAAAATATTATCCTTGTGAAAAAATTGTTTTAGATGTTACATCCCTAAGTGCTGATTCCTCTCCTCCAATACATAAAGATCCAAAAGAATGTGAAAAACAAACAGGTAAAATGAGTTCTTTTTTAGTTCCTTCAAAGAATGATGAGAACTTAGTTAAATTAAAACAAGGAACTTACAAATTTGGATTTTCTTGTGAATCTTGTGAAAATAACACTGCAGCCATTAATGAAACATATTTCTATAAAGAATATTATGTTGCAATAACTTCTGAAGTTTAATCATAAAAATTTATAAATTAATATATTTATATTCTTTTATATGAAATTTATTATTAATAAAAAAGCAGGAGTTGATATAACTCTTAAAAAATGGATAACAATAATCCTGGCTGCAACAATAGCTGTTATTGCTTTTATAGTAATTAAGAATATGATTTTTAAATATTTATCTTAAAATGAAAAAGAGGTTAAAAAAAGGAAGTTTAAGTATGCAGCAATTAGCAATGTATTCTTTGGTAGTTGCAGTTTTTTTGATATTATTAGGTGTGGCTGCAACCTTGCATGCCTCTCAATCAAAGCAGATGGAGTTAACTCAATGTGCTGGCCAATTAAGCCTTGCTACTCAAGGAAACCCTGTTTCGTTTAATGAATGTCAACCTTTGTCTTTAAGATTTGAAAAAGATTCTGCAAAAAAATATATTGGTTTTTCTATTGATGATGCTAATGTTTATGAGGATTATGTTTATTCTGATGTTCTTGATTTATTAAAAAATCAAGGAATAGTTGATAAATCAGCAGAGATAAAAAATAATGTGATTCCTGAAGAAGTTGTTTATTATATTTTATCTGAAGAAATAAGATTTTGTTTTGATGTTTATACTGTTCCTCAAATGAAAACTTTTACAAAGTTCACAAAAGAAACTGGCACTATGTGCCACACTTGTAGCTTGATCAGTTTTGATGGAGAATTATTTTTTAGTGATGAGTTAAAGATAAGTAAATTAAATTCATTTTTTATAAATATTCATCCTGAAGATGAATCTACAAATTATTTAGATTATGTAAAAACAAGATTTTCTTTTTTAGAAGATGTAAACCAACCCCTGTTTAAACCAGACACGATTATATCTAAGAACAATCTCTACTCTATTAGTCATATTTATACTTCTTTGACAGATAAACAACGGAAGAATATTAAGAAGGATTCAAAATATTATGTTAAATCATCACATGTTGCACTTATCAATAGACAATATGTTTCAGATGTTTGTCATTCATTTTTATTATTTGCACCTAGCAAAATTAGTTATGAACTAAAAGATTATAGTCCTTTATTAGGTGAATCTGTATTATACTTAATATAATTATTTAAAATAAAATGATGTTATTATCAAAAAAAGGAGGAGTCCAATCTTTAATTGCAAGAGTTGCATTAATAGTTGTAATACTATTAGTTCTAATAATAATTGTCTTAAATGTTAAAGGAATAATTTCTGGTTCTGATGATGAGGCAGTATGTGCAGCTTCAATACAAGCACATATGGCATTTGCTGATGCAATGATGAAAGCAGAAGAAACAATGAAAACAGAGACCCCTTTTATGGCTTTATTTACTAATATGGAAAATGAACCTCCACCTATAAAATGTGATACAAAACTAATAAAATCTAAAGCAAAGAATGCAGAAGAAGCTGAAAAAGAATTACTTTCTTCTGTAGATCAGGTCTGGAAAATATTTAATAAAGGTAACTCTATATTATTTCCAGATGATATGAATCAAAAATCATTTTGTTTTATTTATGATGTTTATCAATTTAATAAAAATTATGACATAAATTTTTCAAGTGCAATTTTATCCTATCCTGTGGAAGATTATCTTTTTAAGTTTACACCAAATGATGCTATGAAAGAAAGAGAGTATAAAATTAGCTCTTCAAATCCTAATTATAAACTTAACTTTTTTCATTACATGCCTGACCTTAATAATAATGAGCATATAATTGCAAAATTACCCCCCTCTTATGATTTAGAAAAAATGTTTTACTATGGCCAATTATATTATACTGGATCTGCAAATACTTCTAAATCTGCATCTGATTATAAACTTTATTTTGCTCCAACAGTAAAAGGAGATTTTTTCTCTATAATCTCTTTTGGGTTAAATTATGAATCCACTAATATGCAATCATTTATGCTAAATTACATGAATTCTTTTAAAAATATGGATATAGAGAAAATACAAAATACTTATTTGAATAAAGATAATATAAAACCTTACTACGCTGTTTTATTTCACCAATATCATTATAGTGCACCTGACGACTTTCTTAATAAAGTTAAAAATTATCTTTTTTATTTTTTTAACAAAAAAGACGAAATGCCAAATTACTTTATTTTTTCTTCAATTATGATTGTTCCTTACACAAGTGATGTAATGTCTCAGTTAAGCTGCGAATACATGCCTGTGCAGTTTGAGAATTAATTTATTTGTTTAAGTTACATTGTTTTATTTAGATAATTTTATAAAATAAGAAATTCTAATTATTAAAATACTTATTAATAACCAAAATTTATCAATATCCAAAATTAAGAGAGTCAAAAATGAAATTAAATAAAAAAGCAGGTCTTTTAAGTAGTAATTTGGGTAAGATCGTATTAATTGTTATTTTTATTCTTGTAATATTAGTGATTATTATTGCTATTAAAGGAGGCATAGGTAAGATTTTACCACAATTAAGAATTTTTTAATAAAAATGATAAACAGAAAAAAATCAGAGTCAAAATGATGTCATCCAAACTTGGAAATATTGTTATAGTTCTAATAATAGTTGTAGTAGTAACTTTTGCTTTTGTTCAACCATTAAGAGCTAAAGGTGTTGAGTTTGTTAATAATGCTGTAGATTTTGTTTCTGGGAAAAATAAATATGACATTGCTGATCCTAAAAATCATGTCGATGATTGGTTGCAGAATAATGCTTATTCTTTTATATTCATAAAAACAAAATTAAAATCAGATTCAAAACCTGAAAAGGGTTATGATCTCTTTGAAACAGCTGAATATCAGTCTTTTAGTAAGTTTGATGTTAGTAGTGGATGTGATATTGGTCATGAATTTCCAGATTATCTTAATACAGAAGGTTGTTGGATTTTTAGCATAGAAGATGATGCTGCTTTGGGTTCAGGTGATGATTGTTTTAATCATTTATTTATATCTTATCAAGGTAAACCTCTGCTTCCTTCTCATGCTGTTCAGAATTATTATTCTCCAAACTGTCAATCTATGGGAAGATCAGATTCTTGTCATGAAAATGCTGAACAAGGTGTTAAGGATTTTTTTACTGGTGCATGTAATATTCTTTCAAATGCATATTGTCATGTTTCTCCGGGGCCTAACCGGTTGTGTGGCACACAAAAAAGTGCTACAAAAAAATTAGGCCCAAAAATGTGGTTGTTATGTGGTGGGGATTTAGCTAAGAAAATGAGTGATCAAGACTTAACTTTAGAATTATTTAATGGTATGGGTGAAGCACCTAGCTATTATAATTGTAAATGTACAGCAGGAGATTGTAAATGGGTTGAATTCTCAAATCCTTGATTAACACCTAAATCCTTAATTAATCTTATTATTCCCATAATCTTTTTAAATATATTTCTTTATAATAGTGTTATTTTATATAAATATAAATTAAAGAGGGATTAAATGGGATTTAAAAATAAAAAAGCATCGGCATTCATGCTCAAGAAACTTGTAAATATTGTTTTTTTTGCATTAATCTTTATTTCTATGCTTACTCTTGGTTGTGGAATATACAAAATAGTCCTCCCAACTCCCCAAGATAAAATGTTAGAATATCAGCTTGAAGCTTTTACAGACCAAATTAATTCTTTAACTTATTCTACTCAGGAATACATGGCTATGCCTTTATTTATAACAATGAGTTCAGATTACAATTTAGTCGGCTTTGATTCAACTGGTTATGTAGATATAGAGTATTATGATGTCCTAACTAAAAATCCCCTTAATTTTAACTTAAAAAGACCTTCTAAATGTAAGGATAGTTCTTGTTTTTGTATTTATTATACTGGTGCAGCAGATAAGTATAAAGATGCAAAATTAAAATTTTGCTCTAATGTTGATGCAGATTACATTTTTGCAAGTTCAGAGTATGCTTTTTTAAAAAAGTTTAGAGGTTCAAAAGTAGATTGGAAATCTGATTTTATTGATGAATTTGAAGGTGCAAAACAAAACCCTCATGCTTTAAAAGATTATAACAAATTATTAAGTCAAATATCAGATTCTTATTCTTCTGCAAATACAGCTAATATTGGGTTTGAGCAATGGACTGGGACTTCTGTTTATTATTTTCTTTTAAGCCCTAGCTTTTCTGATCAAAATTCTCTTTTAAAGGATGCACTAAGCATTGACATATTTGCAGAACTTATTCAAAAAGATGATATTAAAGTATTAACTTTATTCCCTTATTATCATGCATTTAACAATAGGAAATATTATATTATTAAAGAAGATGGGATAGAAAAATGTAAAAATAATTATTTGCATAAAGCAATTCCTATTTCTGGAAGTCAAAATTTTACTTATTGCAAAATGAGTTCCCAAGGACTTGTTGAATCAAAAGATCAAATTCAAAAATGCCCTAAAGGAGAAATAAAAGAAATGTGTGTTTGTGGGGAAAGAGCAGTTTATACTGGTTATTGTGTTGAAGATTATATCCCTCCTAAAGGTAATAATCCTCCTAAAGATATTCTCTTAAATCCTTATTATGAGATTTTCTGTTCAGAGAACCAACTTAATAGTAAGTGTTCTGATTATATAAATCCTTATATGTGTGTTAATGATATATGCAATCAAGCCCAATCTTGCACATGGAAAGCAGATTCTAAAAATAAATATGGCGGGAAATGTATTTAAAAAATAAAAGAGTTGGGAATATTAATAATGAAAAGAATAATTAAATCAAAAAAATCTCAATTAGGCATGCTGCAAAGTATTATGTATGACCTATTATTTGTAGTTATTCTCTCATTAGCTCTTTTTGCAATTATAAGGACTGTTGATTCTGGAATGTATTTTTGGAGAAGATTTTATGCAGTTGATACAAGTTTATTAATGTCTGTTGCAGAAGGAGTTGAAGATGATTTTACTTATAGCTATATTGAACAGCATAGAGGAAGTATTTTTGGAAAAACTGTTAAATTAGATATTTTTATTGAACCCGGAATTGTTAGTGTTTATAGTCAAGAAAACCCGAATCATAAAACAATCAAACCCTTTGTAACTCAAAAGAATTCGCAAATGTATTTAAATTCTCCTTTAGAATCTTTTATTATAGAAAAAACAAATTCTGTTTTAGGATTAACTTCAACAGCTCCGACAAGTTGCAACACTTATAATGTTCCTGTAAAGAATTTTGTAGAAACTTCTATCCATACTAATATTGATTCTGGAAAATTAAATGAAATCAAAACTGATTTTGAAGAAAAAATATTATTAAAATATAATCGGTTATTTGTGCAAGAAGATTTTGTGGATTATAATACAGCAAGTTGTCTTTATAGTAAAAATATTGTTGACAATAGTATTGTTCCTGAAGTTCTTATTGATTTAAAATATGTGGATTCAGGACAAAACAGGATAACTATTAAGTATCCTAATAAAGGAGACATTAGTTATGCAGCTACGCTTTCTTGCCAAATTTTTAATAATTTAAAAGCAAATTTAGGCAAGATAAAAAAAAGCAATCCTAATTTAAGATTAAATATTGAGCATAAATCTTCATCTGGCATTGATTTTATCGGAGATAGTAATACAGCAATGGTTGTTATAACCTTTGAGACGCCAGAGCATTATTTTAACCAAGAGTTTTATGATTTTGTGTCAAACTCAATGTTTTTGAGTTTAGAAAAAATAATGTCTTTTGACACAACAAATATTGAATGTTGATAAAAAATGAGAATAAGATTTAAGAGATTAAAAAATGAGAAAAGAGCAATGGAATTAACTGATGCTTTAGCATTAATTTATAGAGTTATTTTTATTGCTATCTGCCTTTTTGTTTTTGTATTATTTCTTAACATGCTCTTGAATCCTTTTCCTAATACAATTAATAAAGCAAAAGCAGAAATATTGCTTGGCAGAGTTTTTTATTCTAAAGCAATTCATTTTAATACTTCAGAAAGAATTTATACAG
>Ga0208905_1001373_pt1 | contig 12297 bp, 10 predicted proteins | sample AntAceMetag02UKS_FD_184776 | JGI IMG/M metagenome (GOLD analysis project Ga0208905, IMG submission 184776) | Saline lake microbial communities from Ace Lake, Antarctica - Antarctic Ace Lake Metagenome 02UKS (SPAdes) (version 2) | ecosystem: Environmental > Aquatic > Non-marine Saline and...
GAGCCGGATGCCACATTCCTCCAGATTTCCAGGCGTTCTGCATCTCCATAGCGGGAGTGATATACTGCAACTTTATGTCCGAATACTTTCCTTAGACGGTTTATTATCTGTGCTGTCAGAGCAATTTCAGGTAAAAGGTAAAGAACCTGTTTCCCCTTTTTAAGATATTGCCTGATAAGATGAATATATACTTCTGTTTTGCCGCTTCCGGTAACTCCATATAGAAGAGTTACTTTGTTTTTCAAAAAGGAATCCTGAATTTTTATTAGAGCTTTTTGCTGATTTTTGTTTAAAATTTTAATTTTCTCAGCAACAAAATCAGGAGAGGGGAGTCGGGATATGGTTTTATCATAGGTTTGTAATATTCCTTTATTGACCAGGCTATTCAATGATTGTGCACCTGCATTTGCATGTTGCAGGAGTTGTTTCCATGGCACCTCTTTTTCTTTATTATTGCCAAAAACGCCGGATTTCCGAATATATTCCTCAATAATATTGAGTTGTTTGGGTGCTTTAACGAGTTTAGAAAGAGTGTCATTTAGTTCCATCTCAGTGATTTCTGAACCTAATTTTACATATTTCTCCTTCCTGGGTTTGTATGTTTCAGTGAGCGCTTCTTCTACCTGGATTGCATTTTTATTGAAGAGACTGTTAATTATTGGAATAGCTTTTATTTCTCCTGAGCTTTTTTCAAGGTCGCTGATTGTAACGGATTTCTTACCCTTCACCAGTTGAAGGATTAATTTTTCGTGATCTGTTAGTTTCTCCGGGGATTGAAACCCCGGATCGTATATGAATCGTGTTTCACTTTCAAGCTTTAATCCTGAGGGAATTGCAGCACGCATAACCTCACCCAAAGAACACATATAATAATTGGCTATCCATTCCCAAAAGCTAAATTGTTTCTCGCTGATAAGAGGTTCAGGATCAAGAATATCTTCAATTTCCTTAATTGAATATCCCGCAGGTGGATCTTGATGTATTTTCCTGATAAGTGCCGAGTAAATTTTCTTTTTACCAAATTGGACAATAGCACGTTTCCCTGGTTGGGTCTTGCCTGTCAGATTACCTGGAATTTTATAGGTAAAGAGAGATTTTATAGAAAGGGGAAAAATTACATCAGCATACCAGGATTTTTCTCCCATAGGAAATATTTTTTTTCACCAGCGAACCATCGGGTGATTGCAATTTTATCCGTAAAGAAATTTATTTCATATCATACAGACAGGATACCTGCCAGTTCCATGAGTTCCCAGTTGACATCTTTATGTGTTTTAACAGCTTTTCGGAGTGGCACCTGAACAACTTCATTATTTTTTAATCCAACCATAATACTTTTTTGGTCGTCCAATAGTGCTTCAACTGCAGCATGTCCCAATCTGCTTGCAGTTACCCTGTCGAAAGCTGATGGTGAACCGCCTCGTTGAATATGCCCTAATACAGTTACTCTTACCGAATAGTCCTTGAAATCATCCTTTACCTTATTGGCAATTTTTGCAGCACCTCCTTCGTCATCACCCTCAGCGACAATGATAATATTGCTGGATTTTTTTCGTCTTTTGCCTTCCTCAAGTTGTTTTTTCAGGGATTTAGACTGGTCTTTTAATTCTGGGATCAGAATTGCTTCAGCTCCACAGGCAATGCCACTGCGGATAGCTATAAAACCTGCTTCAGCACCCATAACCTCGATAAAGAACAACCGGTTATGTGCACTGGCAGTATCCCTGATCTTATCAATGGCTTCAATAGCAGTATTGAGTGCAGTATCATATCCTATTGTGGCGTCCGTGCCAAAAATATCATTATCAATCGTTCCCGGTACCCCGACAAACGGGATATCATATTCCTCATTAAATATCCTTGCACCGGTAAAAGTTCCATCTCCACCAATTGCTACAACGCCATTGATACCCTTCTCTTTTAAATTATCATATGCTTTTTTTCTGCCTTCATCAGTTTTAAATTTTTCGCATCGGGCTGTTTTAAGTATAGTACCGCCCCTCTGGATTATTTCGCTTACACTATGCGATTTAAGAGGCTTAAATAACCCATCAATCAGTCCCTGGTATCCTTGCATGATACCGGTTACTTCAAGATGATTATAAATTCCTGTTCGCACAACGGCACGGATAGCTGCATTCATTCCTGGAGCATCTCCACCTGATGTAAAAACTCCTATGTGTTTTATTTTTCCCATTATTATTAATTATTTATTACTAAAATTCAAAATGCCTAAAAACCATTGTATGACCTCTTCACCAATTAACAAATTAACAAATTAACTCTTTAACTTCTTAACCAATTAACCAATTAACCAATTAACTCCTTAACTTCTTAACCAATTAACAAATTAACAAATTAACTCTTTAACTTCTTAACAAATTAACAAATTAACTTCCTAACTTCTTAACCTTTTCAGCAACATTTTTCATTAGCCATTCCGGTGTTGAGGTGGCGCCACATATACCAACTGATTTTGTTTTATCAAACCACGTTTTTGTTATTTCTGATTCAGCTGAGATGAACCGGGAATTCGGGTTCTCTTCTTTACATACCTGGTATAACATTCTTCCGTTTGAACTGTTTTTGCCACTGACAAACAACACCAGGTCATGATTCCTGGCAAATTCCCGGATAGTTTGCTCACGGTTTGCTACCTGGTTGCAGATAGTATTGTTGATTATCAATTCTTTTCCGTTTTCTGTTGTGTTTATTCTTTTCCTGATCTCTTTACTCAGCTCCTGGTATTCTTTCCTGTTACGGGTTGTTTGGGAATAAAGAACGATTGGTTTGGAAAAATTGATCTGATCGAGTTCATGCAAATGATTAATTACAATTGCTTTGCCTTCTGACTGACCTTTCAATCCAACAACTTCGGCATGTTTTTCTTTTCCGAAGATAACTACCTGTCCGTCTATTTTTTTTGTTTTCTTATAGCCTGTTCTGACTTTTTTCTGGAGACGTTCAACAATAGGGCATGTTCCATCTATTAGCTGAATATTATTATTTTTTGCAATTTTATAAGTTTCAGGGGGCTCCCCATGTGCTCTGATCAGAACCTTACAGTTTTTCATATTTCTGTAGGTTTCATAATCAATAGTTACAAGTCCCAGGGACATAAGCCGCTCCATTTCACGTTGATTATGAACTATTTCCCCCAGACAATAAATCTTGCCTTCCTCTTTCAGGATATCTTCTGCAGTTTTAATTACTTTTTCAACCCCGAAGCAAAATCCGGATTGCTGATCTATTTCAATTTTCATAGTTCAATTTACTAAGCAATTCTTCAAACCATTCCATTTGCTCTGGCACAGTCATATTGCTGTTGTCAAGCACTATGGCATCTGCAGCTTTTTTTAACGGACTGATTTTCCTGCTCGAGTCAATATGATCCCTTTTTTCAATATTCTTCTTCACTGCTTCAAAGTCAGTATCAATTCCTTTTCCCTTTAATTCTTTGTATCTTCTTTCGGCTCTAATTTCCGGATTGGCAGTCATGAAAATTTTCAAATCAGCATCAGGAAATACAACCGTGCCAATATCCCTGCCATCCATAACTATTCCTCCCTCTTTTCCATACCTTCTTTGTATTAACACCATTTTTTCCCTGACCTGCCCAATTTCGCTTACCTGGCTTACATAATCTGAAACACCCGCAGTTCTTATCTCATCTTCAACATTCTTGCCGTTCAGGAAAGTTTCATGCCTGTTTCTTGTATCTGTGAACCGGAAATCAATATCTGTGTCAGCAAGAAGTAATTCCAGTGCTTTTATATTAATTTCTTCTCCTCTAATAATATTTTTTTTTGAACACAGGAGTGTAATCGCCCTGTACATTGCTCCGCTATCAATGTATTTATAATTGAGCTTCCTGGCAATCTCTTTGGCAAATGTGCTTTTGCCACAGGATGAATACCCGTCAACAGCTATTGTCAGACCTTTTTTGTTTAAGATTCTCATTTGTCGGCAAAGTTAAAAAAAAGAATTTTATCATTCTCTCATTCACTCATTCACTCATTTCTTCAATTAAAAACCTTTTGATACAGATTACCCATATTAGTGCTGAAGGAGAAATGGTTGGAACCACCTGCCAGGTGGTAAGTTGCCCTTCCGTAATCCAGTCTGAAATGTGAGATTTTGAGACCGAAACCCCACGAAAACCCAACAGTTGAAATTCTTGTAGGTATTTTTAGCTCTTGTCTCCTTTGGTAATTATACCCAAAACGCAGGGCGAAGTTCTCGATGGGAATAAACTCCAGTCCCATTACCATATGTCTCATCAGGTTGTCGCCAAAAATTTCAATTCCTGAAGATTCTCTCTCCGAATTATTATATCCGTTATTTGAACCGGTGTTTTCTTCGGGAGGCAGCATGTCATATTGTTGCAGACTGTGTGCTGTAAGGAAAAACCTGAAGGGCGCATGTTCCAGTTTATTTGAAACTGCAAGCTGCACTTCGAAAGGAAGTGGTTCAGGATTCCCGCCATAATAGGTCGATATTTGCCGCCCTAAGTTATTTACCGTAAAAGAAGCCGCGAATAACCGGTTTATGCTGATATAGGAAATCCCGAAATCGGCAACTATTCCTGTTGACCGGTATCTTTCAAAAGTTGATAAAACAGGTTTCAGGCTGATGCCAACAGATATTGTACTGTCAATAGGCATAGACCATGTAAGATGAAAAGCATGTTCTGCTGCCTGGAATTCCCCGGTAATAATACCTGTCTGGTCGGCTGCGATAAATTCACCATAATCAATAAAATGAATACCTGCTGCGAAATTCCCGAACCTTCCGAATGAATGTGAGTATGCTGCATACCCGTATCGAATGTTTGTAAAATATCCCGAATAATTCAGAACCAGCTCATTATTCATTTCTTTGTTAAGAAGTGATGGGTTTGAAAAAGTGAGATTCAGGTCGCTGCCGGGAGCAGTGATCATTTTACCACCAAGTGATGCAATTCTGCCTGATACAGGAAGGGTTAGAAACTGGTATGTACTGGTGCCTCCTGTTTGAGGATATAGCTGAATACTGACAAAAAACAGCAGTAGTATTTTTAGTAATTTTCTCATTCAGCAAAAGAAATTTCAGGTAAACAGATCTGATTTTTATTTCTAGAACGAAAATTATTAAAAGAAAGTGTTAGAAATTACAACCGTTAGGATTTTTTTTATTAATGAAGTGAATATACCTTTGGGTTTTAAAAGAAATAATCTATTATTTTGGAAAAGACAGTTTTTATCATAAACCCTATTGCAGGTAGCCGAAAACAGAGAGATATAAAGGAAAAAATTCTAAAACTAACCGATCACTCTTTTCCGGAAACTTGTTTTTTTGAAACGGGTAAACAAGGTGAAGCAACCATCATTGTAAAGGAAAAGGTTAAAGAGGGCATAAAAAGATTTGTTGCAGTGGGAGGTGATGGTACAGTGAATGAAGTTGCACGGGGGTTAGTGAATACGGAGGCAGCTGTAGGTATTATCCCGACTGGTTCGGGGAACGGTTTTGCCCGGCACCTGGGTATCCCTTTGAATTTGCCCGGTGCCATTGATTTATTAAGAAATGCTCATCCTGTAGCTGTTGACTATGGAATGCTGAATGGTACTCCTTTCTTCTGTACAGCCGGTATTGGTTTTGATGCAAAGATTGGATATGAATTTTCTCTTTTGGAGAAACGTGGTTTTTTTTCTTATCTGCGACTAATCCTGGTACGCTTTATATCTTATACTCCTCAGAAATATAGTATCAGAATTAACGGTAATGAGATAAATAAGGAATTGTTCCTTATTGCATTTGCAAACAGTTCGCAATACGGAAACGAAGCATCTATTGCTCCACAAGCCAGTATTAAGGATGGCTTTATGGATGTTACCATGTTATCGCCATTCCCTTTTTATATGGCTTTGAATATTGGAATACGGTTACTAACAAAAACTATCGATTCAAGCAATTATGTTGAGATAGTAAAATGTAAAGAGGTAAGCGTTGAAAGGGAATCACCCGGACATGTACATTTTGATGGAGAACCTAAAATAATGGGTAGTCATATTGATGTGAAAATAATTCCAGGAGGATTAAACGTCCTAACCCGTAACCAGAACCCAGTACCCGGCACCGATTATTATTAACATATATTATTGGCGAATATTCCTTTGGAACCCTGACCGGTATTGTGACAAAAAAACGCCTGCTATTACAATTGCAATGCCGAGGATTTTTCTAGCGGGTAATATCTCATTTAGCAGGAAGAATGCAAATATTGCAGTGAAGACAGGGATCAGGTTAGCAAAAATATTTGCCCTGGTTGCTCCCAGTTCTCTTATGCCGATAATAAAGAAGATAAAAGCAAATGAGGATGCAAATATTGCCAGCTCGATTACAGGTATTACAATATCGGCTGATAAGGGTACCTGGATAAATTTTTTAAAATCGAACAAAAGAAACAAAGGGAGAAAATATGCTATACCAATTATATTCTGGTATGTTATCAGGCTGATTGGATTATAGTTTGATGCCATTTTCTTTATAAGTAAAGAATATGTAACACCTGAAAAAACAGCTAGCAACAGGAGTAAGATACCGGTAAATGATGCTTCAAGATGCCAGTTTTTATTAATAATTATAATCAATACTCCGAAAAAAGAAACCAGTATGCCCAGGTAGTTTAGAAATGAAAGTTTTTCTCTGAAAAAGTAATAAGCAGCAAATGGAGTAAAAACAGGAATGGTGGATACAATAATTGCGGCGGTTGTTGAATGCACAAAGGTAAGTCCGAAACTCTCACCCATAAAATAGAGAAATGGGTTAAAAAATGCCAGGATGAATAAATATTTTAGATCTTTTTTCCCAATTCTTTGTAACCTGCTTGTAAGTTTTGCAAAAACAAGAAGAAAAGCAGAAGATATTGTAAGTCTCAGGAAAATGATTGTTAAAGGTCTGTAATACTCGTTTAGCATCTTGAACCATACATATGACAATCCCCAAAGACAGGCTGCAAGGATAACCCATAAATATACTATGGCTCGTTTTTTATTCATGATCCGGGTATTTCCCTGATAGAACTTTTCTTTCTTTTGGGAACAACAGGGTAAGGGCAACAAAAACAATCAATGATGTTGATATACCAAACACATTTGGATCGAGATCGACAGGGAGTTTTATTTCAGATATGATAAGAGTAATTGTTGTGCCTCCACCTAATAACATTGACCAGAATGCTGCCAGGGGTGTACTTCGTTTCCAGAAAAGAGCCCCTACAACCGGCACAAATAAACCGGAGACCATAAATGCATAGGAATACAACATCAGTTCGAGTACATTCGGCATGTTGGCGGCAAGTATCAGCGCTGTTATGCCAACGAAAAGAGTGATTATCTGTGAATATCTGAGACTGTTTTTCTTTTTCTCATCAAGGCCAAGAATATCGGTAAGGATATTTCCGGATGATGCCATCAGGCAACTGTCGGCTGTTGACATGATAGCTGAGAAATAGGCAGCTACCATAATTCCCATTAAGCCTACAGGCAATACTGTCCTGAGGAGCAGTGGGAGACCCATTTCGGCATCTAACCCGGATCCCGGTGCAAATCCTATTTCTGTAAACATTCCATTCTCATAAGCTACACGTCCGAATAATCCCAATAATACACCCATAAAAGCCATAACAGGATATTCGAATAAACCGGCATAAAACCATGCCCGTTTGGCTTGCTTTACACTGTTGGAGGCGTATATCCTTTGATAAAGAGTCATGCCAACGAACCATATAGGAACAATAGTTACAAACCATTTCAGCAGTGTTTGCCATGTTACATTTGTAAGAGAAAAGAAGTTTTGCGGAATTGTATCGGTAATAACCTGGTATCCTCCCACTTTGATGTATCCCAATGGTATTCCAATAAACAACAATCCGCCCATTAATATCAGCCACTGGATAGTATCTGTATATACCACTGCTTTTAACCCCCCCATTACTGTATAAACAATGGTGATAACTCCCATTAAAATAATTGCTTTATTGAGGGTAAGGGTAGTAAAGGTGCTTGACACCAGCTTAGCACCTGCAAGTATTTGTGAACTTGTAAAACCGAGATATCCGATAGCAGAAATGATACCTGCAAGTAAAACCACTCTGGGATTATAAAAAAGGCTGAATATTTGAGGGAATGTCAGGAATTTGAATTTATAGCCAAGGCTAAAAACCCTCGGAATTAGTATAGCAGATGTGATCCATGCGCCGATCAAACCGGTGAACAACATCCATGAACCGGAGATACCCATGATAAAACCAAGACCTCCGAGACCTATTGAAAACCCGCCACCAACATCAGTAGCCACAACTGATAGTCCTATTTGCAGACTCCCCATTTTTCTTCCACCTACATAATAATCTTCCGGGTCCTTATTTTTCTTCAGGAAATAATAACCAACCGATAACATTCCGAGAAGGTAGAGAGTTATAATAAGGATATCTAACCAGTGCATAAAATTATAAATTAGAAAAACTTATTGAATTATTAAATCCAATTCACGATAAGTGTTTGATCTTAAATTTGCGAAGATATGTTTTTAAATTTAGTCCCTTTCAACTTCTTCAACTTCCCTGTACCATTTAACTTTATCACCAATTACAGAACGTATTTTCCATTTCAGACTTTTGGCTTTTTCTTTTATTAAATTTGAAAGAACATCTATCCTTTCTTTAATTTTTTCTGCATCCTTTTTATTAAGATATTCATCTGAAAAATTTCCGGTCTTCTCTAAATTTAAAGTTGCAGTTTTCCACCATCCCCAATCTTTAGAACAAATGTTTGCCAGATACAAACCATTTATATGGGTTGTATTACCCTCATTTTTCAGCTGACTGACAGGATATTGGCTCAATAAAATCATCATATCTACCAGATCTTTTTTATTTATCTCCACAATCTGAAGTTTTTCCAAAAGAAGGTCAACAAGGCTTATAGTCGGGTAATCAATTTCCAGCCTTTTATTGAAATTAATTTCATGACAGAACCTTAATTTATTAATAAAAATATCGGAATGAATTGGCTTTTTGGGATGGTAAAATATTCTTCTTTTATCTCCGAATAATCTTAATACATTCTGGTTTTCCGTCCAGCCTAATTCAAAAAAAAGGTCTTGAATTTTGATAATTTCTTTTGAGTATGCAATAAAATCAATATCAGTAAGATACCTGTTGTTTTTGTATTCAATGTATTTGTAATCAGGGCATTTTATCCGGAAAGCGAGAGAACCGATAACCCTGATCGTTACATTGTATTCTTTTGCTTTATTCATTATTTCATCAAGAACATTCAAAAAAGCTGTCTCCTGCTTTTTTAATAAATCTTCATTGATTTCTTTACCATCTGGAATACAAGGGATATCTTTTGCTATCATTGTTAGCCTTCCACTTTCCAATTATTAATTATCTTATTATTTTTTATTTCAATAATGTATCCACGCAAAATTCCTTCTCCATATTCAGAACCGGGATTCACAACAGTAGTATTTCCTATTTTATCATTACCGTTAGATTCATGAATATGACCGTGGAGTCCCATTAAAGGCTGATATTTTTCAATTGCTTCTGTAACAGCCTTACTCCCGACATGGACAAAATTCACTTGTCCTGCAACAGTTACGGGTTTTTTATTTGCATCAAGCTCAGGAGCAAGATCCAGCATTGTTCCATGAGGGGGAGCATGGAAATTGAAAATTGATTGAGAAGGGTCATCAAGTTTTTTCACCAATTTTTTTATACGTTTTTTCATGCCTTTTTCTTTGTCTTCCCTGGGAGTATCCCACGGAGTTGGATTTACATAGTCAAGGCTTATAGTAGGAATTCCCAAAACATCATTGACATTATCCAAACACCAGGCCACACCTTTATCACCAAAAGATCTGATAACATCATCAATTTCCCAGTCATCATCATTCCCGGGCATTACAATAACATCAACTTTTGAAAGATCAATTTTATTGATAAGCATTTCCATCCACTGATGAATCCGGTTTTTTATCATTTGCATCATCAACTCTTCAACCTGCCCGGGATTATTTTGAAGCTCTTTAATCCTGTCGGGACTGCACCTCAACGTATAAGCCCCTGCATCCTGAACCCGTTTTTCCATCACATCTGTCTCCTTCCCGGATTCTAATGTCCAGTTTTTACCAAAATAATAGGCATTATATTTTCCATTCCCTTTTTCTATAAAAGGAACGAGTGATTTTCCTGTTAAATCACCACATAACAGAAGTGCATCAACTCCATAAAGTTCGGGAATCCGTAACCATTTTCTCCAGACACTATTTGCGCCGTGGACATCGACAGAAAAAAATAATTTTGACATAAAAAAAACTCCTTTATTCAGGTGGGATCTGTGAATATATTTTACTTACATCCACACCATCTTTTTTATTCCTGTTTTGTTGAACTAAATAAATTATTAATCCAACCAGCATAACTCCAATAAAAGTTAACATTATTATTGCTGAGAAATTTCGAAGAGAAAGGTAAATAAAAAACCAGCCTACAATAAAGGTAAATGCTCCTAAGATGCTCATAACAGGAATGTTTAAGACCTCCCATTTTACGGGAGACCGATTATAGATCTCCGGTTTATGATATGGAAGAAGCATTGCACTTAAGCCGTAAGGCCAGAAAATGAAGAAAGTTGTAAGTGTTAGTATCGAGAGAATTACATCTACGGACAACAACATTATAAAGACACCAATTATGCAGAAAACTGCATTCAAATGAACAGCATTTGTAGGTGATCCTGTTCTCCTGTTTACTTTAGCGAGTGATTTCGGAAAAGATTTATCCATTGCCAGCGCAAAAGCCAGCCTGGAATTTGCTAAAAACCCGGGTAAAATTGAATTTGCAAACCATAAAGCGATTGAGATTGCAACAATTAAGCCAAACCACACATTTTTAGTAATTGACATAAAATAGAAAGGTATTGAAGGCTGTACGGATTCTCCAATAATTTCCGTTAGAATTTTCGGATGATTATCGAAAAGGAAATCATAATAACCAATAAAATCCCCAAACGCTTTATATACCGACATAACAATAAGAACATAAAATAAGCCCACAAAACTTGTTCCAAGCATAAACCCTCTTATCATACTGGTTTTGGGTGTTTTAATCTCTCCACCTGCATAATTTATGATAGTTATACTGGCATAAGCCCAGATGACAACTATCAGAGAACTAATTGTTACCCCCCAATTAAATTCCTGATTTTCCCAACCTAATTCTATGGCTTTCTGCCGGATTGCCTCAAAAGTACCGGCTCCCCAGGTTTGATTAAAAGCTGCCGAAACATTTTCAATACCGCCGGAGAGGAAAAACCAGATGACGGCAATTACAGTTCCAACTAGAGGAATGAAGAAAGCAATACGCATTATGTTTTTTACTTTCCTGATTCCCGTATAAGCAATATACCAGAAAAGAACAACCCACATAATTCCGCCAATAAGTTGTCCTGATGATGTTTGCATTATTTTACCGACATTTGCCAACCATGCAATTCCACTGCTTAATGCGGCAGTTGAAAACCCGGAACCAATTAAACCGACTACAATATATCCCAGAACCCCACTGGAAATTCCATACCCGATAAATAAAAGCCAGGAACTAATGTAACCCATTGTTGGACCTAATACTCTGCTAATTGCGATATATAATCCTCCCGAACGTGGCATTGTTGCTGATGTGATTGCAACTAATAACATTACCGGTAAAAATATTAATAGTCCGATTAAAAAAGCCAGGGGTAAACTGGCCCCCGGGAAATCTGCAGCTGTTGATACAGAAAAAAACAAAACCCCTGATGCAGCAGGTCCTGCAACAATGAAAATAAATACATCGAACCATGATAATTCTCTAACCAGACCTGATGCCCGCCTTGTGAAAATTACTCCTTCTTTCATAACTATCAATTAGAAATTAAAAATTAGAAATTAAAAATTACAAAAATTAATCAGAATTTCATAGCTTCTACCAGTTTAAGTAAAAAGGTGGATACCTGATTTGCAATTTCGAGATCATAACTTTTCCCTATTACAAATAGCATAAACAATATATAAAAACCGATTAACATAATTACTTTTTTCCTGTTAAAGTGTTTCCCAATAAAAAATATCAGGAATGCACATAATGTAATAATAAACAGGAAAGCCCATATTTCTGAACCTATCCGGATGGTTTCAGAACTCATTTCAATAGGATTATATAACAATGTGTATAAAAGCAGAGGCAGACCTATTGCAAATGAGATATCAAAA
>Ga0208905_1001374_pt1 | contig 12295 bp, 10 predicted proteins | sample AntAceMetag02UKS_FD_184776 | JGI IMG/M metagenome (GOLD analysis project Ga0208905, IMG submission 184776) | Saline lake microbial communities from Ace Lake, Antarctica - Antarctic Ace Lake Metagenome 02UKS (SPAdes) (version 2) | ecosystem: Environmental > Aquatic > Non-marine Saline and...
AATTAAAAAATATAAGAAAATTATTTTTTAATCATCACTTTGTTAATCTGTTGAATATGTGTAATTTACAAACTTTTTGGATGAATTTGTGAATTATTCAGGTTAAAAATTAATTCGCATCTGGCGGATAAAAAATTATAAACAAATCTCAATTATATAAATTGTATATATTTAGTGCCTGCACTAAAACAAATAATATTTTCTCATATTGTCATTCCGAATAACGTCATCCTGAACAACGTCACCCTGAACTTGTTTCAGGGTCGTTTCAGGGTTATTTCGGAATCTGATTATCAAGTTATTATAGATTCTGAAACAATATTGAAACAAGTTCAACATAAAGTTCAGAATGGCAAAAAGTATTGTTTTCGTGCAGACACTATTTAAAACTATTTCATACATTTGCTTATCTAATTTTTGTCTTTATCATGAATATATTATTTGTTTTGTAAGAATCATTATCTCTGATACAAATTATATCAAGTTATGTTTATAAAATTATTCAAATCAAACAATCCGTTTTTGCTCGTAATATTGCTTATATTCAGTGGATTATTATGGCTTGATTCTTTTATTAATCCAATAGCTGTTATATATAACACTCAATTTACAACACCTTTTTATAACAGCATATTAAATCTGTTATATAATTATAATTTATTATCAACAATAATAGCATTTGCTCTTGTTTTTGTCCAAGCTGTGATGATAAATAATATAGTAACCAATAACAAGTTAATAGCAAAAAATACATATTTGCCTGCATTGTTTTATATTTTATTAATGAGCAGTCCACATTCTCTATCTTTATCCCCTGTTCTAATATCAAACTTTTTTTTAATTTTTGTTTTAAATAATATTTTTAATATTTATGATAAAAAAGATGTTTATCAACAAGCATTTAGTATATGCTTTTTAATATCAATAGCTTCTCTTTTCTACTTACCTTCCATTTGTTTTATTCTGTTAATATGGATTAGTTTTTTTGTATATAATTTTCTAAACGGGAGAGAATGGTTAATATCTGTATTAGGACTTATAGCACCTTATTTGTTTATTGCTACTTATTATTTTTGGTTTGATAAATTAGAAATAATTGTTAATAATTATATCAACTTTTTTTACAATTTAAAAATTCCATCTTTTGAATACAATATATATACATACATTTTTTTATCTTTACTGGCAATATTAATACTGTTTTCTATGGCAAAAATGGTGTTTATGATTAATAAATTAGTTATAAAAACAAGAAAATTCTTTGTGATATTAGTTTGTTTTATTATATTATCTCTTATTTCTGTATTTTTTACAGATAATTCTTCAATAACTCATCTTGAGATATCTTTTATACCAATATCAATACTTATCTCTAATTATGCTTCATTATCAAAAAGAAATATTTTTAATGAAATAATCTTTATATTGCTTATAATCGTAATTTTGCTTAATAAATTTTTATAATTTCTTAAAAAACTATTTTATGGTAACATCATTAGTAACCGGAGGAGCTGGCTTTATAGGTGCGCATGTAACAAATGAACTGATAAAGTTAAAGCATAATGTTATAGTATTGGATGATTTAAGCGGGGGCTTTAAAAAAAATGTTAATCCCAAAGCTATATTTATCAAAGGTTCTGTAACTGATAATAAATTAGTTGAAGATTTATTTAATAAATATCAATTTGATTATGTTTATCATTTAGCCGCTTATGCAGCCGAAGGTCTTAGTCATTTTATCAAAAGATTTAATTATACTAATAATCTGATTGGCAGCATAAATTTAATTAACGAATCAATAAAACATAAAATTAAATGTTTTGTTTTCACTTCTTCTATCGCAGTATATGGAACAGGACAATTACCAATGTGTGAGGATATGATACCTGCCCCTGAAGACCCGTATGGTATTGCCAAGTATGCAGTTGAACAGGACCTGAAAGTATCTCACAAAATGTTTGGACTTAATTATATTATTTTCCGTCCGCATAATGTTTATGGTGAGTATCAAAATATAGCAGACAGATATCGTAATGTTTTAGGAATATTTATGAATCAATTAATGCAAGGAAAACCCTTGACAATATTTGGAGACGGAAAACAAACACGAGCTTTTAGCTATATTGATGACGTAGCACCATATATTGCTAAATCTGTGAATATTAAAAACGCGTATAATGAAATATTCAATATTGGTGCAGAAAAAAGTTATACTGTTAATGAATTAGCCGAAACTATTATGCAGGTAATGAATATAAAAACCAAAATACGTTATATGCCTCGTAGAAATGAAGTGATATATGCTTATTCAGCTCATTCAAAAGTACATAAGATATTTAATATCAGGCAAAACACTTCTTTAGAGCAAGGAATTACTAAAATGTTTAACTGGGTTAAAAAATATGGTGCAAAAAAAACACCAAAATTTAAAAATATTGAAATTTTTGATAAATTACCACCTGTATGGCTGGAAGAATACTAAATAAAGCCTCGTAGAGGCGAAAATATGGTAACAGAATTGTAACTGATTAATAATTAATTAATTACAAAAATACAAACAGATGAAACGAATATTGTTTATAGCTCCCTTACATCCCAATAGATCTCCAAGCCAAAGATTCAGATTTGAGCAATATCTTGATTATATAAAACAAAACGGCTTTGAGTATAAGATTTCTTATTTAATCACACCAAAAAATGATAAAATATTTTATGCAAATGGTATGCTGTGTATTAAATTTTTGTTGCTTATAAAATTTTTTTTTCACAGATTAAAAGATTTATATATAGCCAAAAAATATGATATAGTTTTTGTTCAGCGCGAAGCATATTATCTGGGAACTACATTTTTTGAAAGAATGTTTTCAAAAAGGACTAAATTAATATATGATTTTGATGATTCTATATGGCTATCCAATGTCTCTGATGCAAACGAAAAATTTAACTGGTTAAAAAATCCACAAAAAACATCTAAAATAATATCTTATGCACACATGGTCTTTGCAGGAAATAAATATCTTGCTGAATATGCAGATAAATATAATAATAATGTTAAGATAATTCCTACTACCATTGATACACAGGAATATAAACATTTGAATATACAAAAAAACACACAAAGCATCTGTATTGGCTGGAGTGGTAGTATTACTACTATTCAGCATTTTAAATTTGCTATACCTTTTTTGAAAATAATAAAAGAAAAATATGGCGATAAAGTTTATTTTAAAGTTATAGGCGATAAAAATTATATTAACAAAGAATTGAATATAAAGGGTTTGCCATGGTCTAAACACGATGAGTTAGAACAACTCTCTTCGTTTGATATTGGGGTAATGCCATTGCCTGATGATGAATGGGCTAAAGGCAAATGCGGACTTAAAGGATTGCAATATATGGCTTTGAAAATACCAACAATTATGTCTCCTGTAGGAGTAAACTCTGAAATTATTAAAGATGGAATAAATGGATTTTTAGCTAAAAAAACTGATGAATGGGTTGAAAAAATTTCATTACTCATTGATTCTGAAGATTTAAGGAAAAAAATAGGAGGAAAAGGCAGACAAACTGTTATAGAAAAATATTCTTTTGAATCACAAAAACAAAAATATCTTAACTGTTTTAATGAATTAATAGAAAAGAAATAAACTTTTATAATCAACAATAAAATATGGAACTGAACTAATTTATTATTGTCTATAGAATTTGGAAACATTAAGCATTGAATCTTATAATTTTGAACTTTGACTTTTTTACAGAATGTTAAGACAATATCCTTCAAAATACAAAATAAAAGCAGGTTGCGATGAAGCAGGAAGAGGATGCCTGGCAGGTCCTGTATATGCCGCAGCAGTAATCTTACCGCCAAATTTTAAAAATCTTGCAATTAATGATTCTAAACAACTGACTGAAAGACAAAGAAATATACTAAGACCTGTAATAGAAAAACAAGCTGTTGCATGGGCTGTTGGTATTGCCGATAATAATGAAATAGACGAAATAAATATCCTTAACGCTTCAATATTAGCAATGCACAGAGCTATTGCCCAACTAAAAATAAAGCCAGAATTGCTATTGATTGATGGAAACCGTTTTAAAAAATATAAAAACACAGCTCACAAATGTATTATAAAAGGCGATGCAAAATATTTATCTATAGCAGCAGCTTCTATTCTGGCAAAGACATATCGTGATGACTTTATGAAATCTCTGGATAAAAAGTTTCCTGAATATGACTGGTATAATAATAAGGGCTATCCTACGCCAAAACATAAATTAGCAATAGCAAAATATGGTATTACACCTTATCATAGAAAAAGTTTTCATATTAATTATTGAATCCACTCCTAAAAGACAAAATTATGTCATTCCGAATTTAGTTCAGAATCTCTAATTTCAATAATATCAATAGATTCTGAAACAACCCTGAAACAATATTGAAACAAGTTCAACATAAAGTTCAGGGTGACGTTGTTCAGAATGACAAATAGGCAAATATCTGCTTTTCGGAAAGGATTCAATATTAGAAGCAAATTAAGCGAATAATTATTTTTCTTTATCATAAGCATTAACAATTTTAGTTACTAACTTATGTCGTATAATATCTGTATCATTAAGGAATACAAAATCAATTCCATTTATATTTTGCAGAATGTTTTTTGTATGAATGAGTCCTGAAGATTGATTTTTTGGCAAATCTATTTGTGTTATATCACCTGTAATTATAAATTTTGCTGTTTTCCCCATTCGTGTTAAAAACATCTTTATTTGATTTTTTGTAGTATTTTGAGCTTCATCTAATATGGCAAATACATTATTAAGAGTACGTCCCCGCATAAATGCCAAAGGAGCTATTTCTATAATGCCATCTTCTATATAAGCCCTAAGTTTTTGTGGCGGAATCATATCTCTCAGAGCATCATACAACGGCTGCATATAAGGGTCTAATTTCTCTTTTAAATCACCGGGTAAAAACCCAAGATTCTCTCCTGCTTCAACAGCAGGACGGGTAAGTATGATACGTTTAACTTCTTTGTTTTTTAAAGCTCTTACTGCTAAAGCTACTGCTGTATATGTCTTACCTGTGCCGGCAGGACCTATAACAAAAACCAAATCATTTTTTTCACAACTCTTAACCATAATACGTTGATTAATAGTCCGTGCTTTTATCACCGTACCATTTACACCATATAATAATACATCATCTTTTTTATCAGATGAATAAAATATTTCTTGAGCATCTGAATTTATTAACTGAATTATATCATTTTCAGCTATTTTACCAAATTTTTCATAATGCCTGATAATAAGATTTATTTTTTTTTCAAAACAAGATATTTCATCATCATTGCCTATTAACTTAATAGTATTTCCTCTTGCTATAATCTTAAGCTTTGGAAAAAACTTCTTAATTATTTCTAAATTTACATTGTTAACTCCGTAAATCTCAATAGGATTAATTGATTTAATATAAATTTCCTTTTCTATCATAAAAACAAAATTTTATATAAATGTTTATTAAAGAACAAAAATAAAAAAAATAATTACAAAAATTTCAGTTCTATATTGTTTATAAATAATAATACTTGGTTTTACTATAAAAATAAACAGTAAAAATAAAAAAACATTATTTTTTGTATTTTATTTATAATATTTTTTTTTAAATTTGCCTGATAATTAATTAAATTAATATTAACATTTTAAAAATAAAAAAACTATGAAAAAAATTAACTTATTTTTAACATTTTTGTTATGCTGCATTATTTTTAATGTAAATGCACAATGGAATCAATTAACTGATTCAAACCTTCAGGGAGGAGAAGCTGAAGGAAGTTTTGTAATGACAGTAGACTCTTCTTTGCTTATGGCAACCGAAGGAGGAGTTTTTAAGTCCACCAACAAAGGTGCAAGCTGGAACTACTCATCAAATGGATTAGATTCATTATCAAATCAAGTTCGCAGAATTACTAAATTTAACTCTAATATATATCTTATGGATAATTTTTCTAATTTATATATCACTCTAGACAATGGCAACAGCTGGACAAAAATGACAGAAAACGGAATACCACCATATTCATGGACAATGTCATTAGGTTCAGCAAATAACCTTTTATTCAAAATTATTGGTATTGGGTCTGATACTGCGATGATTTATTACTCATCTAATGGAACAGATTGGTCCCAGGGGGCTTATCTTGGTAACACAAATACTCAGAATAAACTATTACATTTAAGTAATGACAGTATGTATATTTATAAAAACGATTCTTTATTTTATACAGTTGACGGGACAACTGTAACACCTGTAAGTTTTAATGGACTGGGAGCAACCACTTTGAGTAATTATGATTATTTGGCAGGAGAACCAAATGAAAACTATTTGTATTATAACACAGGAGATTCTATTTTCAGATATAATACTAATTTACAATTATGGGAAAACATAACTAATGGATTTGGAACATTTATGATGATTGATGGACTAAAAGCTGTGGACAATACCTTATTTGTAACTACAATTGATATGTCATTTAATGTTAAATTATATCGTTCTACTGACCATGGGAATATATGGGCAGAGATACCAAGCCCGGGAATGGATATGAATATGGTGAATACTATTATTAAAGTTGGTTTAAATGACCTTGTATGTATCAATATATGGGAAAATATTTATTATTCAGACAATAATGGTTCTACATGGACAATTGGAAATACAGGTTTTTTTGAAAGAGACAACTCCGGTCTAAAAGCTATAAACAATACTTTATTAACTTTAAAAGGAGATTATGGAATTATAAGGTCAACAGATAATGGACTGAACTGGAATTTTTCTAATACCGGATTACCTGCATTTCTTACTAATTATTATTTTATCAGAGAATCTTTTAAAGTTAAAGACACTGTCTATATTACGGTAAATGAAAACCCTTTTTCTGATTCATTTTTTTTGTATAACTCAATTGATATGGGTGCAACATGGAATAAAGTTACCAATGCTCCTGATTCTGTTGAATGTTCATTTGCAGGTAAAAATGATACCACACTGTTTATGAAATTTGGCTCATGCTATCTTAAAACTTTAGATGGCGGAGCATCATGGACTGATATTTCATCAGGACTCTCTACCTTGAATATATCAAAAGTTTATGGGTTCTTAGGAAAAGGAGACTCTTTGTTGCTTTTTGCAAAAAAAACAAACAATGATGAAGCAATATTCTTATCAACAGATAACGGAGATATTTGGACAGATTTATCCAACGGTGCTGTTGGACCAAATATGGAATTTAAAGTGCTTAACAGGTGGGAAGATGTTATATATCCCAAACCTGTTATGAACTTTGGCGGCACAGAAAACAGACCTGTTATTGTTATATCAGATCATAGTTGGCCCCACATAGACAATCTGTATATGTTTAATGGAACCACATGGTTATTAATTAATACAACAGGACTGCCTTCTACTCTTGATGTTCAGGATATTGTATATTACAACGGATACTGGTATATAAGTGACAAAAAAGGAGTATTCAGAAGTGATGACTGTATCAATTGGTTACCAGTTCAGAATAATACTAATTTATATATGGGTATGCAAGGAACTTCTATACAATTTATTAATGATAATATTTTTCTGGGAACCAGAGCAAACAGCACTTGGACAGCAGATCTAACAGTAGGATTAGATAATACTGAACTAATTAGTAATATAAATATCTATCCTAATCCCTGTAATTCTGACTTTACAATTGAATTAAATGCTAATAACACAAATGCTACTGTAATAGAAATATTTAATCTGAACGGACAAAAAATGTTTGGGAAAATATATTCTGATATAAATAAAGGCAATAACAAAATCAATGTTAAATCAAACAATATGCCTGTTGGAATTTATCTTATAAAAATTAATAATGGAACTGAGCAATACACTCACAAATTAGTTATAACAAAATAATTATTTAAGAGAATATTATGATAAAGCCCTGTAATTTGGTATTACAGGGCTTTTATTTTATACTACCGAATCGGTACCAGAAAATTATCTAACTAATCATTTAATAGTTTATTATTTATACCGTTGGATCAGGCAGCTTCCTGAAGGCATTTATCGGAACTGATATATTTTTAAAAACTCAAGATATAGAAATTAAAAATATGATTTTTTTAATGACTTTTAAGTCATATATGGTCTTAATGGATGAATTTTTATTTTATTGTCTTTTGGGTCAATAATTACATCCAGATCTTCCATTGGTATAGAACCGAGCAATATTTTAGCATCATCTGGTAATACCATAGCTCTGCAACTTGTACTAGGATTTTCGAAAATTAGTTCTACTGGTCATACGATTTCATGGTTTTCTTTTTTTCCATTTGCCAGTTTGGCAATTTGCTTATCAATTACCCTAAGTCCAAGATGTTCTTTAATATTCCCATTAATACATAACATATATGAGCCAATATCTACTAATGCTCTGACTTTTACTTTTCTTACTGCTTCTTTTTTATATAATTTTCCTCTGCGAGAAATTGATATTTAACATTAATTAATTCAATATTTGCATAAACTAAACCCATAATTTATTATTTATAATATAACCATTTATGCTCTTTTGACACTATGTTCATAATTTTCATAAATTTTTCGTGCAAACCTCATCCAATTTCCTGTTATACAATTTGTAGTTACATTATTTGTCCAGCTTCCGTTTCCTGTAATTGTTACAAAACCACCATTAGTAATAACAATATTTGCACTTTCGTTTCTTATACCTTGGGAAAATATGAAATTACTCAGAAACATTAAAAATAATATGGGTTTAATTTTTTTCATCTTATCTATTCTATACTATTAGATATTATTCTATGGCATTTACATATAAAATTAATTAATGTTATCCTTTGAATTCTAACTTTTTTCCTTTACATTAATATCTATTTTATTTCTTTATATATCAAGGTTTTTTTCTTTTCTAATCGTGCGTCTTTTGGCTCTCTGACATTGTTTTTTGACTCTGAAGTGCTGTCTTCTATCTTTATCATCGGAGTATTAACTATTATTGGCTTAGAACTAGTTTTTACAGTTTTCTCAGATCTTAATGGTTTTTGTTTTGAAAATATTGTAGTATCTTCTTTCTCCTGAGATATACCTGAAATATATATTAGAAAACAAATGAAAATTAGTAAAATGTATTTCATAGTAAAAGATTTTAATAAAAAACTGTTAATGTCATATGCTCTGAATCTGGATAAGTAGAAGGATATATCACTGCATCATCAGTTCCAAATATTGCACTAACGCTTCCTTGTACTTTTATCGAATAAGTATTACCTGCAGTTAATCCTGTTACAACTTTAGAGAAATTAGAACTCCAAACTGTCACTGTACCATGCAAGTCATCATAAGCTTGTATTTTATTGGAACATCCACCAATTGATGTCCCGGTTGTATTATTCCAAATCCTTAAATTTACAAGAGACATCGAATTTGTATAACCATGTCCTGATGTAGTCAACAAAACAAGTGCAGTTGATTTTTTTGCAGTAAAGGTTAATGTCATTCCGGTAATATCAGTAAACCAAGTATTTGGGATCGTTATATTAGTATTTAATGATACTGCTGTATATGTTTCGGTTACTGAGGTTGTTACTTCATTCCATGCAGTTGTTGCACTTCCATTGGTTTTTCTGAAATATAACTTTTGGTCAAAGAAACTACCTGCAAGTTGCATGGCATAATTATTACCCATATTTGAGTGTCTTACATCTAATAAATGCCACCAGCCACCTGCACCTGCCGGGTAATTAGTTGGACTTGCTGTTTCAAAAAATCCACTTTGAGCTCCTGCATTTCCCTGCAAACCGGCATTATCTCTTGATTCTGTTCTTTGATTACTGTTACCAAAAGCAAATGTTCCGTTTGCCAGATCAAGTTTATACCCGGGGCTTGATGTTCCGATTCCGACATTGCCGTTATATCCTGAAATAATTCCACCGCCACTACCTAATTTTATTGAGCCAACAGCAGAATTTTGCTGACCATATACCCCTAGAGTATTAGCAATATTCACATCATATAAAGCAGCGTCATCACCACCCTTTGCCCACATTGACCCATTATTAGTACTCTGAATTACTCCTGCTACTGTTAATTTACTACCTGGGCTTGTTGTTCCAATGCCCACATTACCCGCAGAGATAATAGTCATTGCTGTTGTACCACTGGGCGACCCTTGTGTTGTGCTCGTGTTATTAACAACAAATTGCAAGTACCCTCCAGCAGTTTGTCTTCCTGCAACGATATAATTGGCTCCATTGTTGCCAAGGGTTAACTGGTTCCACCACAATGACCCGGCATAACTATCAGTTGTATTATAGCGAGCTTGTATCAATTGTTTATTATACGTACTTATAGTGCCATTAACTGTTAATTTATGGGGAACAGTAGTTGTTCCAATGCCAACATTACCGCCAAGATATCCATTACCGGTTATGCGGAAGTTTGCAGCTTGGTCCACTGCACTTTGGTTTTGAATATAGTCATTGCTTCCCGGCGAAACCGGAACTGATGTTACGTCGGGAACAGTGTGGAGGTAACTGTATCCCGAAAGACTCGTAAGCTGCGAAATGGTCCAACCGTCGGCATACGACTCGTTGATGTTGGAATGTCCCTGGATAAACTCGATGACGGTCAATTTGGGATAGGAATACGAGCTCCCTTCACTCCCGAGAATGATCGCGATTTTTCCTGACGGATTCCTGCCGAGCCGAACATTTAGTTTTTTCGATCCGACATTGATATAGCCATAATTAACGAAGTTGTTAGAGACATACATATATGCCCCGATGGTAACCTCGAATGGGGCAGACGAATCGTAGAAATAACCCTCGATCTTCACTCTGAACATACAGGCGTTGTTCCACGGTTGATTGGTATTGATCACAAAAGCTCCTGCCGCTGCTGAGGAACCGATGCTATAGGAAGCGAGGTTTCTATACAATTTATAATTATCGTTCCCCTCGACCATGATGTTATCGCCGAGCTTTATATTTCCGTTGACTTGCAATTTCTGCCCGGACTTGTTGTTCCAATGCCGACATTACCATTAACAGAAAACTTAGCACTTCCATCTCTTACCTGTGTTCCGGTATATCCGATTCCAACTTTATTTCCATGCATAAATAAACCATCTGTTGGATAAGCAGTGGACTGATCTCCATTATATCCGGTAGTCAAAATTATTTGTCCGTCAGCATTACCGTGCCAGATACGCATTTCAGCATCCCCATTGTCATAAGTTCTAATACCTGATTTCCAAGTATCATTGGCACCAAAAACAAGATTTGCATTATAAGAACCATCTGTTATACGAATACCGGTTGGACCATTAACAACCAATTTATCTCCAGGACTTGTTGTTCCAATGCCGACATTACCATCATTATCAATAGCCATTGCTTCAACAATATTCCCTTGATCTTTTGTCCAAAACCTCAATCCTCCTGAGGACCAACCACCAGCAGTACCTGCAGTCTCTTTAATACCAAAAATACCTGATAAAGCTACATCATTTCCAGCACCAACTGCTTCTCTTGAGGCAAAAGTTAAACCTGCACCAGTATTTAATCCGCCGTTTGCGTTGTATAAAACCAGAGACGCTTTAGTCTCATCTAATCCCGCATTACTCTCATCCATTCTTATAACCACTCCAGGTATATTGGTGGCTGGATTTCGATAGGCAGCCGATTGCTCACCAAAATAAAAGCCGTTACCATTAGCAATAAATCTACCTGCATTGTTAAGAGTAGTAAGTCCATTGACATGTAGTAGCGTGACTGGTCCTGTTGTCCCAATGCCGACATTGCCGTTTGCCTCTACTGTCATTCGTTCAGCATTACTTGTATAAATTCTAAAATCAATAGCATTGCTAGTTCCGATAAAATTAGCAGCAGCAGCAGCATTTCCTGTTAGTTGCCATGCAGTACCTGATGTATTTGCAGTGCCAAAAGTTGCATTGCCAAGCAATACCTGACTTGCATTGCCTGTAAAATTTGTTGTAGATAAATTGCCTGTGCCATCTGTTTTTAAAATTGCTCCGTTAGCTCCGGAAGGATAATTTGTAAATCTTACAGTACCTGTTGTGTGAAGCTGGGCAGCAGGCGAAGTTGTTCCTATGCCAACATTGCCACTATCATAAGAAATATTACTGCCTGTTGTTTCCCATTGAGAACCTACATAAGCACTATTGTTTTGATATAATGTCCCATTAAAATTAATATCTCCATTTAT